>Ga0067045_1029709_pt1 | contig 18839 bp, 19 predicted proteins | sample TerdegcTABiofilm_FD_59184 | JGI IMG/M metagenome (GOLD analysis project Ga0067045, IMG submission 59184) | Combined Assembly of (Gp0054472, Gp0054536) Wastewater bioreactor microbial communities from Singapore -Terephthalate degrading... | reverse complement strand
TATACTACCAGAGCATGTGTTTGGGAATATATTTGTCGCCCTGACGGGCGACGCCCCTTTCATCCCACGGGACAAGCCTGTGGGTTTTCAGGGGCGAAGTTCTATAAATTATTGCATCTTGGGCACGTAACCGGTTGCTCTTCCTGGCTATGACTTATTATTGAGAGGATATTTTCAGCCTCGTATTTGATGCAATAGTTATGTCCACGATAGCATTTTATTTCCTCCATTATCATTTTGTTTTTTTGAAGTATGGCCGGTTCCCTATCAGTACAAACCTTTGCTTCTGGGAAAACACATCCCGAATCTACAAGGCCGGCTTTTTCCTGGTACAATTTCCAACAAGAATGACAATAAGTTGAACCATCAATTGTTTTTATTGAATATGTTTTTTCAAGATGTCCACAATCACATAATTTACCTAACTTCAAATAAACCCCTCCTATATCAATATATACTACTTTTTACTTTTAAGGGGATTCACTACCAGATCAATTTTCAATTTTTGTTCTAGCGTTAACTCAAGTTAACTAAAACAATATGTCCATTAAATGTCCACCAAAGGTAGAAGTAATTTTAATTCTCTCTGTTACCCTGCTCTGTTACCCAAGATGTTCCGGTAGGTTTTTCTCTTATAGGTAAAATGCGAAAAATCTTTTGGGTAACAGACCGGGTAACAGGCACGGGTAACAGTTGGGTAACAGGCAAGGGTAACAGACTAAAGGGAAAGATATTTTTTTAATTGCTCCTCTTTCAACTTAATCCGGTATGGTTTTCTGGGTACTGAAGGCGGTTCAAGCCAACCCTCTTCCACAAGTGTTCCAATTAGCTCTATCAAACGGTTTTGTTTAATTTGCAGCGTCTGCCTCATTGCCCTTATTGAAGGAGCCCAACATTCATCTATAGGGATGCCGTTCTCCACAGCTTCTAACCATGTTTCTACAAGCAAAATCTTTAACCGCTCAAGATCTTCCTGCTCGTTTAGATTAATTATTTCATCGCTATTATTTATAAATTCGTCTTCTTCGTCCATAACCATAGTTTCATCCCTTTCGGGTAAATCAGGCAGTTCCGGCAATTCTACCATGTCCGGGCCGGGAACGGCCCTCAGCCCGGTAGTAACCCGAAGAGCCGCAGCCTCAGTTGGAAGCTGTGTACCTAACAGTACCTGTATATCCGGCGCTTTATTACGATCCTTGGAATTAATATCAGTAGAACTCTTTTTGCTTAACTTTTCTTGCAAGTTCTGGTTTTCAGACGTACCTTGAACATACTCCCCTTTCATACCATTCCAAAATTCACGCAGGTTGGTAACTACATCATCAGTTTCTTCATCACTGGTTCCAATCCCGGGACTCTGAAAACGCACAAGTCCGCCGTGACCTTCCAGTAACGCTACACCATCTCCCCTACCCATCAACTTCAGGTCCTGATCAACGTTAAGCACTGTGCGGTAATCCGGACCACTTACAAGTTGGAATACTACCCGGGATGGAAGATTTGACTTTATCACCCCGGTGATCACATCGACCGAAGGGCGCTGGGTCGCGACAATCATGTGAATACCGGCAGCCCTGGCCAATTGTGTTAGCCTTTGAAGAAGCGACTCAACCTCTTTCCTGGCCACCACCATGAGATCGGCCAATTCGTCGATAACTCCCACAATATATTTAATTGACCTGTCACCAGTTTTCTTCCAGTAATGCTGAATATTTTTAACACCGGCTTTTTCGAAGATGGTATACCTGTGTTCCATTTCTTGCACCAGGTGTTTTAACGCATCCACGGCATCTTGGACCTCGGTGGCCACGGTGATAGTATGCGGAAGACCCCGGTACTGACTGAGCTCCACTTTTTTCGGGTCTATGAGAACAAAATTCAGAATGTCCGGGTTTTTTGACATAAGGAGAGTCACCAGTACCTCATTGATAAACCAACTCTTCCCGCTACCGGTGGTGCCGGCCACGAGCAAGTGACGCACTCTCACCAGGTCGACGATAATCGGCTCCCCAATATCATTTACACCGACCACAATAGGAAGCTCCGCACGCTCAAATTGCTCCTTATATTCTTCAGATACGAGCACCGGCCGCAATAACACGGGCAACTTGTTTTTATAAGCGATGATTAATGAAGCTGAGCCGGCTTGTGTACCTGGGATCACTTGGAGAGACTCCACCCCAAAAGCAGAGGCCAGGTCCCCGGTCATATGCTGCAATCTTGTAAGCCGCATGCCATCGGGTAACGATATGGTTACCCGAGCGGCTGCCGGTCCGCTCTGAACTGAGAGGACCTCGATTTTTTCATCTCCTTCTTTCATGAGGCCGCAGCGACGAAAAGCCCTATTCACTCTTAACGCAAAACCTGCTCCGGTCCTCTCTTCCGATGCTTTTCTCGCCCATGCCGGAGGTTGGGGCAGCATGCTAAACGGGGGCAGCCCGGGTGCTATGCGGTTACTAGATATTATTTGCGCAGGTGTCGGGCTGCTCTGAGCACTAATGCCGTCAATGCGTTTTTTTAGGGCTGTGGCCAACTCTTCACTTTTCTTGAAAAACGTATCCTTTCGTTCCCTTCCCACGCTTACCCATGCCGCCGCAGCGGCCCCAAGCCAGCAAATAACAGCAAATTTACCCGCATTCGCTATACCGCTGCCGGCAGCCCCGGTGGCAATGGCACCAAGGCCTGCAAAAAAAACCGCTGTACGTTGCGCCGCGTTGAGGTTTTCGGTAAAGTTTTCAAAGAAATTATTTTTATTACCTCTATCATTTTGGTGGATGTTTTTCCGGTTTGCGTTTTTAATCTTGTCCACCTCCGGCTAGGTATAAAGACTCTTAATAAACTCTTTCTTCTTTTCCTTTTGTTCTGTATACCCACCCTCCGACCTGATTTTAGGCCTTGCCCTGGGGATCCTGTTTTTATTATTAACCTCTTTCTTAATTTCCGGGTAGGCTTCCGGTTTCTGGTCAGCTTCATAACTGTTCTCTAGAGCGCTACGCAACCAAGCTCCAACACCTTTTTTGAAACGCATACCGTCTTCAAGTTGCCTTTTCATCTCCTGGAGTACAGCCGCCAGGGCGGCAGGAGAGTATTTTTCAATAATTTCCTTCGCAAAGCCCACGGAGATATCCGCCCCCGCGACCGCCCGGACCTCTTTACGGATCTTTTCCCACTCCGGTCTTTCTTCTGCTTTGTTGGCAGGCGTCAAAGCAAAAGCAACGCCGTCTTCGTGGACAGTGCTGCTTTTTCCCTCATCGTTTAAAATTTTCTCACCGCCTGGGTGAAGATCAACAACAACAACAGATCTTTTAAAGATCTTGTTAGTGTCGTCTTTTCCTGTGTCAGGATAAGGCGACATAGGTTTTTCCTCAATAAAATCAAGTGTTTTTCCTATGTCGTGATCTGACGACATAGGTTTTTCCGCTCTCTTTTCAACGGTATTTCCCATGTCGTGATTTTCATTTTCTATACTAAGCTGCTCATCTTTACCAAAACTTATATTACTCAGAGGTAATATTGTATAACGGTTATTATCCCAGCGCTGTCCCTTTTTGCCTGTTAGCACGTCTTTACGATATTTCACCATTGTTACCACTGGCTTACCCTGCCACCTATAATTCAATAAGCTTTTGATTCTTTCGTTTGCCGCTTGCCTGCAAATATTGAGGTTTGCAGCTATTTCATCCTGTGAAGGATAGCAGTTGCCCTGGGTGTCCATAAAAGTAGCTAAAACGCACAAAGTTTTCCAGTCCCGATCGGAGATATCTGCCAGAAAACCAGTTGTCCTCGCTGCAATATGGAGCTTCAAAAATACTTGCTCTTGCCAATTTTTATTAAGGATATCAAGCTCTTTTTGTATTTCAATAGATACTAACTTTTCATCCACTGTGTATACCACCTCACCCCAAAAACATCTTCCTAAATAGGATTTTATTTTCATGCTGTCATATGAAAAATTAAAGACCAGCAGAATACCGGTCTTTTTTATATGTAACGGTTACTTATTAAAAGAGTTCACTATGATTGTTTTGCACTAAAACTTAAGATCATACATTAACTGCCGATTCAACTACGCGCCTAACCATATCTTCTATGCCGGCCATAAAACTCCTCGCTCCATATTTCCCTTGTTCTATTCTTCGGAGAAGGCCCTCCCACTCGGCAGTCATCTGGGGGCTCTTCAGCTCCTCGGGAACTAGATCTATCAATTCCTCACCCTTACCTGTCGGCGCCAGGTGTTTTCCGCGGCGCTCAACATAACCGACGACTATGAGTTTTTCAATGATGCCAGCCCTGGTGGCCGGTGTACCCAGCCCTGATTCTTTTTCAGCGTTTTTACTCATCCTGCCGGCGTTTTTCATTGCTTTAATTATAGTGGCGTCGGTATACCGCCCGGGCGGACGAGTCTTCTTTTCTTCAACGGCTGCGGAAACCAAGTCCACTTTCTGGCCTTCCTTCAGTTCCGGAAGCTTACTCTGTTCCTCACCGCCATCATCAACATTTTCAAGTGAGGAATACACTTCCTCCCACCCCCGGCAAACAATGCGTGAACCTTTTGATAGAAAATCTTGGCCATTTACTTTCGTAACCGCAGTTATATGGCAACGCACGGCGGGCGGAAAGAAAACGGCCAGGAACCTCCTGGCTACGAGATCATAAATATCCCTTTCCTCTCCGGAGAGTGAGGTGTCCGGTACCACCTCCGTTGGAATGATGGCGTGGTGGTCTGTCACGCCGGCATCGTTTACTATTCTCTCCGGAATAGGGTAACCAAGCGCCTTGTCGGCCATACGAGCGTATAATCCTACCCTAGATAACGCTGAAAGCCTTCCCGGAATGGTGCCGGACAGTATTTCGGTAATATATCTACTGTCTGTCCGGGGGTAGGTTATTAGTTTTCTTCTTTCGTACAGTAACTGTGCCACTTCAAGAGTACGGGCCGCAGTCATACCCAAGATCCGGTTGGCGTCCTGCTGGAGGCCGTCCAGGTTATAGAGCGGTGGAGGTGCTACAACATCCTCCCTTTCGTCCAGGGAAGATATTTCTCCTTTACAGCCCTTGACACAAGCCCTCATCTCAACCGCCTTTTCCCGGGAGATAAAGCGAGTTATACTATTATCGAACCACTTTCCACGATAAGTTTCACCCTCGTTTGTCTCAAAAGTTACCCACAGTTCCCAGTAGATCTCAGGTACAAAGGCTCTTATCTCCCTCTCCCTTTCTACCAGGATGGCCAGCGTAGGTGTTTGGACGCGGCCGACAGTCATCTTCTCACTCTTCAGGATCGTGTAAACACGGGTCGCGTTCATACCTACGAGCCAGTCTGCCCGCGCTCGTGCCTGGGCTGAGGCAAAAAGAGAGTCGTAACGTGTACCACTATCCAGCCTGGTCAGCGCTCTCCGTATGGCTTCCGGAGTATTCTCTGACAGCCATAGCCTCCTATGGGGTTTGCGGCAGCCGACCAGGTAATAAATGTACCTGAAGATGGCTTCACCTTCCCTGCCGGCGTCACAAGCGTTTATCACCTCTGACACATCGGAACGGTTAAGTAGTTCCTTGACGATACGTAAGTGTTTCTTTTTTGAATCTACCGGCCGTATAAAAAAAGAAGCTGGTATAATCGGCAATGTGTCAATGGACCACTTCTTAAGACCCGGGTCGTAGTCTTCCGGGGCAGCTAGTTCGGCCAGGTGGCCCAAAGCCCAAGTAATAACGTAAGAATCGTTTTCAAGGTAACCTTTTTTTTGTGCGAAATTACCAAGGACACCAGCTATGTCCCTGGCCACGCTTGGTTTTTCCGCAAGGAACAGCGTCTTTTTATTATTACCTGCCATTTATTTTCACTCTCCGGAATAGACCTAAGATTTAAGGGTTCAAATAATGTAAAAAAGAATCTTGAACAGCGGTTTTCCCCAAAATAGCTTCAGCCGGTACCGGTCTGGAAAAAAAGTAACCTTGTCCTATGTTTATTCCTAGGCTTTTCATCATTTGTAATTCTTCCACGTTTTCTATACCCTCGGCAATTATTGTACACCTCATCTCGGTAGCCAGTGCAACCACGTATTTTATCACTGCTTTAAAATAACAGTTTTTCAATGTGCCTAATACCATCGGCCGGTCAATTTTTATGTAGTCTGGACAGACCTCTGCAATACTACGCAAACGGTCGTAACCGCTGCCTACATCGTCGATAGCTATCTGGTAGCCTTTTTTCTTGAGTTCCTTGCAGGTAGAAACAATCTGTTTAAAGTCACTTATTTTTGTATGTTCGGTTATTTCAAAAACAAGCCTGTTCGTATATATACTTCTGTTATTAAAACTACTGACAATATTTTCGATATCTTCCGTCTGTAAAGGGTTAAGATTAATAAATATTTTCAACTCAGGATTAACGTTGAGAACCCGTACACTCCATTTCAGAGCACTGGTTAAACAGGCTTTTTCAACTTCTTTCTGAAGGCCACAACGTTTCGCACTGTTAAAAAGTTTGACCGGAAAGTGAAACTTTCCGGCCGGACCCCTGGTTAACGCCTCATAACCAATAACTTTACTTGAATGAAGATTAACAATCGACTGAAACCAGGAATAAATTTCTCCCTTGGCCAAAACCTTGGAGATTGTATTACTCACTTTCTTATAATCACCCCTTCCCGATAATGACAGTGACATTCATACTTAATCCCTGCCTTGAAGCACTACAAACCAATCGTTGTATATACTTCCTTCCGTAACCACCACACCCGCCGCATATGGCGGTGCATAGAGGCTCGCTGCCCCTTCACTTCCACTTCCGTCCAACTTCATCGTGACAAGCGTTCCGGTTGGGCATATTTCCATTGAAGGATCAGTCCAGAACTCTACACTCCACCGGTTTACCTGGTTTCCCACAGGGTATACCGGGTTTGATGTTATTTCATCCGGTAATGTCATCGGAATATTTGTTGTAGCGGTCTGACTCAGGTAAGGGAACGCTGCTGAAAACGAACTCAGCGGTCCTATGCTGTCCACAAGCAAAACAACTTTTGCCCCGGCCTTTACCTTGGGCAACTGCGGCGCCGTCATGCCCTGGGTTATCGTTATGTGCGTGGACGGATTGGCGGGGTCGGGAGATATCTGTCCCGCCGGCGGGCTTACTATCTGCGCTATTCTGGGTCGCTCGAAAGCATTAACGCAAAAATCTCCCCAGTTTGACCACTCGGACTCAGCGTCGGCGCTGTCCCATACTTTTACACGGTATTTAAACTGGTAGACTCCTGCTCCCCACAACGGCCCGGGAACGGCTGGGTCTGAACTTGTTGGTACGGTATAATTGCTTTCCATCGAAAGAATTTTACCACTGTCCAGAAAAATATCTGAATCGGCCGTCGATTTGGACACTTGTACCTGGTATGCGCTCTGGAAGTCTCCGGGATCCGGATCATCCGGATCACTGAATGTCCATGTTAGCTCCGGCGTGGTTGTTAAAAAACAGGCACCGTATACTGGGATTATTGGCTGGTCCGGTGGGCTATCAACTTCAAGCTTTACGTTATAAACGTAAGGCGTCTCGTTTGAATTGGTGGTGTCAAGCAACACTTTTAGATAAAACTCGTTGCTTGACGGCGTTGTCGTCCACTGGTTAAGTTCAACCTCGGTATAGTTTGATCCATCAATTGATACGTGGTATGTCAGGCTTGTTTCCGTTGGAGTGTTCACGGTGGCCGACACCCTGACCAGTTTATAGGATTTAATTGATTTGATTTCCTTTGAAACATACTCCGCATGAGGAACGTATCCGGTGTTCAGGCTAAACCCAGACGCCTCCAGGGCTGCATCTCGGCGCATACTGTTTAAAGCGTCATCATACGTCCACCACTGCACCTGACCGTTACGGTCTATAAATACTTGATTAAATGTGCCCGGCCTCAATGAAACTGAAACTGCTCCACTGACAGGGCCTGGGCTAAAGGAGTTGACCTGTACGGCGCTCCCACCGTCCAGGTTCATGTAATAGTCCAATCTGTTTGTAGTCAATACCGAACTGCCGGCGTCGTCTGAACTACCTGAAACAACTTCAGTTAAAGCGGATATTTTTTTAGCCGGATCTTCAATGTAATTACCTGTGGCGTCGTCGTAAGCAAAGTAATATCTTGCAGTTTTCGTATATAAATGAAAATCTGGGCTGTCGTTTACCATGGATACGGCCACGGGATCGGTTATATTGGTCGTAACCGTGACCGAAGCTGTAAGGGTTGCACCAGCATCATACCTTGTCATCTTAGCCTTGTTGTCAGCCGTCCGTTGCAGCATTATAGCCGAATCGCGGTCCTGAAACCCAGCCACGGAAATGACGTTGTTTAACCCGGTCGCTTTCAGACTCGGATCGTTGCTCATTCCGGAACCATTATATTTATAATAAGAGATACTGTTAGGGGTGATACCCCATATATTCAGGTTGTCCTGCCTGACGGCAACACCTATCGCGTCCGTGGCCCACGGGCAGGAGAATATGTTGTTTGGGCGCGTCGAGCCGGAACTGTCATCATATTCGTATAACTCTAGACCACTTTTGGAGGCTACCGCAAAACCCGGGCTGTCCTTCATCACGGCTATAGCTGAGGACAGAATTTGCTCGGGCAGTCTGGCAAAATGATTTGTTATATCGATGTAGGCGCTGGTCTTATCTGGGTCAAGTAATACGTAATCTTCAAATTTTTCATCGAACAGGACAGCCGCCTCCGCAGGTGCGCGTATATATATAAGCAACAGGAAAAAGAGTATTATTTTAAGAAATCTCTTCATCGGTTAATTCACCTCTACAACGTCGATATTAACGATTCTCCAGGTGCCATTAACCATAACCGTATCAACCAGGGAAGTGACCTTTTGGCGAACGTCCTGGTATCCGACCTCAACCACAGCTTCAATGGTTGAAACACTTCCGTTTGATCCTATTGGCTTAAGGGATATAACCCTTTCCTTCACTTCCGGGACTTCCTCCTTTGGTAAAACGCGGTTTTTTAACGCGGCGGCCAGCGCTTCCCCGGCCAGGTACTTCTCTGCCTTTTCAGTCCGCTGCTTATAGCTCAGGCTAAGATATTCGTTGACGATGTCTACCCCAGATTCTTTTTTATGACCGAACAAAGTGGGCCTCTCGAACCGCTTATAGCTCACCTTATATATCTTCCAGTCGTTGTTATTTGTTTTAATGAGGTTAAAACGGTACGATACCCTATCATCGTATTTGGCCCCGGTTCTGGTTACGTCCGCATCGACAACAGCCAGGCCGACGTCAACCTGAGCAGAAAAGTCTTTTCTGATTATGGTTTCTCTATCCTTTACACTGCCGGAATTCCTCATTGTTTCGGCCAGGGCCTCACCGGTTAAAACCGTTTCGGCTTTATCCCAATCATGGGAAGATGAGTATTCGAGATACTCCGAAACTACTTTCTTAACTTCTGTAACTTCAAGGTGAGTTTTTATAGCCCGGTAAGCATAATAGGATATTATCATTACAATAAGTAGAATTACGGCCGCCAATTTTCTTTTTGACAATAAAGGCCCTCCCCCGCTACATTTTCACCTAAAAAGACCCTCCATTGTCCGGAGGGTCTTTTACTAAAGTTTTCTTATTACAATTGTCTTGCTGCCAATATTTCCGGCTACGTCCTTCACATAAACCGTAATTGTGTTATTTCCGGCGATTGTCACGGGCAAGGTTACTCTGCCATCCGCTGGAAGAGTACTGTAAGAGCCTCCATTAATGCTGTAAGTATAAGGTCCCGGCCGGTTATCGGTCACTGTTACGATCGCCTGGATGGAACTTCCCGACGTAGCCCTGGCGCCGGATACAGTTTGTACGTCTACCAGCGGTGGCACGGTGTCGCTATTCTGGATGTTCGTAATAGATGTCTGCAGGTTGTTGATTTTGGTTTCAAGGTTGGGAAATTGCGTATTACGGATATAGGTAGTATCACTAGCTGCAGCATTAGCTTTATCATAACTTTGATGTGCCCAACTCGCTGCGGAAGTGCCTGCATCTATTGTTTGGTTGACTGTTGTTTGTGCTCTGGTACTTGCTATGTCAGCAGATGACTTGGCCTGCTGAGAATAAGCACTGGCCTGTGATGCGGCAAGTTTAGCTTCATCTGCCGCTTTCTTGGCTGCCTGAATTAGCAAACTGTCTGCTTGGGTTGTATCTGTGAACCATGTTCCTTCCAAATATGCAGCTACAGATCCGTTGCTCAATACTGCCCAAATAATTCCATTATCATCTATATCAAAATCTTGTATACTTGAACTTGCTCCTACAGTTGTATGCCATGAACTGTTTTCGTAGTAAACAAGACATCTGGTATTAACCTTCGATACACCCCAAACTGTTCCATCTAGTGCTGTTTTTAATGGTAAATAAGAACTAAATGGACAACTTCCAGTGTATGTGGTCCAACTTCCGTTTAATTTCTTCTCCGCCCATCCCACATAAGTTCCACTATCTGTTCCTCTTGCTACAATTGTACCGTCACCTGATACTGCTAAACTCCATATTCTACCAGATCCTGACCAACTTGTATTACAAATCCACGAAGACCCATTCCAATAAAATATGGCAGGATAGTAATCTCCTCCAGTTATACTTCCTCCTCTCCATAGCACACCATCAAAATCTACAGTAAATTGTCCTATATTAGCTTCATATCCCTCACTATCGTTATATCTACTAGTTATCTGCGTAAATCCACTTCCATTAAACTTATATACCCTACTACCCTTAGCGGCCCATATATCTCCATTATTTGTTTGCTTAATGAAGTAATTATAGTTGCCAAGATTATCCTCCACAAGAGTCCATGTATTTGTGGTCATATCTACATATCCAGTTTTGTCATCATGATAGTTATCAGCATTTAAACTGACCCATAAACGACCGTCACCATCGACAATTGACTCTACTGCTGTATAATTATTTAAACTAAATCCTATGGATATACTGACCCACGAAGATCCATTCCAATATCTAGCAATTCCTGCGTTTGTTACCCATACTACTCCATTTCTAGCTGCTATAGCGATTGGATAGTTACTAGCTAATCCTGGGCTGCTGAAATTAGCGGCTTCTGCCTTTACCGTAGATAATATTATTATGCAAAATAGTACTATAAAAACCCGAATTATTAATCTAACTTTTTTCATATATTTTCACCCTCTACCAACAAATTTAAATCAAAACTCCCCTATCTGCTTACTGATCAATTCCGGCGCCGCGGTAACATGCACCGTTACGGGATCTTGCGCATCCAGGCAGGCGTACCTGGCAAACATCCCGTTCTTTACCGGAAACTGAATTATCCCTACTACTGACGGCTGCTGGTAATCACCATAGTGAGTGGTCAGTTATAGTTTTCTTATGATAATAGCTTTTGTTGTAACATTACCTACTTCATCTTTAACAAATTGCCATTTCGGCAAAGGCTTATTATTCGATCCACCAAGAGATTGATTGTATCAACCATGTTTTTACCTCCTAATCAGTCTCCCAACGGCCCAACGGACCGTTTCCCTTTCAGCGTTTTTAGCCACTACTTCCCCCAGCTCGGCCTTTACAAACACCACACAGCTAGGCAATTTAATGGTTGTCTGACGCTCTCCCGCGCCCGACAAATCGATACCATCCGCAGAAATACCCAAAGTGACAGGAATTGAAACGTCAACGACTCCTTCCGAACTTCCACCGTAGACGTACCCTTTTTCCGTGTAGGGGTTATCGCCATTCACAACCAACAGCTGGTATTCGGGGGTCGACTTCAGCCCGGATTTTTCACCCGGGGCAAGTGTCACCGGGTCCAACATCAGATTTTTGGCCAAGTACGTCTTAAAATATGCATGGGCCTTAGCGGGGTCTATGTAAGGTGTGCCGTTGGCCTGGCTCGTGTTGTCCACCCCGTTTGCGGCCGCATAAGCGGCCTGTTCCACAGCGCCCTGGAGGTCAACGTCCGCCCCGTGTTTATCGCGGGATACCTCAACAGAGCTCACCATGAGGATCACCATCAATGGCAATATAAACATTGCCAGCACTGTCGCAAAGCCCCTGCCGTCACGGATCAACTCTTTCAACAAGGGCGCTCCCCTCCAGATCAAAATATACCTCGCCGGGATCGCCGGAACCGATGGAAATGCCGAACAAGAAAGGCTTAGGGTTAGGCTTGCACCTTACCCGCAAACTTATTTCATTCGCTAACACGTCGTCCACGTTTCTCAAGATCCTCGGCGAGCCATCCGACTCCTTGGCATTTGAATATACCTGCACGTCCGTATATCCTGCTTCTGCAAGCTTTGAAACAAGGTTGTTCTCGTCGGCTATCGAGAGGTATCCCTCCAGCTTCGCCCGGGTCAGATTATATTCTTTCAGATGGTCCACCTGGTCGACCTTCTTCATGGTCAGCCAGTAGTCCACTGCCCCAAAGATCATGAAGATAAACAGGGCAAAGTAAAACAAGAACTCGGCCGTCGTGTAGCCCCTGTTGTCGCGGATCACGTGCCGCTTCCCCCCAGACGCCTGATACCACCGGACATTGCCCCGTCCAGTGCCCGGATCTTCGGTAGCAGGATATCTAATACCACTGCTGCAATTACAGCTACGGCTACGAGTCCGATCATAAATTCAATCAGGGTTACCCCCCGTTCGTCTTTTAATATTTTCATAACTTCCACCTCCTGTAGGTTAAAGCAGGCCAATCAGGCCTGCTTCTTAATTACCCCACGCGTCGATTAGACCGTCAATTTTCTCGCCGACTTTAGTCGCCACCGAGGGAAACTTTGTTTTGAAAACTTCGAAGGTCAGCGTCGTTAATGTCCCCAGAAGCGCGATGATCAGCATCAATTCAGGTGTTCCGTAGCCCCTGTCGTCATCTCTGATTTTTTGGATCTCTTTCACGGCTCTTTTAAACTTTTCTCGCATTTAACTCTCACCTCTTTTTTTAAAATTTTATACCTACTTGATCAAGGACCATGCCGAGCCTGTAATACAGGCTGCCGATCAACATGCCGAGCACCGTCAATGTAGGAAGCAGCCGGTACATCATGAAGTACATCGGGCGCTTGAAAATCATCCGCCTGGCTGCCATGTCGCGCAATCGCTCTATATTGTGAGCGTCTCTCTGGATCACTCCTTCCATACCGTTTATGCCGCTCTTTTCAATGCGCAAAAGGAGAGACACAAGTATCTGGGCTTCCGGAACACCCACCTCCTTTCTGAACTCCTCCAGGGCTCTGGCCGGACTCTTCGGCCAGTAATGCATACATTTTTGGGCTGCTTTCCGAAGCAGAGGGGTAAGTTTTTGCGCCGTGCCGATGGCCTTCGGCATACTCTTACCGCCACGCATGTACAACTCCACGGCTTCAAAAAATATCGCCACCTGTCTCTTTTTCTCCTGCTCCAATGATGACTGGTACAAGCTGTGGACTGCTTTGGCCAGCAGAGCGCCGACGGCAAGTCCAAGAAAGAACAATATAAATGCATAGCGGGTATGTCTGAAAAAGCCGGCCAACATCAGTCCCCCGGCCAGGCCGAAAAGCACCGCCATTTTGTCTTCTTTTTTCCAGTTCGGCTCGTACCCGGAAAGGATTTTTTGAAGCGGCCTGTTCACACCCTTTACGCCTGTTACGGCGCCCACCAGCAAGAGCAGGGCTATGCCTGCCGCAGCCAACCCTAGGCCAATGGCAAAAACCAACTCCATCAGGCATCAACCCTTTCGGTCAGCCTGGCCAGGAAGGCCCACAGCAGCGCTGATATGAAAACTGAACATACCAAAAGCCTCCCAAACGGTGTATTGACCAGAAAGTCATAAGATTCCGGCACCGCTTTTCGTAAAAACAGATACATTACGACCGGGGAAAACAACATGATCAATGACAGGTTTACCTCGCCGTCCACTTTTTCCCTGTTCTCTCTCTCCAGTTCTTCTGTCGCCGTGATTTTCGCCTCCAACTCATGGAAAAGCGGCACCGTCATTTTGTTGTTGTCGGACTCCCTCATGAGTTCAACAAACATTAAGCCGTAACCGAAGTTCATGTCCTTTTCCATCTCTGAGAACACGTATTCTTTCGGCTTCCCGGACATCAAGGCCTTTGCTGCCTTTTTGAACACGCTGCCCAGAGGCGGCGGGCAGTTGGCGGCAACAACGGCTACGGCCCTTTCCACCTGCGGTGTCCTCGCGAACTCGGACGTAAAGAGCCTGACGGCGGTAGCCATCTGGGACGACATCGTGTTGCGATACATTCTTTCGCTTCTGCGCAGGTACTCTTCAACCAACAGAACGGAAGCTGAAGCGAAAAGCACGGCGGCGATCAGGTTCTTAAATTTGTAGGCACAGAATAAAAAGGAGCCGGCCGACACCAGCACCAGGAGTATGCTGTACTGCAGCCCGCTGACCTTCCACTTCAGCGCCCGGCGCAATCTTCGGTCCTTGTCGTCGATCCATCTAATGACCGTCACCCTGGCTTTATGAAAACGCCTGCCGCCCGATATTTCGCTTTTAAAGCTGCATAAACGTTCTTTAAACCACCTTAACACTGCCGGGCGAGTCAGGAAGTAGAACAGCAAAGCGAGAAGGCCGGTAACAAATAAAAATATCCCGGCCACAGCGAGATAAAGTGAATTTAACGGCTCCACAGTTCAACAACCTCCTTGCGGGAAACCTCCAGCTCACTCAGGAGTTCGTCCGTGGGCGTGTTTACCGGTACCCAACATCCGGAACCGTAGTTGTCGTTCTCGTCATCCGGCACCCATTGTATGAGAGGACGGTAATAAACTTTACCGCCGTTAACGCCGATTTCGGTCACGTCCACCAGTTTCTTCACCCCTGTCCTGTTGCATTTCTTCATCCTTATGACAAGGTTGAAGGCCCTGGCCACCCTGAGCATGGCCAGTTCCAGAGGAAGATTCAGGCCTTCCTCGATCATCATCATGCCGATGCCCTCCACAGTCTCCGCTGCATTGTTGAAGTGCGCCGTGGTGCCGGAGTGCCTGTGGCCCCTGGTGCAGGCCTTGATCGTCTCCGTGGCTTCGCCGTAACCTTTTAACTCCTCAACGATGATCACGTCGGGCGAGAGCGTAAGGATAGTCTCGAACAGGGATCGTATTGATACATTCAATTCCTCGTGCTCTTCAAGTTCCAGTATGTCTCTGCCGGTATACTGTTTGCTCATCAGGATCTCCCTGTCTTTGCCGAGTACTATTATTCTGAGGTAATCGGGCAACTCACCGGCGATCTTTCTCAATAATGAGGTCTTGCCGGCATCCGCCGGGCCGATGATGACAATGTTGGCTCCGCCGACGTAAAGGAGGCGAATCCTCATGTAAGTCATCACGTCCATTGTCCCGTGCTTCTCCAGGTTTTCCGGGGACATGTCGAAGGTATGGTGCTTCCTGATCACGGTCGCCCATGCCGGCGCCACGGGGTAGCAGAGAGCGGTCACCCTTGAGCCGTCTTTCCGCACCGAATACGCCCTGGGGCTGGTCTCATTCAGGGATACGCCCACATCGTGGAGCAACAGCCTCTTTACGATCCTTTCCGCCTGAGCCGGGCTCGATAAAGTTCCCGCGGCCTCCTTCCGGCCTTTTCTAGTGACGAACAACTTCAGGTCGTTCCACCGTATTTCGCTTACCGCCGGGTCGTCGTACAAGTCCTGAATAATTTCTAAGCCCCAGTTGTCTTTGTAGACTATTTCAGCAGCCTCCCGTGAGGTCATTCCCTCTACCACAACCCTGTGGCTTTCAAGGATATCCGCGATGACACTGACGGCTCTTTCCCTGGCGCCGGGAGAACCGGCCACTGCCTCGTTGAACACTTCCAGGACTTCCACGCTTTTTCCGGACAGCACCTCCTGGATGTATTCCCCGGCTGCATCGACGGTCATTAACTTTTCTTCTATTATGGGTTCTTCTTTATTGTTTTTGAACCTGTCCGGCAGGTTTTTGAGCAGTTTTCTCAACCTTTTGTTCCACCTCCTTCGCAGCCTGCGGCACGGGCACGGACGGCTTGAATTTCTTGGTGAAGGCTATGCCCGTGCTCTTCGCCGCGCCGCCGGGCACCACTCCCGGAGCTTCCTCGGGCCTCACAGCCAGCTTGTATACGAGGGAAGGCGCGGCTCCCTTGATTATACCGGTGACTGACTGTTGAACTGTTTTCCCTTCGGAAAAAACCGAGTTTCCGCTTGTGTCCGTCACGTCCACCACCTTTGCGTTCACCGCCAGGATTCTGGCGTTTTCGGGCAGCCAGTTCCCCTGCTGGTCCGTCTTGATACTGTACACGTCCACTATATCGCCGGGCCTCGCCCCGGCCGCCCTGGAAACGTCCATATTCACCGTCACGAACTGCAGATCCCAGAGCCCTTCGGGATCTGTGACGGCGTTGACGTGCACCGGATAGTCTGGAGAAAGCGGCAGGGTATTTATCTTGCCAATGATCTCCCCCGGTAATGTCAACACATTCTGGTCTTCCGTGCCTTTCAAAAAAGGCTTCGTGGTGATGTCCTCCGGCGCAATCAAGGTGTACGGAGGAATGTACCTGTTCGGTACCGGCAGGTTGACCGTAGCCTTGTTGGCCCTTGCATACTTGGTTAATTTGCTGTATGAGTAGCCGGCCACGCTTAAACCGATCAGTACAACGACCAACCCTGCAATCACAATTTTTTTCAAGTGTTCAACACCTCCTGCAGGCCTTTTCCCCAGACCTTATTTGATCCCTTCCACAATCTGTTTTTCACCGTCGTACCTAATCTTCACGGGAACTTTTTTTATATTGCTGTCGTTGCTAAAATACACTTCACTTTCAGGTATGCCGGAACGCCTGGCTTTTTCGAGTGTTTCGAATGTCTCTTCGGCCCCTCTTCCTTCCATGACCAGGCCCACAACATAGGGCCTTTCTTCCATGCTCGCAATGTCACTGAGGACCTGATCGCAAGGATGGCACCACCAGGCAAAAACCACTGCCGGTTTCTTCTTTAAATCCAGAGTCACAGTTATGCCGTCCGGTCTGAACACCTGCGAGTACCTGCCGTCTTCTTCCTCTTCAACTACCACACTGGCGATTGCTGCCTTGCCAGCCGCGTTTTCAAGCAACGCGGGCTTTCCGGTCATGTATACCATTCCCGTCACCAACACAATCGCCAGCACGGCGTAGTACCAATTTTTACTTCTTGGTTCTCTTTCACTAATCACATTAAAGGACACCAGTGCAAGATACACCGAGGCAATCGCTACGCTTAAACAAGTCGGGCAAAATCCGAAAAAAAACATCTTAAAAACAAGAAAAACATGCGCCGCAACGCCGGCCAGCATGTAATATCTCAGATACTTCGATTGTTTCTTAAAGGCGAAAAGCCCGGCTGCAATCAGGTAGTACACCATTCCAATATCCGCCCAGGGTACCCACTCTACATTGCAAGTTCCCAGGCAAAACCTTCCTTTGGTCAAAATGGCGGAGAGCAGCGCCGCTAACGCCGCAGCAAAAACAGATATCAATTAATAACCTCCTTTGCATACATGTATAAAACCACCCACAAGCCAAGCGCCAGAAAAGTACCGAATGGCACGCTGCCCGCCGGCACCGGCGCGTCCACCTCCTCGGGGCCGGGAAGGCGCTTAATCATGCCATCGGCTTTGACTCCTGACAGTTTCATATGTAGTCCGTACACCAAAGCAGAAATTCTCCAGCGCAGTTCACCGGCCCGTACCAGGTTCACGATGCCGAAGGGCAGCCCGATCAAACAGGCCCAAAATACCACTACCAGAGTCATTTTCCATCCGAGCCACACCGCTAAGGCGGTCAGGAGGAAAACGTCGCCGCCCCCCATCTGCCCGGCCTTCCAAACCAGGTAGGCCATAATAAATACCGCCGCGGCGCTGGCCAGCACCGTCAAGGTCAACTCCCTGCCGTTGAATACGGCATGGTAGATGAAGCCGGAGCCGATCAGGGTCACGGTCACAGGGTGCGGGATTCTCCGACTGACAAGGTCGCTGATTCCACAACCCGTTACGGCCGTGAGAAAAAAAAAGAACGCGATTTCTCCAAAAGTTAACTGCATAGATGACCCTTTCTTTCATTCTAGTTTGATGAATTTTTCTTTCATTTGCTCCAATAATACGCAGGAAATATGTCTAATCAAATTGTATCCATAATATTTACCAGCACTTTAAAAAAGCAGTGACATGATTCATGACTTCCTGCCATGAAGTGTTATGTCTTTCGAGGACGTAGGAAATGATGAGTGAAATCAAAACACCTAAAATGGATGATATCAAAATATCGCTATGCCTCGACTTAAAAGAAAGTTTTATTATAACAACACCAAAACTGTATATTTTTCTTGCAAATATAATAGCATTATCAATTATTGTTTTTGTCGTTTCATTCATAATTACCCCCATTTATAAATTTCTTATCATACCCTTTTTAATCCTGACTGTCGTTGTACATGAAATACTGCATCACAAGGCATATAATTACTTCGGTGTAAAATCAAAGATATTATGGGGGCTATCCCCTTGTTGCAAAACAAGTGAACAATATCCCATAAAAGTTTCGAAAGTAGTGGCTGTGTCTCCCTTATTACTTCCTTTTGTATATCTCCTTGTTTGTGTATCGTTATTAAAAATTAATATTGACCTATTTTGGGTTACATTTGGATTAGTTTGTTTCTCATTACTTATTTGTTCAGAGGATATTTACACATTTATAGAACTTCGCCCCTGAAAACCCACAGGCTTGTCCCGTGGGATGAAAGGGGCGTCGCCCGTCAGGGCGACAAATATATTCCCAAACACATGCTCTGGTAGTATAATCAAATCATGGATGGGAAAA
>Ga0067045_1029708_pt1 | contig 18841 bp, 14 predicted proteins | sample TerdegcTABiofilm_FD_59184 | JGI IMG/M metagenome (GOLD analysis project Ga0067045, IMG submission 59184) | Combined Assembly of (Gp0054472, Gp0054536) Wastewater bioreactor microbial communities from Singapore -Terephthalate degrading... | reverse complement strand
GGGCCGAAACCCGGATCACCGGCGGGGCGTCGCCGCAGGCCGCGCGAATCGTTTTCTCGAAGTCGGCCGGGGCGTCTCCCTGATCGATCTTGTTCACCACCACGGCAAAGGGCGTGTTTTTTTCGGCCAGCATGGCCGCCAGACGCTTCTCGTCCTCGCCGAAGACCCCGGGCTCGGTGACCAGGAAGGCCACGTCCGCGCGCTCCAGGGCCTTGAGGGAGCGTTCGGTGCGTAGGCCTCCGAGCTCGCCCACGTCGTCCAAGCCCGCCGTGTCGATGAACACCACCGGTCCCAGGGGCGACAATTCCTGGGTCTTTTCCACCGGATCCGTGGTGGTGCCCGGGGTGTCCGAAACGATGGACACGGGCTGCCCGGTCAGGGCGTTGAGCAGCGAGGACTTGCCCACGTTGCGGCGGCCGAAGACGCCGATGTGCAGGCGAAGTCCTTTTGGGGTATCACGCATGGCCTTTTGAGTCCTCCATCCCTGATGATCGTGCGACCGGCCTGCCGTATCACGGCCTTGGCCGACTTGAGGCCCACGGCCTCCTTGTGGTCGTAGATGCGGTAATGCTTCCGGCGGGCGCCGGGGGTAAAATTGGGCATGATGACGTTGCACCCGGCCCGCAGGGCCAGAAGTTGCCCGTGTTCGGGGTCCAGGCTGGCCAGGGCCGTGGTGGCCGGGAGATTGACCCGGGGACAGGCCAAGCGCAGCACAGCCAGCACACGCAACGTGATGTCCTCGTCGCCGGGGGCCGCCGAGGCCAGGGGGGTGTCGGCCTGGGGCAGGAACGGCCCCGCGCCGCACATGTCCACGCGAAGCTCGCGGACAAGGGCGATGTCGTCGGCCAGGGTCCGGACGGTCTGCCCCGGCAGGCCCACGATGAACCCGGAGCCGATCTCGTAGCCCAGTTCCTTGAGATGGCGCAGGACGGCCAGCCGCTCATTCAAGTGCTTTCCAGGATGCAGCCAGTCGTACAGGGCCGCGTCAGCCGTTTCGTGCTTCATGAGGTAACGGTCGGCGCCGGCCTTCCGCCACAGCGCATAGTCCGAAAACGGCCGTTCCCCCAGGCTGAGCGTGACCGTGATGTCGGCCTGGTCCTTGATACGGACGATGATGTCCGCGATGCTCACGGCGGGATACTCCAGATCGTCGCCCGATTGCAGCACCACCGTGCCCACTCCGAGGGAGGCCGTACGCAGGGCGGCTGCCACCACCTCGTCCGGGGTCATGCGATAGCGGGTGATCTTCGTGTTGGCCCGTCGCAGGCCGCAGTAGAGGCAATTTCGTACACAGTGGTTGGAAAACTCTACGATGCCGCGCAAATAGACCCCGCTTCCGACGCTTGCGGCCCGCACGGCGTCGGCCTCGTCCAAAAGCGCGCCCAGGGAACCGGCGGTCAGCCGGTCAAGGATGTCCTGACGGTTCATGGTCTGCCCTCCCGACCCTGCCCGAGCACGGTCATGGCCTCGGCCGAAAGCAGCCGTCGCAGTTCCGGGGCGGACAGAAGCCCCCGTTCGAGCACGACCTGGGGCACGGTCGCCCCGGTCTCGCGCACCTGCCTGGCCACCTCCACGGCGGCGTCGTAGCCGATGGCCGGGACCAGGGCCACCACCGTGGCCCAGGAGCGGTGCACGTGCTCCTCGCAGGCCGCGGCGTCGGCCGAGATGCCTTCCACGCACCGGCTCCGGAACATCAGGCAGGCCGCATCCAGAAGGGACAGGCTTTCGAGCAGCGCGTCGGCGAGAAGGGGCAGAAAGGCGTTGAGTTCGAGCTGGCCGGACATGGCCGCCGAGGCCACAAGCCCGTCCAGGGCCATGACCCGAAGCGCGGCCTGGCCCACGGCCTCGCAGATGACCGGGTTGACCTTTCCGGGCATGATGCTCGACCCGGCCTGGACCTCGGGGAGCATAAGCTCCCCCAGCCCGGCCCTGGGACCCGAGGCCAGAAGCCGCAGGTCCGAGGATATCTTGAGGAGATTCACGGCCACGGCCTTGAGAATGCCCGAGACCTCCACGAAACTGTCCGCGTTCTGGGTGGCGTCCACGAGATTATCGGCCCGGGAGAGCCCGAGTCCGGTGTCCTCGCGAAGCCGCTCCACCACCAGGAAGATATAGTCGCGCGGGGCGGTTATGCCCGTGCCCACGGCCGTGCCGCCCAGGTTCACCACCCGCAGCCGCTCCTCGCACTTGAACACCCGCCACCGGTCCCGGGAGATGGCCTCGCCGTATGCCGAGAACTCGGCCCCCAGGGTGATGGGACAGGCGTCCTGAAGCTGGGTGCGGCCCATCTTGACCACCCCGGAAAACTCCCGTTCCTTGTCCTGGAAGGCGGTCTGCAGGGCGGCCAGGGATTTCTCCAGGCGGCGCAAAAGGGTGATGGCCGCCACCTTGACCGCCGTGGGAAACACGTCGTTGGTGGACTGGTGGAGGTTGACGTGATGGATCGGATGCACCCGGGCGTAGTCGCCCGGGCGGCCGCCCAGGATCTCCTCGCCCCTGTTGGCCAGGACCTCGTTGACGTTCATGTTGGCCGAGGTTCCGGCCCCGCCCTGGAGCGCGTCGGTTATCCCGATCTCGGGCAGGCGCCCGTCCAGGGCCTCGTCGCAGGCGGCCACGACGGCTTCGCCCACATGCAAGGGCAGATGCCCGGTCTCCATGTTGGTCCGGGCGCAGGCGCGTTTGACCAGGACCAGAGCTCGGGTCAGTTCCGGATGCACGGGCCGGCCGGCAAGGGGAAAATTCGCCAGGGCCCGGGCCGTGTGGACGCCGTAGGAGGCGTCGGAGGGAAGGGACAGTTCGCCCAGGAGGTCGCGCTCCACGCGGACCTCCCCGGCGCATGCCGTCATCGGCGTGAGGGTACGTCTGTCAACAGTAGACATCACGGTGACCCGAGCGGACCTTTTCGATCATGCGTTCCGACACCCGCCTGGTCTTGGGCAGCATGCCGTCCAGTTCATGGGCGATGGCCCGCTCGCCGACCTCGGCCACATCGGCCGGGGCGTAATCGATGAGGTATTCGAGGAACGTGGAGAGGGCGTTGGGGCCGCACTTCTCCTTGATGAGCCCGGGCTTGGCCAGGTCCATGAAGTCCGCGCCGGTGCGGCCCAGACGGTAGCAACCGGTACAGAAGGAGGGGATGTACCCCAGTTCCGAGATGTCCCTTATGACCTCGGAGAGGCTTCTGTGGTCGCCGAGTTGGAACTGGCTGGCCTCGAAATTCTCGTCCTCGGCATAGCCGCCGGGGTTGGTGCGGCTTCCGGCGGATATCTGCGACACTCCGAGGGGAAAGGTCTCCATGCGCATTCGGGCCGTTTCCCGGGTGGACATGATAAGCCCGGTGTAGGGCACGGCAAGACGCAGGATGGCCACGATTTTCTTGAAATCCTCGTCCGTGACCGGGCGGGGGGGGGCGGTGGCCATATCCGATCCGAGGGCCGGTTCCATGCGTGGCACGCTGATGGTGTGGCACCCCACGCCGAAACGCTCCTCCAGGTGGGCGACGTGCAGCATCAGGGCCATGATTTCATATTTCCAGTCATAGAGGCCAAAGAGCACCCCCACTCCCACGTCGTCGATGCCCGCCAGCATGGCCCGGTCCATGGCCGAGGCCCGCCAGTCGAAATCTCTTTTTTTCCCGGCCGCATGCACGTTGGCGTAGGTGTCGCGGTGATAGGTTTCCTGGAAGAGCTGGTAGGTGCCGATGCCGGTTTGTTTGAGGGCCTTGAACTCGTCCACGGAAAGCGGGGCCACATTGACGTTCAGTCGTCTGATCTCACCCTTGCCTTCCTTGACGGAATAGACCGTGGCGATGGACTCGAGGATATAGTTGAAGCTGTCGCCGGGGTACGACTCGCCTGCGACCAGAAGGATGCGTTTGTGCCCCTGGTTGATGATGATGCGCGTTTCTTCGGCGATCTCCTCCTGCGAGAGCACCCGGCGCTTCAGATCCGTGTTGGAGCGGCGGAAGGCGCAGTACAGACACTCGTTTTTACAAAGGTTGGAGATGTAGAGCGGGGCGAACATGACCAGACGGCGGCCGTAGATCTCCTCTTTCACCTTCCGGGCGGCGGCGAAGACCTCCTCCAGAAGTCCCGCATCCGAAACGGCCGCCAGGGCGGCCACGTCATGCAGGCGAAGGCCTTTCAGCTCCAAAGCTTCAGCCAGGATTTCGCGGACCTTTCCCGCATCCTCCCCCCGGCCTGACTCCAGAGCGGCCCCGATCCGGGCCTCGTCCACCCAATCCGCGACGGTGTCCTGTAACATCTCAGACTCCTTGCATTTCTGTTTTGCCGGACACGGTCTGATCGAAAAGCACCATCTTGCTTTTCACCGCCGGCAGCATGCCGAGCTTGCCGCTGAAGGCCCCGAGTTCGTCCGTTGAGCCCTCCACGATCATGGCGATGACGCTTAAGGCTTTTTGCCGATACGGCACGCCGATGCGGCCGATGACCAGATTCCCGTACTCGCTGATGAGCCGGTTGACGGCCTCGGCAGCCTCGGTCCGGTTTTTTACGGCCAGGGCCAGGATGCCCATGCGCTCCTCGCCTTCCGGGCGATCGACGGTTTCCTTCATGGCCTGTCCTCCCGCATGCGGTCCATGACGACTAAAAGGTCACTCCGAGCCAGGGAACGGCGTAGAGCCGGTCCGGAACATATCCGGCGGGGCGGTGGGCGCCGTTTTTCACCAGGAAATCCGCGGCTCGTTCCACGGCCCGACGGACGGCCCTGCGTCCCGGACCGGACAGGCCCGCGCCGTCCCGGTCATTGCCGGGGTCAGGCTCCAGGAAGAGGAACAGCAGTTTTCCCGGCAACCTGTGGGCCATCTCGATCCAGAGAAGCATTTCGGCCAGGGCCTTATGCCGGGAGGGCACCCGGTGGTCCAAGGCCGCCAGGGTCCGGAAGCGGGGCAGGTCCATGGCGTGGATTTCGCCCGGATGGCCGGAGACCTCGGCGGCCTGGACGACCACCGCCGTATCGGCCTCGTAGAGGCTCGAGATCAGTGTCCGGTAATCCCCTACAATATGATCCAGGGTGACGTGGGAGCCGAACCCAGCCTGATCCATGGCCTCCAGGACGTAGAGGCCGGCTCCCCGGTCGCCCCGGAGCGCGTTTCCGAAGCCGACGACCGCGCAACGCGGCCGGGCGGCCCCGCCGGAGGGGGGGGCCGCCCGGCCGGGGGCGACAGGCCGGGACGATTCGAGAAAACATGTCACGATGCGCTCCGGCGGGGCGTTCCCCCCGCCAGGAAGTCGTGTCGCCACTCCCCGCCGCGGCGACGTCCCGCCCCGACGGCCGCGCCCGGCCAAGAGGCGGGGCATCGGCCGGGCGTGACGGCGGGGGAGGGTGACATCAAATATATGAGCATAAAATGCCATACATACTAATTTCAAAAAGTTGCTACTGTGTTGTCATCTACCCCCAACGGTCAAAAGATGCAACCGGTTTTGTGAACAAAAGCGCATTCTCGACAGGGCGGCAGTTGGCCGACTTTGGCGGAGCGTCGGGGGAAAGACAGGCGCGGGAATGCCTGCCGAGGACCCGGGCTCTTTCCAGCGATGGAAGGAGCCCGGGATCGGATGTGCGGCTACACCTCGAAAAGCGATTCCAGGTCCGTGCGGGTCAGGGACTTGAAGGCGTCCTGGCCCGGGATGATGGCCTCGGCCACGTCCTTTTTCTGCTCCTGGAGCTTTAAGATCTTCTCCTCCACCGTGTTCTGGCAGATCAGCTTGTACGAAAAAACCTGCCGCTGCTGGCCGATGCGGTGGGTGCGGTCCGTGGCCTGGTTCTCCACGGCCGGGTTCCACCACGGGTCGTAGTGGATCACGTAGTCCGCGCTGGTCAGGTTCAGGCCCGTGCCGCCGGCCTTGAGCGAGATGAGGAACATCTTCACCGACTCGTCGTTGTTGAAGGTGTCCACCTGCTCGAAGCGGTCCTTGGACGAGCCGTCCAGGTAGGCGTACTTGATCTGGGTGAGCTGCACCCAGGAGCGGATGATGTGCAGCATCTGCACGAATTGCGAGAAGATGAGCACCTTGTGCCCCTCCTCGATGATGTCCGTGACCAGGTCCTTGAAGGCGTCGAACTTACCGGACGGCAGGTTGGTGTTCACCCCGGGCATGTCCAGCTTGAGCAGCCGCGGGTGGCAGCATATCTGGCGCAGCTTCAAGAGGGCGTCGAGGATGGACATCTGGCTCTTGGCCAGGCCCTTCTCGTCCACGGTGCGCAGCACCTGCTCCTTGAGTTTCTTGGCCAGGGCCGCGTAGAGATCCAACTGCTCGTCAAGCAGCGCGCAGTAGTAGACGTTTTCCACCTTGGGCGGCAGGTCCTTGGCCACCTCGGACTTGGTGCGCCGCAGGATGAAGGGTTTCACCCGGCCGCGCAGATATTCCAGGGTCTCCTCGTCACCGTCCTTGATGGGCTTGACGATGCCCCGCTGGAAGGCGTTCTGGCCGCCCAAAAATCCCGGCATGAGAAACTCGAACAGCGACCACAGCTCGAAGAGGTTGTTCTCGATGGGCGTGCCGGACAGGCACAGCCGGGTCTTGGCGGAAAGGCGCCGCACGGACCGGGCGGTGATGGTGTTGGGGTTTTTGATGTTCTGGGCCTCGTCCAGGATGATGGTGTTGAACTCGAACTTGAGCAGCTCGTCCAGATCGCGGCGCAGAAGCGCGTAGGTGGTGACCACCAGGTCGGACTCGGCGATCTTCTTGAACATGCCCTCCCGGCGCGCGCCGTAGATGATGAGCTGCCGAAGCCCCGGCACGAACTTCTGGGCCTCGCGCTCCCAGTTGGGCAATACCGAGGTGGGCACCACGATGAGGTTTGGCCCCTCGGCTCCGTGCTCGTGCAGGTGCTGGATGAAGGACAGGGTCTGCACGGTCTTGCCCAGGCCCATCTCGTCGGCCAGGATGCCGCCGAAACCGTACTCGCGAAGAAAGTTGAGATAGCTCAGGCCCTGCACCTGGTACGGCCGCAATGTGGCGGTCAGCCCCTTGGGCGGACGGACCGGGATGATCTCCCTGAAGTCGTGGATCTTGCGCTTGAGCTTGTTCCAGAACGAATCCGTGCGGGCCTCGGGCATATCCTCCAACAGCTTGTCCAGGACCGGGGCCTCGAACTGCTTGAAGGTGGTCTGGGGCGGCTTCTCCGGGTCGAATCCCAGGGCCCGCAGCTTGTGGGCCAGCTTGGACAGCCAGGATTCGGGCAGGCTGGTGTAGGAGCCGTCCTTGAGCTGCACGTAGCGCTTGCCCTGGGTCCAGGCCTTCCAGATCTTCTCGATGGGAACCTTCTGGTCGTCGTACTGGACGCTTAGGTCCAGATCGAACCACTTGTCCTCCTCTTTGGACTCCACCTCGGCCACGATCACCGGCTTGGTCAGGCGCACCTTGTAGCGGGTCAGATTCTGTTCGCCGTAGACCCGGTACTGCTCCACGAGCTTGGGATAGGCGTCGAGCAGAAAGACGATGGCCTCCTCGGGCTCCAGAAACCAGTTGGCGTTGTTTCTGGGCTGGAAATGCATCTCGCCCAAAAGGGCGATGAGCGCGGCCTCCCGCTCCTGGTTGCGGGCCAGAAGGAACGACTTGCCCTCGGACTGGTAGGACCCGGTCTGCAGTTCCGCGTTGGGGCCGGGAACCGTGATCTCGCCGTGCTCGGTTTCGTAGACGTTCTGGATCTGAAGGGTCAGAAGGCTTCCCTCCTCGTCCAAGAACAGTTTGGGATTGTAGGTGGCCGGGACGAAAAACGGCCGCATGCGCTCCATGAATTCGTCATGGCCGTGCAGGTCGGACACCGGCAGGCTGGACCACACCCGGTCCAGGAACTCCGAGACGTCGGCCGTGGGGATAAAGGGCGGGTTTTGCACCATCTCCTGGATCACGTCCGAGGAAAGCCCCGTCTGCACCGGATAAAAGCCCCGGTTCCAGCAGACCCACAGCGGCAGGCGGCCATAGAAAAACACCTCCCGACCGAGGATGGAGAAAGGCGGCTTGCCGTCGGCCCCGAGCATGATGTCGAAGGTCAGCCCCTCCTCGCCCAGGCGGGGCGCCAGTTGCAGGCGCATGGTCTTGTTCTCGATGCGCACGGGCTGCTCGGTATCTCGCCAATACAGATAGTATTCCTTGCCGATGGACCAGAAAAACCAGCTCAAAAGTCCCGGAGGGATGTCCACGCGGTGCCCGTAGTAGTCCAGATTGTGGCCGATCTGTTCGGCAACCATGGGCAGATAGGGCGACATCTCGCTCCAGTCCGGATTCTTGATGATTTGTTCCAGGGTGATCTCCTGATGCACCTGGGAGATGCCGGACTTGTTCTGGCGGGCCCTGAAAAAAGCCACCTGAAGCCGGCCGTGTTCCGGATGGAAGCGGTAGATGAAATAGTGCCGGCCGGCCTCGGGTTCCGGCTCGGTGGAGAAAAAGGCCCGAAACGTCTGCCGCCATTCGGTTTTCGGTGCCGCGCGGGCCTCGTCCTCGGGCTTGGCGTGATCCAGGTCCTTGATGAGCTTTAAGGCCGTGGCCCCCACGTGGCGGCACACGCCGGAAAAGGAATCCGGGCAGTTGCAGAAAAAATTGATGGTCCGATCCTTCAGGTTGATGGACAGTTCCGAGGCGTAGACCTGGAAGTCCTCGCCCTGGATCTGGCCGTCAACATCCCAGTACCCCTCGCGTTTGTTGAGGGTGAGCTTCTGCACTCCGTCCTGGGCCACGATCGCGTGGGACCCGTCGATGATGTACTCGGGAATGGTTTCCCGGACAAAGACCTGCAAGAGTTGTTTTACCGTTTGTTCCTCTGTGCCGACGACCATCTTGTGAGGCGCTCCTTGACATGAAAGGGTCCGTTTCCGGCCGCCCTCCCCTCCCGGGAGGGCGGGGCCGAAACGGCCGGGCGGACCGCCTGGGCGGTCCGGGTTGTGGGCCGTGGCCGACTTGAGGCCGGGCCCGAATCATATTTCATAATTCTACACGAAGGAGCATGATAATGGGAAGCAAAGAATGCAATGCCGCGCTTCTTCCCTCAATTGCGCCCCGTAAAGGGCTTTTGGGACCGTCCGGACCAAGGGGCTTGGTTTTTCAGGTCACGGCGTATATGCTTTTTTTCCGTTCTCGAAAATCGGGATTGCGGCCAGCCGGCCACACGCCTCCTGCGCAGGCGCCGGCGACGGCCGCATATCGCGCCCCGCGGGCGCAAAGGGTGAGCCAATCCGTGGCCGGAACACACACACTCCTTTCCATCGTACTCTTCACCGTGCTTCTTCTGACCGCGTCCGGATGCGGCGACGATGACCGGTCCCGGAAGGACCAAGCCGCGCGGAGCGTCACGACGGCCGAAACCTCCCCGGACCCCGGACCTCCCGTGCCCGGCGGGCGCATCATCGAGGCCATGCTCGGCGACGCCACCAACCTGATCCCCCTCCTGGCCTCCGACTCGGCCTCCAGCGAGGTGGCCGACCTCATCTATGTGGCCCCCCTGCGCTACGACAAGGACATCCAGTTGGAATGCTGGGCCGCCGAAAGCTACGAGGTCCTGGAGGACGGCCGTCTCCTCAAGTTCAGGCTCAAACCGGGCATCCGCTGGTTCGACGGGGTGGAACTGACGGCCGAGGACGTGGAATTCACCTACAAGCTCATGATCGACCCCAAAACCCCCACGGCCTACGCCGAGGATTTCAAGGCCGTCTCGTCTTTCGCCGTCACCGGGAAATACACCTTCGAGGTCCGCTACGACGAACCCTTCGCCCGCGCCCTGGTCACCTGGGCCCACTCCATCCTGCCCAAACACGCCCTGAAGGACCAGGATATCATGAACACGAAATACAGCCGCGAGCCTCTGGGGGCCGGTCCATACAAGCTTTCCGTCTGGGAGCCGGGGCGGCGCATCGCGCTTGACGTCAACGAGGACTATTTCGAGGGACGACCCTATCTGGATCAGGTCGTCTATCGGATTATCCCGGACCTTTCAACGATGTTTTTGGAACTCAAGGCCAAAAATCTGGACATGATGGGCCTGACCCCCCAGCAATACCTGCGCCAGACCACCGGCCCCTCCTGGGACCGGGACTACCGCAAGTACCAATACCTGTCCTTCGGATACACCTTTCTGGGCTACAACTTGCAAAACCCTCTGTTTTCGGATGTCCGGGTCCGCAGGGCCCTGGCCCACGCCATAGACAAGCAGGAGATCGTCAAGGGGGTCCTTCTGGGACTGGGAATGCCCACCATCGGCCCCTACAAGCCCGGGACCTGGATCTACAACGATTCCATAAAGGACTACACCTTCGACCCGGCCAAGGCCAAATCCCTGTTCGCCGAGGCCGGATGGACGCCCGGACCGGACGGCATCCTGCGAAAAGACGGCAAACCCTTCGCCTTCACCATCCTGACCAACCAGGGCAACGATCAGCGCGTCAAGACCGCCACCATCATCCAGCAGCGCCTGAAGGACGTCGGCATCGAGGTGGCCATCCGCACCGTGGAATGGGCCGCGTTCATCAAGGAGTTCGTGGAGATCGGCAATTTCGAGGCCATCATCATGGCCTGGACCATCCCCCAGGACCCGGACGGCTTCGACGTCTGGCATTCCTCACGGGCCGTGCCCGGGGGCCTGAACTTCGTGGGCTTCAAGAACGCCGAGGCCGACGCCCTGCTGGAAAAGGGCCGCCACACCCTTAATCAGGCCGAACGAAAGAAAATCTACGACGCCTTCCAAGAGCTGCTGCACCGCGAACAGCCTTACTGTTTCCTGTACGCGCCCTACGCCCTGCCCATCCTTTCGGCCCGCTTCCAGGGCGTCGCGCCCGCGCCGGCCGGCATCTCCTACAATTTCACGAAATGGTGGGTGCCCAAAAACCTCCAGACCTTCTCGCTCACCAGGCAATAGCGCGGCCGACGCCTATCCGCCCGGGCTGCCCTATGATCCGCATAAACGAAATCATCGACAGGCTGTCGGACTCCATGTCCGAGGCCGACCTGGACCTGATCCGCAAGGCCTACGTATTTTCCGCCACAGCCCACGCCGGGCAGACCCGGCTTTCGGGGGAGCCCTACCTGTCCCATCCCTTGGAGGCGGCCAACATCCTGGCCGAGCTGCGCCTGGACGCGGCCACGGTGGCCGCCGGGCTTCTGCACGACACCGTGGAGGACACCAAGGCCACGGTGGACGAGATCGAGGAGGACTTCGGGGAGGAAGTGGCCGACATCGTGGACGGGGTGACCAAGATCAGCCAGATCTCCTTCGAATCCAAGGAGGAGGCCCAGGCCGAGAACATCCGCAAGATGATCCTGGCCATGGCCGAGGACATCCGGGTGGTCCTGGTCAAGCTGGCCGACCGGCTGCACAACATGCGCACCCTGGACTTCCAGAAGCCCGAGAAGCAGGCCCTGATCGCCCAGGAGACCATGGACATCTACGCCCCCCTGGCCAACCGCCTGGGGCTGCACCGGGTCAAGATCGAGCTCGAGGACCTGAGCTTCAAGTATCTCAAGCCCGAGATCTACGCCCAGATCCGCGACGGCCTGAACCGCCACCACACCCTGGGCGAGGCGTACATCGAACGGGTCATCGGGCAGATATCGGAGCTTTTGAAAAAAAACGGCATCACCGGCCGCATTTTCGGTCGAAAAAAGCATTTTTTCAGCATCTTCAACAAGATGCGCCAGCAGGATCTCTCCCTCGACCAGGTCCACGATCTCATCGCCTTTCGCGTCATCGTGGAGGGCCTAAAGGACTGCTACGCCGTGCTGGGTCTGGTGCATTCCATCTGGAAGCCTGTTCCGGGGAGATTCAAGGATTACATCTCCATGCCCAAGGCCAACATGTACCAGAGCCTGCACACCACGGTCATCGGGCCCGACGGCGAACGCATCGAGATCCAGATCCGCACCGAGGAGATGAACCGGCTGGCCGAGGAAGGCGTGGCCGCCCACTGGCAATACAAGGAACGCGGCAAGAGCCGCTTCAGCCCGAAGGACATCGACCGCTTCACGTGGCTGCGGCAGATCATGGACTGGCAACGCGAGCTCAAGGACTCGCGCGAGTTCATGGCCACCCTGCGCTTCGACCTGTTCCAGGACGAGGTCTACGTGTTCACCCCCAAGGGACAGGTCAAGGAGTTGCCCGAGGGGGCCACGCCCGTGGATTTCGCCTACCTGATCCACACGGCCGTGGGCGACCACTGCGCCGGGGCCAAGATCGACGGCCGGCTTTCCCCCTTGTCCACGGTGTTGAAAAACGGGGACACGGTGGAGATCATCACCGACCAAAACCGAACCCCGAGCCGCGACTGGCTCAAGTTCGTCAAGACGGCCAAGGCCCGCACCCGGATCAAGCACTGGATCCGGACCGAGGAACGGGCCAGGAGCATCGCGCTCGGCAAGGAGATGCTGGAAAAGCAGGGCCGCAAGGACGGGGTGAACATCCAGAAGGCCATAAAGGACGGCAGCCTGCGGACCGTGGCCGAGGAAATGTCCCTTGGCGGGGTGGAGGAGCTCTTTTCGGCCATCGGCTATGTGCGCGTCACGGCCAAAAAGGTCATCGGACGGCTTTTACCGGCCAGACCCGAGGCCACCGCCAAGGCCGAGGCCGAAAAAGCCGAGGCGGCCCTTTCCGAGGCCCCCAAGGCCAAGCCATCCGACGCCGTCCGCATCCAGGGCGTGGACAACGTGCTGGTGCGCTACGCCCAGTGCTGCAACCCCCTGCCCGGGGACCCCATCGTAGGCTACATCAGCCGGGGCCGGGGGGTGACCATCCACACCCACGACTGCCCCAACGTCCAGAACCTGGAACCGGAACGGCTGTTGCGGGTAAGCTGGGAAGGCGAAGAGCAGCGTCCCTATCCTGCCCGCATCAGCATCCTGGCCAAGAACATCAAGGGCGTCCTGGGCAGGATTTCGCTGCTTCTGGCCGAGGAGGGGGTGAACATCGATTCCGGGGCCATCCATTCCAATGTGGACGGGACCACGGAGATTTTATTCACCGTGGAGGTCACGGATGCCGCGCACCTCTACCGGACCATCGACCGTATCAGCAAGTTGGACGCCATCCTTGAGGTCAAGCGCGTGGCCGTTTCAGGCCCGACCGGGTACGACGCCCGGGGAGAAACTCCGGAAGGCAACGACGGCATGGGCGATGAGAACCAGGCCTGAACCCGGCCCTCACGGCCCGGCCGGCGACGGGCCGGGCATATGACCCGGTCGTCGCCCTTGCGGAATCCGGCATCAGCCCTCGGCCGTGATCGACTTGATTGCCGAATAGAAACTGGCCAGGGCCGTATCCCTTTCCGCTGCGGTGGATGCGGCGTACAGGTCGGCCTGATAGTCGCTCATGGCCGAATAGTACTGATACTGCGGCGAGGCCACCACATCCTCGGGTAAAAGCCCTGTCAGGGTGTCCTGGAAGGTCTTCAGGGCTTCGGATTTGGTTTGGTTGGTGTTGGCCGAGTTCTCGGCGCTGCGCAACGAGGACTGCAGGGTCTGGTAGGCCAGATTGTACTGGAAGGCCATGTCGGCAATGTTGTCAACGGCCATGGCGGGACCTCATACGGTGATTTGGCGGGAGAAGGCGCCTTGGCCGGACCGCCCGGCCGGAAGGACTTTCCCGCGTCCGGGAAGTTGCAAGGACCTTGCCGGAATGCGCTGCAAGCCGTAACCATCCGGAATGACAAGCAGTGAATGGCGGCTGCGGCAGATATTGCCCGCCATCCGAGTCGCGACAAAGGAGGGGATCATGCCCGGACGCGGTATCCTGGCCGTCGTTGTGACCTGTCTGGTATGTCTCGTCGGGGCGGTGTCCCGACCCCTGGCGGCCGAGGAAACGAATCAGGCGGCAAAGGACTATGCCGAGGCGGCCCGGGCCCTGGCCGCCGGAGATACGGCCGGGGCCTCCAAGGCCCTGACCCGGATCATAGAATCCGGCCGGACTCCCCCGGCCCTTCTGGTCACCGCCCTGTTCAGCCGCGGCGCCATATACCACGCCAAGGGGAACCTGGATGCGGCCCTGGCCGATTACGACCGGGCCCTGTCTCTGCGTCCGGACTTCGCCGAGGTCTACGTCAACCGGGGCAACGCCCGGTATGTAAAGGGGGACAAGGCCGGAGCCCTGGCCGACTTCGATCGGGCCGTGGATCTGTCGCCTTTTTCGGCTTTGGGATTCAACAATCGCGGGTACTTCCACCTGTCCGAGGGGGACCCGATCAAGGCCACGGAGGACTTCGACCGGGCATTGGATCTTGCCCCCAAGTCCTCGGAAGTCCTTTGCAACCGGGGCATGGCCCGGCTCATGCGCGACGACCCCGAGGGGGCCCTGCTCGATTTCGACGCGGCCCTGGGCATCAACCCCAAAAACGCCATGGCCTACCGGGGCCGTGGACTGGTCTACGACAGGCTGGGGAAAAAAGACAAGGCGGCGGCCGACCTGGCCACATCCCGGGAACTGGATCCCAGGCTGGCCGATCCGCCGGCAACGGGGAAGTGATCCCGGCTGGTCAGCGCACCACCACGATGGTGCAGGGCGCGATCTGCACCAAACGTCCTGAAACGCTGCCCAGAAGCATGTTGTCCAGGGCGTTCTTGCCCCGGCTGCCGACGATGATCTCGTCGGCCTTCTCCTGCCTGGCCAGCTTGGCGATGGTCTCGGCCGGACGCCCGGCCTCGGCCAGGGTGCGGATGGTCACCCCGGCGGCCTCGGCCCGCTTTGCGGCCTCGGCCAGAAGCTTCTTCGGCTCACGCATGAGGTGTTCCCAGGCGTCGGGGATCTCCTCGCGTTTGTAGGCCAGAAAGGTCAGCCCCTCCACCACGTTGACGCACAGGACCTCGGCCCCGTGCCGGGTGACCTCCATGATGGCCCGGTCCAGGGCCTTGTTCGACAGATCCGATCCGTCAACGGCCACGATGATCTTCTTCATGTGGTTCCCTCCGATTCAGGCACTCCGCCCGCTCGCTCGATCGGCCAGCGCCCGCCGCCCCGCCCGGAAGCGTCCTGAGGCGTTGCGCGAATATGCTAGAAGAATCCGCCTGTCCGCGCAACCGATTGCGGGACGACCGTGGGCCGCGGCCTGAAAAAAGCTCGGCCCCCGCGGGAACGGGGGCCGAAATCAAGGAGGGAGGAGAAAACCTTGCATGTCCTGCGGGATTTGCTCCCGGAGACGCAAGGCGATGGGTGCGGCCTCGGGGCTTGGCGTGGCGTGTGTGCCGCACCCCTCCCCGGACGGGGGTCAACCGCCCGGATGGTATCCATCTATGCCCGCAACATGAAAAACATATTGCCCGAGGATGAATGTTTTGTAATGGGTCCGGATGCTCAAGACGCCTATGCGTGAAACGACAGCAAGACCCGAAGCCCGGGGGAGCGATCCTCAAGAGTAAGTCCGGCGGCGTGCAGCTTGGCCACGGCGGCCACCAGGCTCAGTCCCAGGCCGCTGCCCGGGGTATTGCGGCTGGATTCCATGCGGAAAAACCGCTTGAGCACGGCCGCGCGGTGCTCGACCGGGACCCCCGGCCCCGTGTCGTACACGGCCAGTTCCGGTCCGCTGTCCCCTCGGGTGAGCGTAACCCCCACCTCCCCGCCCTCGGGGGTGTACTTGATGGCGTTGTCCAACAGATTCGCCAGGGCCTGGGACAGGAGGTGGCGGTTTCCGGGCACGGTCAACCCCGGCGTCAGATCCACGTTGAGACGGATGTCCTTTTCCTCGGCCAGCGGTTCGTACAATTCGGCCACGTCCCTGGCCAGGACGGCCAGATCCAGGTCCGAAAACTCCTCCCGCCGGCTTCCGGCCTCGGCCTGGGAAATGGTCAGAATGGCGTGAAACGCCGCCAGGACCTCGTCGATGTCCGCAATGGTGCGTTCCAGGACCGGACGCAGGCCGTTGGTGTCTTCGTGGCCGCGAAGGGAGAGCTCCAGGCGACCCCGGATACGGTTCAAAGGACCCCGCAGATCGTGGGCGATGTTGTCGCTGACCTGGCGCACGCCGTCCATGAGCCCCACGATGCGATCGAGCATGGCGTTGAGGTTGGCCGTGAGTTGGTCGAACTCGTCCCCCGCGCCCTTGGCCGGGATGCGCTGGGTCAGGTCCCCCTGCATGATCTCCCGGCTGGCCCGGTTGATCACGTCCAGCCGGCCGAGCATGCCCCGGGTCATGAGCAACGCCCCGAGCCCTCCCATGGCCACCGTGATCACCAGCCCCCACACCAGGGCGTCCATGATCAGGTCCTCCACGGTATTGCGCTCGGCCACGTTGCGGCCCACCAGCAGATGGTAGTTTCCGGGAAGAGAGAAATACTTGAACCGCGAGGAGACCACCTCGCCGTCGGCCTCCTGCAGGACGAGATCCACCCATCCGTCCTGGGTGGAGGAGAACTCGGGCCATTCCTTGAGATTGCCGGCCACGGGAGAGAACTTCCAGTCCGTGAGCAGGTACAGGGCGCCGCCGTTCTTGTCCCGGGCCACCCGGGTCTCGATGGCCCGGACCAACCCGGTCAGCCCGAGCTGGGCGTACTGCTCGGTCAGGCCGCGAATCTCGGCGTTGATGGTCTCGTCGGTCTGCCGCTCCATGAATCCGGCCGTGGAGTGGTAGATGAATCCCAGAAGCAGCAGCACCGAGGCCCCGAACAGGGACATGTACAGAAGGGCCAGCCTGAACGAGGTGGAGCGGACGATCCTACCGGGGATCACGAATGGTGTACCCCGCGCCGCGGATGGTGTGCAGAAGCGGCTTGTCGAAATCCCGGTCGATCTTGTGCCGCAGGCGGCTTATGTGCACGTCGATGACGTTGGTCTGCGGATCGAAGGAATAGTCCCAGACGTTTTCCAGAAGCATGGTCCGGGTGACCACATGCCCGGCGTGGCGCATGAGGTATTCCAGGAGCAGGAACTCCTTGGGCTTGAGGTCGATGGGCCGGCCGGAACGTGACGCCGTGCGCGAGACCAGATCCAGCTCCAGGTCGGCCACGCGCAGGACCGTCTCGGCGGCCTCGCCCCCGCCCCGGCGAAGGAGCGCCTCCAGCCGGGCCTGGAGCTCCGAGAAGGCATAGGGCTTGGTCAGGTAGTCGTCGCCGCCGGCCCGGAGTCCCTTGACCCGGTCGTCCACGTCGCCCAAGGCGCTTAAAATCAAAACCGGGGTCTTGTTGCCGGCCGCGCGCATGGTCTTGACGATGGTCAGGCCGTCCACGCCCGGCAGCATGCGGTCCACCACCATGGCGTCGTGGGTTTCGGCCGCGATGCGGTACAGGGCCTCCTTGCCGTCGGCCACATGGTCCACGGCGTACCCGCTTTCCCGAAGCCCCTTGGCCAGATAGGCCGCGGCCTCCAGGTCGTCTTCCACGATGAGGATGCGCACTCCGTGCTTCCTTCCGTTTGCCGCGCGCCTCCCGGAAAGGATTTCCCTCCCGGCATGCGGCGCATGCACCCCTCGTATCCAAAGCCCGGGCGAGAGGGAACCGCGCCCCGGGCGAGGTTCCCTTTCGCCCGTTTTCCGTCTATCATTGCCAAAGAAACGCGCGTCCCGCAAGGAGACCCCATGCACCCCACCCGCCTGTCACGGCCGGCCCGGCCGGCCCGTATCGCGGCCGTCGTCCTGGCCGCCCTGTTGTCCGTTTTCACGACGCACGCCGCAGCCCAGAAAGGCGGCGTCACCTTCGGGGCCCTTGTGCCCCTGACCGGGCCAATGGCCGACAAGGGCCGGACCGCAGAGGCCGCCCTGAAACTGGCCGAGACCGACATCCTCGGCTACCTGGCCGCCTCGGGATCGGGCGGATCCTTCTCCATCCTCATCGAGGACACGGGATCGGACCCGCAAAAGGCCCTGGCCAAGCTCAAAAAACTTGCGGACAAGGGCGTGCGCCTGGTCATCGGGCCCGCAAGCGACGCCGAGACCGCCGCCGTGGAGGACTTCGCGGCGGGCGCGGGCATCGTGCTTTTGAGCCCGGGCAGCGCCGCCCAATACTTGGCCAAGAAAGACGACACCCTCTTCCGGCTCTCGCCCTCGAACACCTATCAGGCCGAGGCCCTGACCGCGCTCATCAAACAGGAGGGCAACACGGTCATGGTGCCTCTGTGGCGCGGCGACACGGTCGGAGACGAACTCGTGGTGCACGCCAAGGCCCGTTTCCGCCAGCTTGGCGGCGAGGCCGCGGCCGGTGTGCGCTACGACCCCGACAGGACCGACTTCGCCGGCATTGTGGACGAACTGGACAAGGAACTTGCGCAAATACTGGCCGAAAAGCCCTCGGCCAAGCCGGCCGTCGTGTTCGTGGGCGGAAACGAGGTGGTGCCGATCTTCAAGGATGCCGCGAAAAGGCGCGGCCTGGCCGGACTGCCCTGGTACGGCGGCGACGCCACAGCCCTAAACGACGCCATCGCCAAGGACCCGGAAAGCGCGGCCTTCGCCATGCGCACTCGGTTCGCCTCGCCCCGCTATGGCGAGGGCGGGGCCAATGTCTACACCCAGATCGAACGCCGCATCGCCAAGGAGACGGATCTGTTTCCGGACACCCAGAGCGCCGCGGCCTACGACGCGGTCTGGCTGGGCTTTTTGGCCGCCGATTCGGCCCAAAGCATGGACGCCGGGGCGCTCAAACGCTTCATCCCGCTTCTGGCCGAACGGACCTACGGGGTCACGGGCTGGCTGGCCTTAAACGAATACGGGGATCGCCGCGAGGACTGGGACTTCGACTTCTGGGCCCTGCGCCAGGAGGGCGACACCTTCTTCTGGGAAAAGATCGCCCGCTACCAGTTCGAGCCCGGCATGCCCAAGGAGTTGTACATCGGATCGCCCCGCAAGTGAGGCGCGCGAGGAATGCCGGGGGGGGAGGATGCCTCCGGATGCCCAAGGGGGCGCGCCCCCTTGGGCATCCCC
>Ga0067045_1029706_pt1 | contig 18847 bp, 4 predicted proteins | sample TerdegcTABiofilm_FD_59184 | JGI IMG/M metagenome (GOLD analysis project Ga0067045, IMG submission 59184) | Combined Assembly of (Gp0054472, Gp0054536) Wastewater bioreactor microbial communities from Singapore -Terephthalate degrading... | reverse complement strand
AACATAAGGTATGCTCTTGTAACGGTAACTCATATCGTCGCTCAGCTGTGCATCTTTATTGTAACGCTTAAAGGTAATAATATTTCCGTTGGCATCGTAGCTATAATTGCTGCCGTACTTTAACGTCTGGCTAACGCCGCTGAAAGTATATTCGCCCGAAGCATGCATATTGCCCTTTTCGTAGGTGCGGTGCTCGCGTATGCGGTTTAGCTGGTCGTATTTGTAGGCATTGCCTAATACCGGCATGGCTGCTTCCTGTATGCTCATAAGCGCAGTGGTCATGCGCACAATATTGCCGTTGAACAAGCCGCGCACACTACCCGCCGCCTGGTGCTGCAGGGCATAATTGCCGTAGGCCGTACCGGTAACGAGCGGACTTATTTTCACATCTGCGGGCTGTATGGCCGTATAATCGCTGTTGTTGTAGTCGAGCACAAAACCGTAGGCATCGCGGCCGGTAAGTACGTTGTTGTTGCCGCTTAAGGTGTGCAGCCCGTCGCGGCCCGGGTCGTATTCGGGGTTAATGGCCCCGGCATTTACCGCCTTTAGCCAGCCCTGCAGGGTATAGGTATAATCGCTGCCCTGTACGCTTTCTTCGCCGGTTTCGGTACGCATAAGCGGCCCATGGGCAAAATAGTAGTATCGGGCATCTTTGTCGTAGAAATAGCCGTTGGGCGAGCTTTCGGCTACCGTAAGGCGGTTATCGGCATCGTAGGTATAGCGGTAAAAGTACTGATCGTATTTGCCTTTCTGGTAATGTACCTCGTTTACCTTACCGCTCAGCAGGTCGTAGTAGTAATCGGTTTTGGTGTAGCGCTGCCCGAAGGCCGTAAGCGCGGGTACATCTTCCAGCACCGTTTTAACATTGCCGTGTATATCGTAGCTGTACGAAATGCTGTGCTGGTAATTCAGCGCTGCCTCGGTAGGCCGGTACTGTACCTGTGCCACCCGGAAGCGGGTGTTTTCGGCCACAAAATTAATCTGGGCATTGGGGTAGCTTACCTGCACATCGTACAAGGTGCGGGTAATTTCCTGCTTAGAGGTACTGCTTAGAGTGCCGCTGGCATAAATAAGCTTTTTCTCGCCCACTTCGGTTACCCGGCTCAGGTTATCGTATTCGGTATAGCTCTCAAATACCGTAAGGGTAGCCCCGCTTATAACCGTACGGTTGCGCTGGGCGCTGTTTATGCTGCGCACGGGCCGGCCCAGGTCGTCGGGGTAAAGCTGTGTAAAGCCACCATCGGGGGTTTCGGTTTCTATGACCACATTCAGGGAGTTAAACTTATAGCGGCTCTCCATTACATGGTTGGGCTCGTAGCTCCAGTTTACCGTTACATGGCTGCCTTTCCAGCTGCCGTCGGCATTAAAGGCCGTGCTGTCTAAGGGATTTACACCCTGCGGAGGTATGGTCATGGTAAGGTTACCGGCCTGGTCGTAGTAGTACAATGTATAGTGGTGTTCCGACTTCAGGTAGGTCATGCTCAGGTTTTCCTGGGCACGGCAGTTCAGGTTTTGGGTAAGCCAGCTCAGCTGTTGGTTAAACCAGGCATCGAACTGCTCCTGGGCCGCAGCCTCGGCCATATCCACCAGCTGGGCATAGCAGTCGGTACTGTCGCCTGTTGCAGGTACATCGGGCATGGCATAGCAGATGCTGTCGCGCTGGCAGCCGGAAAGGTTCAGCAGTATAAAGGCATACTCTTCGGGTTGTTCCACACCGCTGAAATTTATGTCGCCATTCATGGAATAACCCAGGTTCTTGCGTTTAATACGGGTAAGTATTTTGTAATTGCCGTTTGCCTGCGGTATTACATGGTATGTTGCCAGGTTAAGGCCGTATACCTTGTGCGGAGGTATAAGATTATCGGCGGCATCGCGGAATTCGATGTTACAGCCACCGCAGTCGGGGATTGACTGCCCGGCGGGTATTATGCTTATACAGTCGCGGGTTTCGTAGCAGCGCTGGCTGCAATCGTTGGGCCCTATGTTGCATATACCGCCTTCGCAGCTTTCGGCACAGCATGCAAAATCGAACGAGGTCTGGGGCATACGCACGGTAAACCCGCCACAGTCGCTGCTGCCGTTCACGGTATATGTTAAAGGTACATGAATAGAACCCCGGCTCTCTAACATGGCATTCCAGCCCAGCAGAAATTCTTTAATGCCATCGGTGCTGCTTAACTTACAGAAAGGCATTTCTGCACACACCTGTGTATAAAAATCCGCATCGGCATACACCGGGAAACCGCTGCTGTAGTTGCCCGTTGTAAGGGCCTCGCAGGAGCCTGTGCCTGCAAAATAGGTATTGTATTGTGTAAGGGCCTCGCGCAGGTAGCTTACAGGGGCGCTTATGCTGCCGCTGCCCAGTGCTGCCGTAAGGTCGGCCTCCATAATCATGCCCAGGGGGTTCTGCACATTATAGGCACCACACTGGCTGCGGCTGTAGCTCGCAAACCGGTCTAGCATAATGGCATAGGCACTTTGCTGGGCACTGCTCATTTCAGAGGTGTCGCCTATACAGCCCGAAATAAGCCGGTCGGTCCAGAGCAGTGCATGGTTCTGTGCCAGCTGTGTGCAATAGTCGCCGTTAGAGGCAAAGAACTGGCTGCCTGCATTATTGCCTGCATGCATATCGTCTTCGCTTATTCCGCCCAGTTCGGCAGGTTTCTTTACAATGGCCCAGGTTTCGCTGCTGTATCCGCAGCGGTTTTCGCCATTGTCGTAGTAGTAGTTTTCTTTCAGGCCCAGGTAAGCACCACGGAAAATCTGCCAGGCCGCCTTATCCTGCTCGGGCAGCAGCGAAGGGGTACTATAGGCCTGTATGGCTAACTGCCACAGCGAACGGTCGTTGCCGTAAGCATCGGTCTGGTGCTGCATCTGGTTCTTTATGGGGGTATGCTGTGTCTGCCCCTGGTCGTAAGGATAATCGCGCCGGGTTAAACCATTGCTGAAGTTGGGGTTCAGGTATGCCAGGGGTACACCGGTTTGTACGGTTGTATGTCCCTGGGGGTTTACCCAGCCTCCGTTGCGGGCCTGGGTATAGTTTTGTACCTGTGTCATTTGCAGGTCGTACACACCCTCACGGGCCTGCCATTGCTGGCAGTGCTCGTACCAGCAGTACTCGGGGTGTGCTTTTACCAGCTCGCGCTCCCAGGCCTCGGGCCAGCTGCTCATCGTCTGCAGCTGTGCCATGCTTACCGATACAGGTATCACATCGGGCGAAATATAGGTAGTACCGGCAGCCGGGTTCGAATCGCCGGCTATACGCAGCTGTTCTACCTCTGCCCAGAAAGAGCTTGTCTGGTATACCTTGCCAAAACCGATAGAAGGGTCGGCTCCGCTTATACCGGTTGGAGCCGGACGTATCTGCTGCAGCATTTGTATGTACAGGGCATCGCAGCGGGTGGCGGCCGCTTCGGAAAGTATGGCAGCCTGCTCCCCTGCGCTCAGATCGCCTAATTCAGCTTCTCCTTCGCAGTCGCTGAAATCGATACTGTTAAGCTGCTGGCTCTGGAAGTCTTCGCGCACCTGCTCCGAAACAGCATTATTCCCGGGCTGCATAGCCTCCTTAAGGTTATTGTAGGCGGCCTCTTTGTCCCATACCAGCCGCTTGCTTATCTTGTATACACCTACCTCTTCGAAATAGGCGCTAAAGCTCATGGTTTGCTGCGTTTGCGTGGTACACTCGGGCATAAAGGGCCCCTGGGGGGCAATGCGCCGGGTCAGTACCCCGTCGTTATAGGTGGTACCACCCATGGTAACGAGTACCGGAGCATTATCCGGACCGGTAATGGCTATCTCCAGGTCGTACTCGCAAAAGAGGCAGATGCCCAGCGGGTTAAACTGCTGTATATCCTGGGTATACTGGTAGCTGAACGATACCGTATTGCCGGGCATATCGTTCAGGTGATTGTAGCTTATTTCGCTCGTATGTGTAACCGGATCGTATACATTGTTGCCCATCAGGTTCACTGTAATGTGCTTCGGGTCGTATTTGCTGCTGTTGTTTGCATCGGGATTGCCGTCCAGTGCCAGCAGGTTGGCAGGAGCCTCGCCGGCCAGGGCGGTGGCAATGGTGCGGTCGCTCTGGTCTACATAGGCAATGCTTAGCTGTCCGTTGGCATCCATCACCACATTTTTTTTGTAGTGCGAGGCATTGCCTACATTACGCCCGAACAGGCGCTGCAACTCGGTAGAAGTAGCATTGGCATAAAAATAACGGGTTTCGCGGCCGCTGCCGGTCTTGTAGAGCTCGCCCACACCCGAAGTGGAAATAAGCCGGCCGGTAGCATCGGGCATAAATACCGTACGGGAGTATACATATCCGCCGGCATCGGGCAAGCCTTCGTACAGGTAAGCGCCGTTGTCGGCATTCAGAAAGTCGTTGTTGGCCGAATAATACCGGGCTACACCAATGGAACCGGAAAGGTACTTGGTGCTGATATGATCGGTTTCGAAATCTTCCTTATCGAACACGCCACTGCTTATATCCAGGTGGCGGCCGGGCTTATAGGCTAACTGGCGGCACTTTTCGGGATATGGCAGCAGTGCAACCGCCGCACGGCCCTCATGGTCGTACAGGCTTTCGCCTACAATGGTGGTATTGTCCGAACTCATGTGGGTAAGCACCTGCATAGGACGGTTCAGCCCGTCGTGGTACGAAATTACTTTTTTGTATTTGGCCTCTTCGGCATAGGTACATTCCCACTGCCAGTTAAAGTTATTATTGCTGTTGGCACCGGAAATACCGGCAGGATTGCTGAAGAATACCGTAGCGCTGGTTACCGGGTAGCCGGTAAAATTGCTGATCCAGGGGAAGAACTGGGCCTGTGTGTAATCCTGGTTGGTATTGTCAATGATACGCGCAACGGAACGTACACGGAAGTACAGCTTACCGTCGGGGTATTCTTCCTGTACGGGGAAGCGGGTTTCTTTTGTGGTAATACGTACCGGCTCGGCTAAAAGAAAAGCCCGGTACGAAATATCGGAAAGCGTATTGGCCTGTACTCCGTTCACGTAAATCTTATTGTCGATGTACACCCATTCCAGGTCGTACTCGGTAGCGCCCTGTATCGAGTTCCAGGTAACGTAGCGGATGTTGCCGCAACCCGAAGGCCCTGCCTGTGTAACGATCTGAGGTGTGGGGTATGTGTATGAAAAATCTGCGGCAATGCCACTCATACCCAGGTTCATGCTGGCATAACCCTGGAAGGCTACCGCACCGGTACTGGCTTTTTTAGGTTCGTACAGCACATTCCCTTCGAATACGCTAAGGTCAATTTCGTTATTCAGCGCGGTACTCAGTGCCGTATTGCGGGCAAGGGCAGCATTGGCATCGCGCAGGGCAACGGAAGCACTGCCAAAATAATACATGGCCGACAGGTACCAGAGTTCTGTACCCTGTTCCAGATTTACATAAGAGCTCAGTTCGCTCAGCTTATCGGCCTGGTAAGCCTGTAAGCGGCTAAGCAGATCGAAATTATCGAGCAGGTCGTAAGCTTCGCCGGGCAGTTTACCGTAACGCCGTTCGTGTTCGGATATCTTCTGGCTAAGCAGCTGGCTAAGCGCATTATGGTAGTGCTGCTGTACCTGCTCTAACTGTCCGTAAAGCCTGAAGTTTACAGGTTTTTGCGGATCGGGCGTATTCAGCTCCTGTATGCCGGGCAGGTATTCTTCGTTCAGGCTGCCCAGGGCATTATTGAAGATATCGTCGTAGTACTTTACAAATTCGGTATTCCAGTCGTAAAAGGTACTGTCGCCTGTATAGGCAATAAGACTATCTGTGCAGGAAGCCATATAATCGCGGCTTACATGCTCGATCCAGAAAGGATATGCAGCCCATTCTTCTTTTAAGATCGTTTTTACCTCGCCGGATGCCTCTATGCGCTCTGTGAAAATTTCCGCGCTGAGCGGAGCATTTATCCACTGCACAGCCTGGCGCTTATTCCTTGCTGCATTTACCCGCAAGCCTTCTTCATAGGAACGGGTAACTTCTTTCCCGCTGCGGCTTTCGTTGCCGCTCATTGCCGCCCTGCTTATGGAAAGCAGCCTGGCATCGGCAATATGCCCGTTTATAACCGCCATATTATAGGCTTCGAAAGCGGGTATATAACGCGAGTATACATAGCAGGTCTGTTTAAGTGCCACTGTGCTTATACTGTTTGCTGAGGCAACAGCCTCAAGTTGTGCTTCAAAATATGCCGTATAGCGGGCCATACAAATACTGTCTGCATCGGCAATAAGCTGGTAAAAGCCTTCGGCACAGCTGCTGTCCGGCGGATGCACGGTATCTGCCAGCAGCCAGTTCAGCGAAGCGCCCAGGCTGCCTGCCATCTGCCGTACAAGTACAGCACCGCCATCGTACATATGCTCCCAGAAATCGTTATAGGCCGCACTTCCGGCATACAGGTCTGCAAAGGCAGCTTCTGTGCTGCGCGCTTTTTTTTGCAGCTCTACATCGCTGAAAAAAGTGTTTTTAAGTCCGTTGTAGATCGAATCGGCACGGGTTGCGGCTGTGGTTCCCAGGCAGGTTTTAAGGGAATCGTACAGCGAGTCTAACGAATTACGGGTGTAGGCAAGGCTGAACTCAAGCACTTCGGTCTCTATATCGTCCAGCGCTACATCGTAGTACGAAACACCGGTTTCGAAATAGGTATTGGCTTTTAATGCTGCTGTTTCGGACTGAGAGGCTTCGCTGCGGCTTCGCTGTTGCATATAGTTTGCCAGCTCGGCGCGATGGCCGGCATGCATTTCTGTAAGCTGCAGTCCGGGCACTTTCCATAACTGCTCATCGCGGTAGGCTGCTTTTAATTCGGCATACGCTTTTTCTATGTTCCTGATCTCCTGCTCCATTTTCGAGTATGCCCATATGGCATATGTAAACCCGGGCCCTTCTGTTTGGTCGGTATGCAGTTGTGCGGCAGCAAAAGCATCTTTTACCTGCTGCTCGCGCAAGGCATAGTGTGCGTCTATAGCAGCCTCCACCGTAGTCGGCAGCTCGGCTGCATAATCCTGTACCAGTTTCTTTTTCTGGTAGGCAAGCGGATCTCCGGCCATTTCCATGGAACGGTTGCTCAGCACTTCGTCTATGATCTGCTGTATGGCAACGGAGTCGTAACTGCTTAACGATGCATTCCTTACCGAATCGTATATGCAGCGCAGCAAGGCTCCCTGCATAGCATAGGCACGCTGGTCTGTCTCTTCCAGCTTCTGCAGCAGTAAGCGTTCTGTATGTAGCTTCTGCGTAAGCTCGCCCAGTATAAAAGTATTCAGAGAATCGTCGCTGTAACGCAGGTAGGCATCATTCATCCCCAGCAACATATATCCTGCACTTTTTTCGGTGTAAGGATACCCTTCCCCGAAAAAGACGGCGGTCTCTGCACGTACCGTACTGTCGCGCAGGGCATCCTGCTCCGCAAGCAAACGTACGGCCCGGTTTTCGGGCGATAAAGGCTGTGCATTGCTTATGTAATTACAGTTCTGGCTAAAACGCTCGTACAGTGTACGGGCTTCGGCCGGGTAAGTAGCATTAAGCGCCTCTACCTGCACGCTGTAATCGTACAAAAAACCGGCGTAGGCTGCAAAACTGGCATTTATTTCGTCGAAATAACTTTCATGGGCCAGTATCTCCTCTCCCAACCAGTGCCACAGTACCCAAAGGCGTTCTCCGCGTTTTTCCTGTACCATACGCTCAAAAGCTTCGCTCATAAGAAAAGCTCTTGCAGGCAGGTTCTGGTACATATACTCTTCGGTAATACGCAGATACTCCTGGCTGTACATGCTAAACAGGAACTCCTGGTAAAGCGAATCGCTCTTTGTGGCAAAATCGGGATGATTGTAATAGTTACGTGCAAAACGGAAGTCGGCCTCCTGCAGGTGTTGCAGAAAATAATCGAGGAACATACCGTTCAGCGATTCATATAACAGATCCCGGTAAGCAGGCATATTCCCGCCCCCGGTCTCCCGCAGGTATGCCGAATCTACCTGTGTATACAGCATAGTAAACAACATAGCTATATCCGAGCGGTAGATCTCTTTACGGACATCTGATATTTTGTGCGGACTTTCTTCCAGGTGATTTACAGAACCTGCTTCTGACAATATGTTTAAGCGGGCCTCGTCAAAGGCTATATCCAGCGAATCGAAGGCCAGCCGGTACAGAGAGTCGCATGTATAAACCGGGTGACTGAAGGAAGAGCTGCTTCCGCTGCGTGGCCCCACCCATCCGTTGAACGAACGTAGTTCTTTACGCATGAAGCCCGGAATAATCTCAATATCGGAAGGCAAAAGCGGATAGGTTTGCGGACTGCTTACACAATTAGGATCGCCCGTAATTTTACCGCATACGCTTATTACCCGCATCGACACCCCGATCCAGCTGCAGTTTTCGTATACATGAGCACTCCTGGGCGTAAACGTAGAATCGCTGTACGAAATCTGCAATGTATCGGTTAGGAACTGGCTGGTATCTGCCGGGTTCATCAGCTTGTATACTACCTCGTAGCTCCATCCTGTGGCATTATGCACATCTTTAAGCCCCTTTCGTGTATATTCAAGCCGTACAAAAGGGGTACGTTTTACCCATATACCGGCCCCGCTTACCGAGCTGTTTACATCGTTTACAAGGGTATATGCCCCCGGTCTTATATCGGCCTTGGCAATGTAAGAGGTATATTCTATCTGTGCCCTGGCAGCGGAAGATAAAAGCAGCAGAAATAACAGGAAAAGATTCCTTGTTGTAAATAACATACGGAGGCGGGAAATATGTTTATTTTTCATAGGAGTTCAGTGTAATAAGTTGGAATCCGGTAAATGCAGGGGTAAGCACCGGTTTGCCCGATGCCCTGCTGAAAAACTTCGATTCGGAAAATGCACCTTCCGGGAAAACAGGACTGCTGTCGAAAACACTGAAATCGATGTGCATACTCTGCATTCCGGTTTCGCTTTCAGGGTTATATATATACGAAATGGAGCGCAGTCCGGGGCCATTCGCATTAAAGGAGATACGGGCTTCCTGTATTTCGGTATCCTCGCCCTGTACCAGGTAGGTTCTGGCATCTTTGTCGGCACCCAGGTAACTGGTGCGTATACCTTTAAGTCCGCCAAACGAAAAGGGCGTATTCTCTGTAGCTATTTTACGGTATTTATCTACATATTCGGCAGCATTATCTGCCAGCATCACAATTTTTTCGGTATACAGCACCGTTATTACATAACTGCGGTTTATAAGCATCTCGTAATCGTTATTACGGAAATAGTACATGCCGTCACTGATACGTATATGGGTTTCCAGGGTCATTGGCTCCTGCTCGCTGCGCTCCTCATCCTGTACAAAATATACCTTGCTCTGCATACGTATTTCCAGGGTCTTTGGGTCGCTTACCAGGCGGTATAGCTCGTACCAGTCCTTCTGCAGATCCTGGGCCAGAGCCCCGGAACCGGCAAACGAAAGCAATATGCTGAATATCCAGGCCGTTTTTCTCATTACTGGCGTTTTGTAGATGATTGTATCTCTTTCAGTGTTTTAAGTCCTTCCTCGGTAAGTTTCTTTACCGTATACAAAGCACCGGACGGAGCATACCCGTAATAGGCCGGGAAATTGTTCTCGTCCGATTCGGCCATAAGCCTGCGGTCGCGCGGGTCGTATACATAACTTTTCACCACACCATCGGCAGGGTGTATACGAATATCGTCGTAACAGGCCCGCTGGTCTATAAATACCGAGCCGTTATTGCTGAGCATGGTAAACATCGTTCCGTACTCCATATTATTGTCGGTACTGTTTCCGGTGGCACCAAAGCTGATGCGCAGCCTGTGTGTACCTGCCGGCACCTGGAATTCGGTATCGATCCTGCGCCAGAAGGTACCGTTACCTTCGTACAGCTTACCCTGCGGACGGCATACAATGGTAACGGGACTGCCATTGCCATCGTTGATGAGGTTCGCCGATGCATTCTCGAACTGCAGCTTTATATTCATAATATCAGGGAAACGGGCATCGATCTCTGCCGGGCTGTAGAGGGAATTAAAGCCTCCGGCCCAGGCCGATATCAGGTAGGTTTTACCCTCGTTCAGCTGCAGTACATCGCGCGAGAGCGTATATACCTCAGGCAACAGTCCTTTTATACTCAGGGCCAGTTTACCTGTCATGGAAACACCTATCTTTTCGGCAACCCCTTTATCGGGCAGCAGGTTTACGTTATCGAAATCTTCGTAGAACCATTCCCGGTAACGCATATTCTGGCCTATTGCCACAGGCATCATATCCAGTACATCGAACTTAACGGAAGAGTATATACCCAGTACATTCCGGCTTTCGCGGGGTTCCATCTGGGTATTGTAGCCGGTTATGGTTTCGTTGGCCAGCCAGCGGTCTACATCAAATGTATGGTTCAGGGTCTTTTTCCACACAAACATGTTTGCATAAAAATCCGGAACGCCACCACTAACGGTACCATCGAAAATACCATCTTTCTTAAGCATAAGCATGGTATGCATATGGTCGTTCACATTGGGTTTACTACCCTGGTAACGCTCGTCTTTATAGTAGTAATTGCGTACAGGTCTCCACAGGCCTTTTTTACCCTGGGGATAGTAAAGCGTTACGTCGTCGTTAATAGAGGTATTGCCGGAATGCAGGCCGTGATTCTGAAATTCGGCAGCCGAAATGGAAAGTACGTTTTTGATGTTTACTACCTGGGGCGTTGCGTTAATCACAAAATCGGGCAGACAGAAGCTGGTGCGTTTCTGTGTATTATCGCCGGCCGGATAGCTGTAATCGAAATAAATGGTCTTATTATCGCCGGGGTTGGTGGTAATAGCCGATATCCGGGTATCTGCATAGGCCGTGGCCACCCCGTTGGCTGTAGAGAATTTATCCAGTGCCAGTCCGTGTATCGGGAAGCAGTCCTGCCCCGGGTAATTACTGATGTTCATTCCGGGTTTAAAACGGATTACCAGGTGATAACCCCGGTATACCGGTTTGCCGTCGGCATCTTTTTTACCTGTAAAGTTCCTGCGTTCGGCATGCCCTGAAGCGGGCCACAGTTCGTTCGATTTTGCAGGAGCTCCGCAATAGGCATCGAGGCATACCGGCGGACCGTACAGGGGGCCGTGACTCACCACATACCCGTCGATCACCGGCCCGAAGCCCGGCCGAAGCAGGTTGTATACAAACAGTTTGGCTGTCTGTATCTGCACTGCCGTAAGCGGGTTGTCGGAACCACCGTAAAGAGTGGCACAATAGGCATTCAGGTGGTTAAGGTACAGAGCCGCGTACTGGTTATCGTACACCGGGTAAATATAATCCTGCCCCACAACAGGTCCGAGCACCGTCCAGCCGTACCCGCTGAACGTACCGGGTTGCGAGCGGTAACAGTCGTCGTGTGCACCGCAGTTATCTTTTACCGAAAGTACCTCCAGGGCATTGTAGAGGATCGGGTATTTTATATTCGCGTTCTCATCTTTAAAGAACGGATCGTCCAGGCGGTAATCACCGGTTCTGAGCTTACCGTTAGCGGTAAGGATATCTTTCAGGAATGCAGCCAGCTCGTCGCGCACACCGCTACTGGTGTAGCCCGGCTTCGATTCCAGGGTACGGCCCGCCAGCGGACTGTAGGCTATAGATGGTGTGGTGTTTACAATATCCAGGGTCTGTACACTGCCGGCCGCAGTGGCAATGGTATTTCGCTTACCGCTTCTCGAAAGAATGAAACGGGCTAAGGGATAACCCCGTGTAATACCAAAAGGACTTACAATTTTAAACTTAAGATTATACTTAAACTGGCAATCATCGAAAAAGGATGTATTTTTTTCGATAAGGATAGCCCGGCCTTTTGCATGAGCTGCATTGGCATCATAATCGGCCTTGCCGTTATCTGCCGGAGGCAGCAGCTCCACAATAAACTCGTCGCCCTCTTCCAGCAAGCCATACAGCATCCCCAGTTCGAAGGTTTCGGGCATAGCTCCGCTCAGCTCCTGGTTAAGGTCGTAATAACGCATAGGTGTTCTTAACCAGTAATACAGGGGGGCGGCAGGCTTATCGGGTAGTTCGGCCTTAAGCTCGAACACACCGTTGCCCAGGATATTAAAACGGGAAATAAATTCCAGCTGATCGTTCCGGAACGAGGGCTCCATTCCGGAATATGCCATATGCGCGGGCATGGAGTAATTGTAAATGATATTATCGTAATTATTATTCACAGAGCTTACCAGGGGCTGACCCGTATAGGGATCGAACACCAGGTTGGAAGTAGTAACCGTTGATTGTGCATCAGTAGCGGTAACCGTTTCGAGAATGGCACTCTGATTCACGATCTTATTGGTGACAGCAAATTTGGTTACCATTTTGTTGCTGGCTACCGATGGCCAGGGGAAGGGCAGCGGTAAGCCTATAACCCCAGCGCCTACGATATCCATATTGAAGTCGAGCCCGAAATTACCTGCATAACTGCTGAAACGGCGGAAATCCATAAAGAAATCGTAATCTACGCCCAGGTACATTTTTTCGGTACGGGCATTAACATTGGCCTTGCCACCGTTAAAATAAAAACTCTGGCTGCTGAGCAGCGGATCGTCGGTAAGTACATCCACTTCGCTGTCGAGCACTTTTACCATCTCGCCCCGGTACGAATAGTCTTTCGACTTAAAGTTGTACTTTACATAGGTATCCGGATTAGCGGCAAAGGCCCCGCCGGGTGCCGAAGCAAAGGTAGCCACCGATTTCTCGCGGCCATGCATATCGTTCAGGCGCACCAGGTAACCCTGTGTGGCTGTAAGCTTACCTGTGGTAACCGAACCCACGAAAGGCAGCGGTATGGTACTGGGTTTACCTCCCTTTTTAAAGATGGGCGTTTCTTCCAGTATGGTAGGGTATTCTTTGGCTGTATAAAATTCGTGTACCGTACGTCCCGTAAGCGAAACTCCCTTGTAGGCTGTATCGTCGGGATCGGTCTTAAGTGCTTCCGAAGCCCTTTTTGTATTAAGACTGGTTACCGTAACCCGGCTGTATACAACCCGTGGTGCCGGGAAATAAGATTCGTTCACGGGCTCTTCGAAATACAGGGTATTATCTGCCTTAAGCGGCAGATTTTCTGTATAGCGCTTAGGCACACGCCAGGGATTTTCCTCGCCACCAAACACCGGTTCGTAACTGGCCACCCCGGAGCTTATTACCTGGCGGCCTTCGCCCATTGTGGTATACTCGTAGGTTTGCCCTATTTCTTCACCACCCCATACCGCATCGTCTTTTATCAGTATCTGTTTTACGCGGCTGCCGCCTCCGTATTTAAACCCGTCGGGGACATCAAGGCGTATAATGCTTTTGCTGCCATCAATAACCGAAGCATATTCTTTTGAAAAACAGTAGTTACGATAGCCTCTGAATACCTGGGCCAGGTTATTGAACATACCTCCTATGGCACCTATTGCCGCCAGTTTGTCCATTGGCGACGAAAGGTTTGCATTGGAATAGTCGGCACTGGAAGTAATAAGTTCAGGACTGTTTATCCGCATCGACTGCCAGGCAGCTACCGCTATAGGGTGATAGCCTATCTTTTTCTCAGTTCCCGATTTTTTGCGGTTTATAGCCATATAATCAAGCGTTACATAGCCATATATATACGAATTTTGCCCGTCGATACTTGCCGTATTACTAAGTACTCCCACGTAAGGGCGCTGTGTGGAATTATCGATCTCCAGATCGTAATATCCCTCCACAAAATCAAAGAACTGTCCGCGCAAACGCACATTAAGCTTAGCGTAAAGGGGTTTATACCCCTCGTCGTCGGTCTTCCGGAACGAGGCAAAATACTGTTTATATACTTCTTCTGCTGCCTGTGCTCCCGAAAGAGAGGCATCAATCGGGTTTTCTAATTTAAATATCAGGCGGCGGCGCTCACGGGTTGCTGATATATCGCCCGAATTCGGTTCTCCGTTTTTCCAGTCCTCTTCGTCTTTGGAATATACCTCAAAATTATCCAGTGTGCCTATACCTTCTACCTGGAACATCTGCATGGCCTTTTTATGCTGTACATAGGCATAATCGTCGGCTTCGTAGCTGATGTAAATATTGGCTCCCGAAGGTAATTTTATGCGCTTCAGGTCCCAGGTAGAAACATCTCTTGCCCTGAGTGTACGAAACGTTTCTTTTACAGCGGCAGTCTGAGTTTGCGTACGGTTGAACTGCGGTGTATATGGAAACTCTTCGGCCGAAAAGCCACTTGTAAGAAATTCGGTAGTAAAGGTTCCCCAGCGGTCGGCAACTAATTTATTGCGTATATATCCCTGTGAGGTGCCCTGAGTGGTCTGTCCCGGATCGTCGATGCCATCGCCATAATAAAAACGATAGTCAGAAAGTTCGCCGCTGCGGTCGTGCTTATAGGTAAAGTATACCCGTGTAAGCGTAAGCCTGGCTCCATTCGAAGCTGCACTGTTCGGACTTTGCGGGCAAAGCAGGTATTCATACTCGAAGTGTACGGTCTGCAAGGGCTGCGTCATGTCGTCCTTAGCATACAGCTCTATGCGGGTAAGCCGTCGCAGCTGCTGGCTGTCCGTTCCCGGCGAAAGCACATTGCCATTCTCATCCGAGGCCGGTCCCCGTCCATCACTGCGCGTTTCGGTAATAAAGCGGGCCAGGTGTGTGCTGGTCTCTACCTGCGACAGGTACCATATCTCCTTTTCGCCATATACATACGAAGCTTTATCATCTCGCTCGGTAGTGGCCGAACCCGCACTATGCTGATATCCAGCAAAAGGCTCTCTCCATTTAAAGTTGGCTGCTGTACGCACATAGTTAAACTTAACCCAGTATCCCAGGTCGTCTCTGGATGGCCCCGGAATATTGTCAGCATCTACATAATTTGTACCCAGCACCGAAGTAATAAGGAAAGAGTGCGGATATTTGCTGGTGTTTTTCTCATAGCGGAACTTCTCTGTACCCTCTACCTCGTGGTTGGTGTTCGACAGCGATATTACCCCGTCGCTGGTACTTTGCTTGGGAATAGAGAAAACAACCTCTTTCTGCTTATTATTATAGGCCGGCAAAGCATATACGTAACGTTTTCCCTGTTTATCGGTAACCGTAAAACCGGCAATATGGTTCGGTTTATCGAGCTTACGGCCGTCTGCGCTGATATCCGTACCACGGGCACCGGCAAAATTAGCCGAATAATCTATATACTTCCATACATTGGGCTCTTTAGAAGCGCTTATGTTATACTCACCTAAAATTTCTTCCGGTTTTGCGCTGTTTTTATCCTTACGCATAATCTGGCTGTTGGTAAAAGCCACAATAGAAGCCCCTCTGGGTAAACGGCCGCTGCGGTAGTTCCGCTCTGTTACATCGGCAACTTTGGTATTATCGCCGCGTTGCAGCTCCGGCTTAAGGCTGTGTGCATCCTGCCTGAAGCGCACCGGTGTAAAAATGCTGCCGGCAAAACTTTCGTAGTATTTTGCAGGTACGGCCACCTGCTCACCAGCCAGGCGAAAAGCGTATTCTTCATAATCTGCGGCTGCATTACGACCGGTCTTGTACCCCTTCTGGCGGTACAGTAATTTTTCGTATACAGGGTTCGTATTATCGTCCCAGTTACCGGTTTTGGAATCGGAATAATTAATAGACCCGCTTATACCGTAGTGTCCCGGAATACCCAGATCTAAACCCAGTGAGCCACCCAGTCCGTCCGATTTGCGGCGCATTTCCATCAGCGGACCATAATCCGAACGGTGCGGACGGAACATACCGGCTACGCCCTGACCGGAAATATTAAAGTAATCGTATGACAAAGATGGTGTAGGCAGGTTCGGGCTCCACTTGCTGAAATCGCCGTCGTCTTCGCGGGCGATATCTGCAATAAAATCGTTCTCCCGCTGTTTTTCGCGAATGGGGCTGTTTGCTTTACTGTTACGGTCGCGGCGGTCTACCAGGCGCGAAAGGTTCATATACCCATACGCTTCCAGGGTTTCGTTATTTTTCTTAAGGGAATTTTTAGAATAATACCCGCTAAAGCTGAAATACGGGAAGTTTCCGTTGGTGCCCGGCCCTATGCTCAGGTTGCCTGTAAAGTTCTCTGAGAACATTTCCTGACTTACGTAAGGCGTAGGAAAGTTATTGGCAAAGCTGATTACGGAACCACCAGCAATTGTATTACCTCTTGTCCCTACTTTTGTCTCTTTTCCTTTAGTATATAAATAATTATTCTGGGAACTCAACGACCCGCTGATAGACATACTGATGCCACTGTTAGAATTAAAGCCTATACCGATAGCTCCTTTTTTCTGGAGTTTTTCTGCAACAGTGATATCTTTTCCTTTAGAACTACCCCGCCCTTTTCTGGCAATAGCTTTTTCTGTTGTACGCGAATAACTCACATTTGCATTAGCACCCACTCCATCCTGAGAGTCCAGGCTGAAATTCATACTAAACCCATATGTATTATTAGGCTTATCTGCATGCTGAAATCCTAAACTTGGAGAAAGGCCTATTCCCATACCCCATTTCTTATAGTTATTCCAGTATACATTGGTAGATAAACCGAGATTACCCTGTATCCCGAGTTTGTTATAATCCGCTCCAAACAGTTTCAGATTTATAGCTGTTGAGCCACCTATGGTTAGGTTCGGCTCCATATGCGTAGTGGTTTGCACCTGGTCGCTGCCGCCGGCAAACTCATCGGGTACACCCCGCAGGTTACGGTTTATGGCTCCGGCATTAATATTCCAGCCCATACCTACCCAGCTGGCCTCCTGATCCATATTTACACCCGACTGGTAACTGAGGTTAAATGGATAACCACCTTCCGGACCGGGCAGATTAAACAAAGGAATATTATACGAAAAATCGCCCGAGGCCAGATCTACCATATCGGACGCTCCCACCTGCTGAAACTGATGTGCCTCTGGTTGTGTAGGTCCGCTGGTAAGGGCAAAGGACAGAGATGGACTTACAATGTCAAAAAGCAGTAAGCCCAAAAGGAACAGGGCTGCAGTGCGCTTTTTAGAAGATATATATGTATGTCTTTTCATATTCAGGAGTTCGTCTTTAATCGGGGTAAATTCTTTAGTTTTTCAGTGTCAAAGCGGAACTTTATAATGCCTTTGCCAAAGATCCTGTCTTCGAAACAAAGCATAAGTTCCTTTTCGGGCAGGGCTGCATCGAACATGCATTCCAGCACCAGGGTGTTTGTCATGGTACCATTCTGTTCGGCACGACAGGCGAAGGGATACACCTTTTTACCTCCGGCCTGCTCTATATAAAAAGCATTGGCTACCTCGCCAAACTCGTAGTAAAACCTGCGCTCCTTCATAGCAGTGCTGCCGGTTACCTGGTAGCGGTACGGATGCTCTGCTCCTTCTGCTGTTAGTATGTAAAAATCGAACCGAAGCAGACTGTCGGTTCCGGCCTGATATTTTCCGGGGTTCATATCCGGCTCTGCCTGCGAACGCATATGCTTTGCCAGCAGCAGATCCAGCGGCTTGTACTGAGCCGTAAATGAAACATCGTTCATTGTGCGGGTTATACGAAGCCCGTTTGCCCCGTCTTCGGCATACTGTATATACTTTTCGGCGCTCAGCGTATTACCGCAGGCTGTAAACAGAACCGTTAAGAGTATAATATATAAACTATGGCTTACCTGCATACTTCTCATTTACATACTGTATTACATCAGGGGTTACATTCAGCGACGAATCCACGTACATAAAACTCCCGTTCCCCTGCCCTCCGAATACCATCATACAGTGGTGTTCGCGGCCATAGTCGCCAACATACTTATTCAGCTGCTCCAGCACTTCGCCTTCGTATTGCGAACTCAGCTCCGAAAAATAGTGTATCAGCGAATCTTTCTCGTATTGTGCATATTCCTTTTGCAGCGGGGAAAAGCCCGACGAAACAAGCACTCCGTTCAAGGTGTCAACCCGCCTTATCAGCCGGTTGTTCTCTGCCTGTAAGGTCTGCTCACGTACCTTTTTAAACTCGAAGCCGTTGTATACTTCAATCATATCTACAAATACGAATTTCTTCTCATTTGTTTTCTGCACGATAAGATATACCGCCGTAGAAACAGCTATAATAAGGGCCAGCCAGGCCGGAACGGAACTTCGGTTCATAATGCTATTTAATTACAGGAATGGTTAGCTTGAGGAACAAAACGGATAATACGGGTTTCGCCACGCGAATTGCGCAGCTGCAGTACATAATAGGGCTCTGTATTCTGTGCCGGTAAATGCAGATCGCACTGGCTTATAATGTAACGGTTGTAGCCGAACTCTGCATCAAATTCAAGTTCGTTCCCGTGTAATGGAGTACCATCAGGTTTTAGCGCACGCATATGTATTTTATTGTCGCCGGACGACTGATAATCCATATAGAACTGTGCGTATATATTGCCGTCGTGGACACGGTAAAGATCGTTCTCCGACTGGGTAAAGGCGGTAAAATAATAGCGCTGCGTATCCTGTACCTGCACCAGATCGGCAAAACAAAAGCAAAACTCCCATACCTCACTGCTTCCAAGCGAAAGCCCGTCTGCACGGCCTTCTACCTGCCAGGCATAACGTTCGTTGGAATCTAAAGCCTGCGCTATATAGGGATACATCTGCAGCGGCATGGGTATATTACTCTCGGTATATACAGGAAAGTTAGCAGTTATGGCCTGCTGTGCGGTTTGTCCATAAAATATGGGCACAACCTTAAGAATATAGGTTACAGCACCCTGGGTATAGGTGCTGAAAGCGGGCGTCCAGGTAAGTATGGGATTGGGGGTCTGTACCGTATCGCCGTCGGCCGGGGATAACAGCATCGGAGGCCATATGGCATCTACAATAAGCACATAGTTGTAATTGGCCAGCTCGG
>Ga0067045_1029702_pt1 | contig 18856 bp, 13 predicted proteins | sample TerdegcTABiofilm_FD_59184 | JGI IMG/M metagenome (GOLD analysis project Ga0067045, IMG submission 59184) | Combined Assembly of (Gp0054472, Gp0054536) Wastewater bioreactor microbial communities from Singapore -Terephthalate degrading... | reverse complement strand
GGTCGAGGAGATGAAAACCACGTCGGGCATCACCAAGGAGGCTGTGGAGGCTTTTCGTCAGGATTTCAATCGGATTGAACAAAAAGCAGCCCGATTCGAACAGGCCCTGGCGGATCTCGCCGCCCGGGTCTGCTCACAAGAGGAAGAGGCGCTCAAGCGGGCCGAGCGCGCCCAAGCCGAACTGTCCCGACTCACGGCCACGGTCGAGGAGCTGAAGACCACATCGAGCATCGCCAAGGAGGCCAGCGCGTCTTTCCGCCAGGAGCTCAACCGGATCGCGCAAAAAGCAGCCCGATTCGAACAAGCCGTGGCGGACCTCGCCGCCCGGACCCGCTCGCAAGAGGAAGAGGCGCTCAAGCGGGCCGAGAGCGTCCAGGCCGAACTGTCCCGGCTCGGGACCGCCCTGGAGGAATTGAACCTCGCCGCGGGCATGAACAAGCAGGCCCAGGAGGCCTTCCGGCAGGATATGACCAGAGTCGCCCAGGCCCTGACGCATCTCGGACAGGAGCATGGACAGATATACTCGCAGATCACCGGCCTGATGTCGCCGGCGAACAAGGGACTGATCCGCGCGCGTCTCGCCGCAAGCAAGCTCGCCTGCGCGACGCGGCGCGCCTGCCACCTGGGCCGGCGCTCCCTGGAACTGATGCGGGAAGGCCGGTTCTGGAGCAAGGTGCGGGAGAAACTGGCGCGCCGCCGGGCGTCGGAGTGCGGCCCCCTCGGAGAGGACTTCTACTGGAGCTGGAACCCGGACGCCGACAGACGCCTTTCCGCCTCGGAACACTGCCGACGCACCTACCTGAACCCGGACCAGGAGCGGATCTCGGAGCCGAGCCTGCGGGCCAGGGCGAAACGAATCGCGGCGGAGCTGCTGCCGGGCGGACCTCCGGACGCCCCGGAAGTCTCGATCATCATCCCCGTCTACAACAATCTTCATTTCACCCTGACTTGTCTGGAATCCCTGGCGCGGCACCAATCGCGGCGCTCCTTCGAGGTGCTGGTGGTGGACGACCGCTCCACGGATTCGACTCCGGCGATCCTCCCGTCCATCCCCGGCTGCCGCCACATTCCCACCCCGGTCAACGGCGGGTTCATCAAGGCCTGCAACCACGGCCTGCACCTGGCCCGGGGGAAATTCTGCGTCTTCCTGAACAACGACACGGTGGTGCTCCCCGGCTGGCTGGACGAACTCATCGACACCTTCGACGTCTGCCCCGACGCGGGCATCGTGGGTTCCCAGCTGCTCTATCCCGACGGGACGCTCCAGGAGGCCGGAGGCCTGATCTGGCGCGATGGATCGGCCTGGAACTACGGACGTAACGGTCTGCGCCTGCGCCACGACTTCCGCTACCGGCGCGACGTGTCTTACGTCTCCGGGGCGAGCCTCGCCATTCCCAGCGACTTGGCCCGCAAGCTGGGCGGATTCGACGAGCATTACTGTCCGGCCTACGGCGAGGACAGCGACCTCGCCTTCAGGGTGCGCGAGGCGGGGCGGCGGGTGCTCTACCAGCCCTTCTCCCAGCTCATCCACTTCGAGGGCATGACCTCCGGCCGCGACCTCTCCCAAGGGGTCAAGGCCCATCAGGTGGTCAACGCCCAGAAGCTGACCGAACGCTGGCGGGCGCGGATGGCGGAATTTCCCGAGCCGGGAACGTCCCCGGACGCGGCGCGCGACTGCCTCGCCCGCCGCCGGGCGCTGGTCATCGACGCCTGCACCCCCATGCCTGATCAGGACAGCGGTTCCGTGACCGCGCTCGGCCTGATGCACGGCCTCCAGGCCCTGGGATTCAAGGTCTGCTTCGCCCCACAGTCCAACATGGCCTTCATCCCGGGCTACACGGAAGCCCTGCAGCGCGACGGCATCGAGGCGATCTACAACTGCGACGGGCACGCCTATCCGTACCTGAACGACTACATTCATTCCGTGGGCGACATCTTCCACCTGGTGGTCATCTTCCGTGTCGGCGTGGCCTCCGCCTGTCTCGACCAAGTTCGACGGTTCATGCCCTCGGCCAAGGTGCTCTTCTTCACCAGCGACCTGCACTTCCTGCGCGAGGCCCGGAAGGCGGAATTGAGCGGAAGGAAGGCCGACACAATCAAGGCTGAAATCACACGCCGGGACGAACTGCTGGTGGCCGTGAAGTCCGACTGCTGCATCGTGCATAGCGCGGTGGAGCAGGCCCTGCTGGCCCGGGAACTGCCCAGTACGCCGGTGGAGCTCTACGGCTGGTCCATCGATGTGGTCGGCCGGGGCGAACCGTTCAACCGCCGGCGCGACTTCGTCTTCCTGGGAGGCTACCAACATCCGCCGAACGTCGACGCGGTCCTTCATTTCGTCGAGGACATCTTCCCCCTGATCAAGACCCGCATCCCGGACGCCAAGTTCTACGTGCTGGGCAGCCACCCCCCGCCGGAGCTGCAACGGCTCGCGTCCGACGACATCATCATCACGGGTTTCGTCCCGGATCTCGGACCCTGCCTCGGGAAATGCAGGGTGGGCGTCGCGCCCCTGCGCTACGGCGCGGGCATCAAGGGCAAGATCGCGATGATGATGAGCCACGGTCTGCCGGTGGTCACCACGACCATGGGCGCGGAGGGCATGAACTTGGCCCACGAGCAAGAGGTGCTCATCCAGGACGATCCGCGGGCCTTCGCCGACGAGGCCGTGCGGCTCCACGGCGACGCGGCGCTCTGGGAGCGTCTCTCGGCCGCCGGATTGGAGGTCGTCGACCGGCAGTACTCGCACAAAGCCAGTATCCAGCGGATCAAGGAAATCCTGCAGACGACCAATGTCATCCAACCAGGACCGGCGGAATGAAAGAGTGCAGCAAATCCATCGGGCGATGGCTCAGGGACTCGAACTTCACCACCCGCTATTTCCGGGGCAGGGGCATCGACATCGGCGGACGCCCGGACCCCCTCGCCCTCTATTGCGAACTGTTCCCCCTGGTGACCGAAATCCAGGTCTGGGACCGGGAGAACGGCGACGCCCAGCATATGGCCGCCGCGCCGGACGCCGGTTACGACTTCGTTTTCAGCAGCCACTGCCTGGAACACATCGCCGACCCCGGGGAAGCGTTGCGGAACTGGTTCCGCATCCTCAAGCCGGGGGGGCACATGATCGTCAACGTCCCGGACGAGGACCTCTACGAGCAGGGCGTTTTCCCGAGCACCTACAACGCCGACCACTCCTGGACCTTCACCATCTGGAAGCCGGAATCCTGGAGCGGCAAAAGCATCAATCTGCTCACCCTGCTGCCCGGCCTCGGCCCGGAGGCGGAAATCCTGCGCATCGAGCAGCTCAACGAGGGCTACCGTTTTCAACTGCCCAGATACGACCAGTCCATGAGCCCGGTGACGTCCTGCGCCATCGAGTTCGTGATCCGCCGCAGGATGCCGGAGGAACTCGAACGCAAGGGCCGCCTGCCCTCGCCCCGGGCCACTCCGCCTCTTGTCCGCATCCACCTGAATCAGTACAAAAACGACAAGGCGTCGATCATCGCGGCCAACGCCGACCAGCGGCCCTTCCAGGACGACCGCGAACTGTAACCTCGCAAGCACCGGAGGCACTTCATGGCGCATTTCCCCATCAACCTGCCGATCCCTCGTGGAGTGGAATCCGGACTGCGCCTGGGCCGCGACGTGCGGGCCGGCTATGTGCGGGGCTGGGGCCTGCAATACGGCGACCTGGCGGCCCAGATCGCCAAGGATCCGGAATACGTCCGCTCCTATGACCTGGCCCGGTCGCGCTCCATCGTCCGCGAGGAGCGCCTCAAGAACCTCTACCTGCTCATCCGCTTCTACCTGCCCGCGCTCAACCCCGGCCACATCATCGAGTTCGGCACGTTCAAGGGCGGCTCGGCCCTGTTCATGGCCTCGCTCTGCAAGACCTACCTGCCGGGAACCGAGGTCTGGGGGCTGGACACCTTCGCGGGCATGCCCAAGACCGACAAGGGCGTGGACGCCCACAACGAAAACGACTTCAACTCCTGCGACCTCGATGAACTGGAGCGGTTCCGCGAACGCCAGAAGCTCGACAACCTGCACCTGGTCAAGGGAACCTTCGAGCAGACCACTCCCGGCGTCCTGGAGGCCTGCGGCTCCGTGCGCATGGCGCACATCGACTGCGACATCTATTCCTCCTGCCGCTACGCCTTCGAGACCTGTCGCGGGCACATGGTTCCGGGCGGGTACTACGTCTTCGACGACGCCACCGAATCAAGCTGCATCGGGGCCACGGAGGTGGTCGAGGACATCGTCATCCGCAAGGCCGGTCTGACCTCGGAACAGATCTCCCCGCACTTCGTCTTCAGGGAGACGCTGGGGTAGGGGCGATGACGGCCGGAGCAGGCCGGTCTTCCAACCCGATGCGGGAACACGTCCGAACGATTCCATCACAAGCAAGGACTCGCCTACCGATGACTGAGAGCATGCGGCGGATCATCGCCGTCAATCACATTTTCAAGCACGCCGGGACGACGTTGGCCCGGATCATGCGCGGCAACTTCGGCAAGGGCTTCGTGGACCACCTGGGGCTCATCGAACGCGGGGTGCGGACCATCCAGCCGCTGGCGGACTGCATCCGACGGGAGCCGAACATCAAGGCCGTTGAAATACACCACTTCTTTTACGACCGTTTCGACATGGACGGCGTGGCGGTCGACAACATCCTCCTGCTGCGCGATCCCTGGGCGCGGATTCGCTCCACTTACGACTTCTGCAGGGTCAGCACCGAGCAACTCCTGCACCCGTACGCCAGCAAGATGAACCTGGCCGAGTTCATCCGCTTCATCGCCTTCGAGTGGGGAAGGGGGCATTGCGACAACTTCGTGACCCGTTGTCTGAACAACAAGGGTGACTCAAAGATCGCCTGCCGCAAGCCCGCACCTCAGGTAATGCCGCAGACCATTGAGCGGATGCGGAGCGTCGAAATCCTCGGCGTGGTGGAACGATTCGACGAAACCATGGTCCTGGCCGAAGAACACCTGCGCCCCTTCTTCCCGAACATCGACATGGCCTATGTTCCCGCCAACGTGACCCAAAAGAGCAACCGTTCGCTCCACACGGACCGGCACGACGAATTCCGCGAAATCCTCGGCGATGAGGTCTTCGAAAACATCCAGGAACGCTGCGCCCTGGACTTCGAGCTGCTGGCCGAGGCGAACCGGGAAATGGACCGGCGGATCGCCAAAATTGAGGATTTCGCGAACAAACTCGACAGATTCAAGAAACGCCGCGCCGAACGGCAATTCTGAAAGAAATCTTCGGGCCACGCGGGTGAAAAACAATGAAGGGGACAATCCTGTTCACCCACCCGGCAACAAGCAGTGATTACGAGGAGAAAGGATACACACCATGAAATCAATGCGTATATGGGATGAGCAAAGTCTGCCACAAGACACCACGCCGCCAGACAGACACAACTTCAGCGGGCTGATGCGCAGGCCTGACTACATCACATATCTTGAAAGTAAAATCAATAACCCTTCAGTCCATCTTGAAATCACTTCAGTTTGCAACTTTGCATGCAGTTACTGCTACAGTTCACGTTCCACTCGGCCAAAAGGGTTTATGGATGAAGCCCTTTTCTTCCGGATCGCCGACCAGTTGCCCGAATTCACGAAAGGGCCCATCGCCCTTTACGTCGACGGTGAACCAACGCTGCATCCAAAATTCCACTCCTTCGTCAAGTACCTTAATGCGAAAGGAATCACTGCGCACGTCGCCAGCAATTCAAGCACCCTCAAGCCTGAATTCCTCGATTTAAAAATCATGATCACCTCCTACATCTCGGCAAGCAAGGAAGAACTGGCGCAGCGAACCAAGATGGACTTCGACCAATACATCAAGCGCATTGTCGACTATCTGACACGCTGGCGAACTGCTGATACGAAACAAAGCATCGATTTGCGTATTTATTGTCAGTCTGAAGATTTCAACAAGACAGAAAAGTTGCAGCCGAAAATTGACTTTGCCTTAGCGCTATTAGAGAAGGCCGGTTTCGATACCAAGGCCGCAGTCTGCGGAGGCACGACCTTCTTTCGGTATGAATCCGGCGGTGGCAAGCTCATGTTCGGTATTGTTCCGATTGGGACTGGCGGTCTCTTCCCTGGCGAGAATAAGACCACGGGTCGGGTTCCAGCCAGCTATGCCGATGACTTCGGCTTCTGCGATTCTGCCTGGCAAAGAATGGTCATCTATTGGGACGGATCTATCGCCTTGTGCTGCCAAGCACTGCAAGGCGAAACACGCTACACTGAACCGCATGAAATCAGGCATGATTCTCTGAAAAACCTGTGGTACGGGCACCGCAATGCCAACATCTTCCGGGAACGAATGAAGCGCGGCGAACTCATTCTGCCGGGTTGCAAGAAGTGCTTATCACGATACAGGACGAAAGAATTTTATATAAACGCATCATCATATACGCCAACATACGAGCTGCGTCCAGGAGAACGGGTAAAATTCAGTACGGATAAGGATGCACGGCAGATGCTGCTCTCCGGATTTGCCGAGACACCATTAGATACCGCATGGACGAATAACGAGCGGGCCGAGTTCGGCTTCCATTCAACAGATGCAACAAGTGAAGCCATGTCTTTGCTGATTGATTGCATGGTGTTCGCCCCGGAACAGCTCGGGATGAACCAATTTGTCGATGTCAATGTAAATGGCATCCATACTGGGAGAATTCATTTCACTAAAACACAGAATGAGATTATTACAATCGCTCTGCCCAAGCTCAAAAATGGACAAACTGGCTACAAAATACAACTCCTCTTCTCTGAACGACGCTCCCCCTTTGAGCTCGGCCTAGGAAAAGATGTCCGCAAGCTCGGCATGGGCATTCACGCTCTGACTATCGTCGCGGCGCCATGAGCAGAAACGCATGACCCAGGATTCGAAACCGCTTCCAAAAATGAGCTTGCAGGAATGCATCGCAACCGCCCGTCAATGCGAAGCGGCGCAAGACATCGACGGTGCGCGCGTGATCATGCTCCAAATGCTCGCCGAAACGCCGCACAACGTACACCTCTGGGTCATTTGGCTGCAACTTCTCTTGCGCACCGCTCCAGCCGAAGAGGCTCTCAGCGAATCCACGAAGGCTCGCGCACATTTTCCGGGCAATCCCTTGATCATGGATGTCTCAGTCGCCGCGCTCCTCGCCGGCGGCCGCAATGAGGACGCCCACGATCTGGTCAACAAACTGCACTCCGACCACCCGGAACACCCCATCAACCATGACCGGCTGTCCAGGATCTACCGCCTCGCCCTGACGGCCCGGTGCGAGAGGATAGGAAAAAACGCCTCAATGCCGGAGGGCGAAAAGATTCGAGCCATTTCCGACATTCTCCACCGGCACTTTCGTTTTTTAAAGGAGTTGTTCGCCGCCCGGAACATCGGACTGATCTTCGTGAACGGCAACTGCCAGTCATGGCCATTGATGCGTATTCTGAATTCGCACACCCCGCTCCGCGAAAGATACGTTTCGGTCTGCTACAAGGCGATCCACACCATGACCTCGCTTGAAATGGAGGCGGTGCGTAGCGTCCAGGATATCTTCGACATCGTCCTCACGCAAAACATCCGAAGCAGGTCGAAATACGCCCCCCTCGTCACTTCCGACCTTCGCGACGCGATCCCTGGCACATTGCTGACCTACCCGACCTGCTGGTTCAGCGGCTATTTCCCGGACGCCTTCGCGCCCAGCGGCGTCGCCTGCCCGCCATTCCCGCTGGCGCTGCACAGCGTAACCGTCTTCCGTTCATTCCTGGCCAAGAAGAGCCCGCGACAGGCCGTCGACGGTTTCGAAAACGCCAAGATCGGGCACGCCGCCATCAAGCAGAATCTCGAAAAAAACCTCGCCGAGCTGGATGAACGAGATGAGGGCCTGGACATCCGTATCACCGACCACATCCGGGACACCTTTCGAAAGGCGCCGTTATTTTATACATTCAACCACTGCGCGGTCGACGTTCTGGGCGAGATCGCAAACAGGATCTGCGCCCATCTCTCCCTGCCTCCGATCGGAAAGCGTGATCTCGCCCCCTATGAAGGCCTCAACGGCGTCGCCTGGCACGTCGCGGACGAAGTGCGGGACTGCCTCGGCCTGCGTTTCGCCAGAGACCATTTCGTCTTGCAGAAAAAGCCCCTGTCCCGCGCCGAGTTCGTGCGTTCCTCATATGCGTATTATGCAAAACTCAGCGCGGACGTTCTGGAGATGATCAATTGCGGGATCAAGGACTCAGGCGACACGATACACGAGGCGGAAGCGACATGACTCCCTTCATCGACATAAAAATGTGAATCAAACCATCACCGGCAACGCGTGTCACTCACCAATCATCACCGTGACGCACCAATGGCAGAGCAAAGACAAGAGCATCTGAACATATTTTTTGCAGATCGCACCAGATGCATGCCCGGTGTCTCTTCGAGTTCGAGCGGAACCACTCTCTGCACTGTAGTCAAAATGTTGTCACAAAAAACATCAGATTGGGGCTGCAGACAATCGGACGGACAGTCTGCAGGCAAATCGAAATGCTGCTCCAGCATCGAAATAATATGCACCTCCAAAAAATTTTCATGTCGCCTGTTTGGAACAGGTGCAAAAAATAAACGAGTGAACGATCATGACCGGTTTCAGGTTGTCCTTGCCAGTACGGCAGAGAACCAGTATATAAATCGCGAGATTTTGAATTCTTGTTTTTTGGCTCCCGCGCCCAGCGAACCTCTCAGGCCGCAGCACATAACCGCCGTCAGGCTTATCCGGAAGTAACCCGGCAACAACTATGGCCATTTCTTCATTTTTTTATCCCCGAGCGACACGATGAGCAATGCACACCTCAAAGCCAACGTGAACAAGTTCAGCGAGGATGCGGCGTCCTCGGGCTCATACGCCTACACGACGGAGCGGCTTTCCGCCAAACTCGCCAATCTGCGGATGTCCCGGGCGTTCAACGAACTCTATCCGTGCCGAGGCAAGCGCATCCTGGACATGGGCTGCGGCGACGGCACCTACACCCTGGAATTGGCGAGGGCCGGAGCTGTGGATGTGCTCGGCGTGGATCCGGCGGAGGCGGCGGTGGAAAACGCCCGACGGAAGGCGGAAGAAGCCGGGGTTGGCAACGTACGGTTCATGAGCGGAAACATCTATGACCTCGACATCGGGGAACGCTTCGACTGCACGGTCCTGCGCGGCGTCCTGCACCATCTTCCCGACGCCGGGCTGGCGATCAGGAAGCTGGCTTCACTCAGCGACCACATGTTCATCGTCGAGCCAAACGGCACGAATCCTGTTCTCAAGCTGATTGAGAAAACATCGCGCTACCATATTGAACACGAGGAACAATCCTTCACGCTCAACAGGATACGTTCCTGGTTGGACAAGGCGGAAATGCGCATCGTCGCCCGGCAGTGCGTCAATCTCGTCCCCATGTTCTGCCCGGACTGGTTCGCGCACCTCTGCAAGTTCTTCGAGCCGGCCATTGAGCGCATCCCACTCGTCCGAAATGTCTGTTGCGGCCAGTACATCATTCTCGCCGAGCGCCGATAAACCATGTCCACCGATGTCCGCTCTATCGCGCATCACGGTACGCGCAAAGGCGTCACCCATCATGCCTGACCTGTTTCAAAATAAAATTCGTCCTTGTCCCGTCTGCGGCGAGCGGTCATACGAGCATTTCGCGGACGAACGCATGGACCAGCGAAAAGTCAGCGAATTCACCTATTCCTCGAGGAAATGCCCAGAGTTCATGTGTCTGCGCCTTGTCAGGTGCCTCGAGTGCGATCTGGTCTACGCCCCGACTCCCCCGAACGCGGAACACTTGAAAGAGGCCTATACCCAGGCGGCGTACGATTCCAGCCTGGAAGCGACGGCGGCGGCGCGCAGCTACGCGAAAGCGTTGCGCCCGCACCTCGCATCTCTAGCCGGACGAGGCGCCGCAGTGGATGTGGGCGCGGGGAGTGGACCACTACTGCCTTGGCTCGTTCAAAGCGGCTTCTCTCCGGTGATCGGCATTGAGCCGTCACAGGCCGCCATCGATGCCGCCCCCCAGGAGATTCGCCCCATGCTCCGCCTCAGCATGTTTTCTCCGGAGCTAATCGCCGATCTGAGCCCCTCGCTGCTCTGCTCCTTCATGACCCTGGAGCACCTCGGCGATCCTGCGGAATTCGTCAATTCCGCCTACGCATCGCTGAATCCCGGCGGCATGCTCGCCGTGGTCGTTCACAACTGGCGCGCCCCCATCAACCGACTGTTGGGAAGACGTTCACCGATCATCGACGTGGAGCACTTGCAGCTCTTCAGCCCAAAATCCTTGGAAAAGCTCTTTCGTTCCGTCGGATTTGCGGACATTCGCATGAACACCATCGCCAACGCCTACCCGCTCCGTTACTGGCTACGGCTCACGCCACTGCCGGTGGGAGTCAAAAACTTGTGCGAGAAGGCTCTTGCCTGCGTCAAGATCGCCAATGTCCATGTGCCGTTGCGTGTCGGCAACATTTTAGCCGTCGGCGTCAAACCTTCCACTGCCGCGGCGGCCGGATGACGGTTCCGACGCTCAGGGCGCTTGGTGAGCCATTGTGGCGGGAGTAAACCGGCATCACCTCCGCATAAAGGATATCGACATGGGGCAGAACGATCAATCAACCCTCCCGCCGCTCATCACCCAGACGAAATTCCCACGCCTATGGCTCGCTCTGCAGAAGCTCCTCGGCGGCACGAAGGATAAGCAGAAACTGGCCACCCGGGCTTGGAACGGGGAATCCCGTATTCTGGAAATCGGCTGCTCGGTGGGCAACATCAGCGAAGCCTTTCTCAAACGCGCCGATGCCTCGTTCACCGGCATCGACATTGACGAAGCGGCCATCGAAGTGGCGAAAAAGCGTTTCGCGGGCAACGGCAACTTCCGGTTCCTGACGACCTCGGTAGCCGAACACGCGGGGCAAGATATCACCTACGATTATATTCTTGTGGCCGGCATGCTGCACCACGTGGACGACGAAACGGCCGGAGAGATTCTCCGTTCCACCAAAAAACTCGCCATGGCCGGAGCCAAGGTAGTCATCTACGAGCCCGACGCCCTGCGTACGGACGACAACCTCCTGTTCAAGGCCTTCTACCGCCTGGAGCAGGGACGCTTCCTGCGCCGCCACGAAGACCTGAAGGAATTGCTCCGCGCGTCCGGATTGCGTATCGAACAAGAAGAACGGCATCCTGTGCGGCCGGGCTTCCCTGGGCTCCCCGTGGTGGCCCGCTTTTCTTATTTCGTCGCGACCTGGGACGCCGTCGACCATCGAGGAGTCTGAATCTTGGCGAATGCTCCGGACGAAACCCTTCCCGCGCTCATCAGGCGCGCCCGCCTGCGGCTGCTCGATCTGCACCGGCAGGCCCACGCCGGGCACCTCGGCGGCAACCTCTCCTGCATCGACTGCCTGATCGTCCTGCACCATGCGGTGTTGCGACCTGACGACATCTTCCTGCTCTCCAAGGGCCACTCCGCCGGAGCGCTCTACACCACTCTCTGGTCGCGAGGAGTCCTGAGCGAAGAGGAGTTGTCGACCTTCACCCGGGACGGCACGCGGTTGGGGGTGCATCCCCCGATCAACGAACCGGAAATCGCCCCCTTCGGCACCGGCAGCCTTGGTCACGGGCCTTCCCTGACGGCCGGAATGGCTCTTGGACAAAGGCTGAAAGGCAAGGAGGGACGGATTTTCTGCCTCTGCTCCGACGGGGAATGGCAGGAAGGCGCCTGCTGGGAGGCGCTCATCTTCGCCGTCCACCAGCGGCTGGCCAACCTGCGTCTCATCATCGACGCCAACGGCTGGCAGGGATTCGGCTCAACCAGCGAGGTGGCCTCCATGCCCCCCCGGGCTCTGGCGGCCCGTATCGAGGCCTTCGGAGCGGAGGTCTCCCTCTGCGACGGACACGATCCCCTGGCCATGCTCCGGCTGCTCACGGCCCCCGACGACGAACAACTTCGTCCGCGCGTCATCCTGCTGGAGACCTGCAAGGGCCGCGGGCTCTGTTCGCTGGAGAACACCCTGGCCTCGCACTATCTCCCGCTGAGCGAGGAACAATACCAACTGGCCCGCAAGGGACTTGAGGGCTGATCATGCGCCAGGCGCTCGTCTCCGCGCTGCTTGAGCACACTTCCGACCCCGCCATGTGCCTCCTCACGGGCGACCTCGGCTTCATGGCCCTCGAACCGTTGCGGGACGCGCTGGGCGACCGTTTCATCAACGCGGGCGTCTCGGAGCAGAACATGCTTTCCGTGGCCGCGGGCATGGCCCGAAGCGGCATGCGCCCCTGGGTCTACAGCATCGCCCCCTTCTGCTACGCACGTCCGTTCGAGCAGATACGCAACGATGTGGCCCTGCACGATCTTCCCGTGCGGATCATCGCCAACGGCGGAGGATACGGATACGGAGTCCAGGGGCCGTCGCACCACGGCATCGAGGATTGCGCCGTCATGGGCTGCCTGCAGAACATGCGCGTCCACGTCCCGGCCTTCGACGACGATCTCGGGCCGCTGATCGCCGCGCTCACGCGGGACGGGCGCCCCGGCTACCTGCGCCTGGGCCGGGACGAACGCCCGGAAGGCGTCCAGCCGCCTCCCCACGCGCCCTTTCGCCTGCTCCACCACGGCGCGGCGGGCTTGATCCTGGCCCTCGGTCCGCTTGCGGGAGTTTGCTGGAACGCGCTGCTGCGGCTGCCCGAAGAAAAACGCCCGGAACTTTGGTGCTGCTGCGAAATGCCGCGCGACGCCGGGGACTATCCCACCGAGCTGCTTCGCCGGGCGGCGGACGCTCCCTGGGCCCTCGTCGCTGAGGAGCATGTGGCCACGGGCGGCCTGGGCGCGAACTTCGCCCTGGCCCTCCTGGAGTCCGGCTTCCGTCCGCAACGCTTCGTTCACCGCCACGCCCTCGGCTATCCGGGCAAACGATACGGTTCGCAGCAATATCACCGCGCCGAGTGCGGACTGGACGTGGAGTCCATCGGCGCATGCATCCTGGAACTCGGCAGGCCGTCATGAATACGCTCGGCGCGACCATCCGCTCTCTGCCCGGCCCGATCCTGGTGATAGGCGCCAGCGGCTTCCTCGGCGCCAACCTCTTCCGTACGCTGCGTGAACAGCGACGGGACGTGTTCGGCACCACCCACGCCCACGCGCCCTGGCGACTGGAAGGCGTCTCCAGGGAAAATCTCCTGCATCTCGACCTGCTACTGCCGACCAGTCTCCAAGACGCCATGGAAACCATCGCCCCGGCGGTGGTCTTCAACTGCTCCTCCTATGGAGCCTATTCCTTCGAAGCCGACGCGGACCGCATTCACCGAACCAACTATCTCTCCACGATCAGCCTGCTCGAATCCTGTGAGCGGATGCAGGTCAAGGCGTATGTGAACGCCGGAAGCTCCTCGGAATACGGCTTCAACTGCGCGGCCCCGACCGAGGACGCTCCCTTGTTCCCGGACAGCCATTACGCCGTGAGCAAGGCCGCCGCGGCCCAGGCCATCCGTTTCTACGGCAAGGCTCGCAAGCTTCCGTGCGCCAACCTCCGCCTCTATTCCCTGTACGGCCCCTATGAGGACAGCTCCCGGCTCATCCCCGTGCTGGCCGAACGCGTCCTGCGCGGAGAGCTGCCGACCTTCGCCCATCCCGAAACATCGCGGGACTTCGTCTACGTCGGCGACGCCGTGGAGGCCTTCATCACCGCCGCCGCGCGCATCCGCCTTCTGGAACCAGGCGCGTCCTACAACATCGGTTCGGGCGTCAAGACCACCCTGGGCGAACTGGCCGAGCTGGCCCGCGCGGAATTCCACATCAGCGAACCTCCCCAGTTCAGCTCCACGCAGGCCCGCGCCTGGGACCACGGCGACTGGTACGCCGCCCCCTCCCTGGCCCGCGAAACCTTCGGCTGGCAGGCGGGGACGCCACTGCGGGACGGCCTGGCCGAGACCGTCGCGTGGTGGAAGGAATTCCTCGCCACCCATCAGTTCGGCAAGCTGACCAAAAAACACGCGACCGCGGGCAAGAACTCCCTGTCCGTGGTCATCGCCTGCTACCGTGACGGCCAAGCCATCCCGATCATGCATGAACGGCTCACCAAGGTGCTCACCGAGGCGAGACTGGACTACGAGATCATCTTCGTCAACGACGCCTCGCCTGACGACTCCACGCGCGTCATCACGGAGATCTCGGCCCGCGACCCGCAGGTCGTCGGCATCGTGCATTCGCGCAACTTCGGCTCCCAGGCCGCGTTCCGCAGCGGCATGGAAATCGCCACCAAGGAGGCCTGCGTCCTCATGGACGGCGACCTCCAGGATCCGCCGGAACTCATCCCGGTCTTCGTGGAGAAATGGCGCGCCGGGGCCGACGTGGTCTACGGCAACCGCGTACGCCGCGAGATGCCCGCCTGGTTGGAATTCTTCTACAAGTGCTTCTACGCGACCTTCTCGGCCATGAGCGAAATCGTCATTCCGAAGAACGCCGGAGACTTTTCGCTCATCGACCGCACGGCTGTCCGCTGGATCCTGCGTTGCAGGGAGCGTGACAGCTTCCTCCGGGGCCTGCGCGCCTATGTCGGTTTCCGGCAGGAGGGCGTGGACTACGTCCGGCCCGAGCGCATGTTCGGCCGCAGCACGAACAACTGGATCAAGAACATCGGCTGGGCCAAGAAGGCCATCTTCTCCTTCAGCCGCCTCCCCCTGCATCTGCTCACGGCCGCCGGAGGCATCGCGACGGCCGTCTCCGTGCTTCTGGGCGTGGTCATGGCCCTGACCAGGATCATCGCCCCATCGCTCATTCCCGCGGGCATCCCCACGGTGCTCCTGCTGGTCGCGATCTTCGGGTCGCTCAATCTGCTGGGCCTGGGCCTGCTCGGGGAATACATCGGCAAGATCATCGAAGAAACCAAGCAGCGGCCTCCGTTCATCCGGGTGCTGCGGATCGAACGCGGAGAGATGCTGCCGTGGCGGGACACGGCCTGAACCAAACCAGATGGTTCGACTCCCAGCCTCTCGGCCATCCGCGGAAGTCGACTATCTCGACAAACCGAGGACACGAACTCGACATTCCCTGACACCCATGCGACACCTTCAATCCTCGCGCGCAACGGACGACTTCGCCGATTTTCTGATCAATTGCTTCATTCTCTCCGGCGCGGCGGCGACGTTCGCCTATCTCCTCATTCTTTTCCTGCGCCTGCCTGTCTTTTCCTGGTATGGATTCTTCCCGCTCTGCCTCGCCCTGGCCGTCATCCTGCGCAAACGCGCGGGCCGGATGCCCCTCCCCCGAACCCTGGTGCGGCCCCCCATCCTCGCGTTGCTGCTGATCTGTCTGCTCTCGGCCGCCATCAACGCCGTGACCATGCGCCCCAACGCGGACGACTACAGCTATCTCCATCGAGCGCTCCACGCCGCCGGGCACCTGGATGAACCGATCGCCATCCACCACACCGGGCACGACATCGCGGATCTGCCGCCCATATCCCCGATGCACCTGCTCAGCTCCGTTGAAGTGGGAACAGCTCTGACGGCCAAACTGGCCGGTCTTCCGATCACCGCATTCATCCACCAAGGACTCGGAGCCCTGACGCTGTTCCTCGTGCCCCTGGCCTACTACCGGCTCTTCCGCGCCTTGCGCTTTCGCTGTTGGGCGGCCATCGGCGGGACCATGGGCGCGATGCTCTTTCTCGCCCTCATCGGCGGCTACTGGGGCCATTTCACTCTGACCAGGGCCTGGCAGGGCAAATGCATCCTGGTCGCCGTCGGGCTGCCCCTGCTGGCCACGGCGACGCTCCGCTCCATGCTTCACCCTCAAAAAAAATCGGCCTTCGAGTTGCAAGCGCTCACCCTGTTCTGCGTCGGCCTATCCAGCAGCGCTTTCTTCCTCGTGCCGTACACGTCCGGCCTGCTGGCCTGCACGGTCTGTCTCGTGGCGAAAAACCGCAGACGCCACATATTCCGACTGCTCCGAGTCTCCAGATTGCTCATTCCGCTCGTCGCGATCATGGCCCTCTCCCTGAGCCCCATACTCCCGCAGACCCATAACATGGCTGTCTGGCGATCCTCCAAGGATTCGATCTATGAGATCATCGGCAAAGTCGGCCCCTCCTGGGGGGAAAGACTGATGTACCTGGGCTTGGCCGTCTTCAGCTTCTACGCCGCCCGAAAAAGGACGCCTCAACGCATTTTCGCCATCTATGCTTCACTCAGCACGTTCCTCCTCATCACGCCGGGCATCGGCTGGATACTCATGAAGATCACGACTCCGGCCGTCTATTGGAGGCTCGCCTTCACCTCTCTAGCCCCAGCCCTGGCCGGGTTGCCCCTGGCGCACAGCCTCGGCGCGACCCCCAAACGTCTGCCCGCCGCGATCATGTCGTGCGCCCTCCTGGGTTTTCTTCTGCTGATCCACTCACCCCACACCCTTTACATGCGCGCGCTCGTCCCCCCGCATGGCGAAAAATTCTCCAGCGACTCCATCTTCGAATCCGACGCCATCGGCGCGAAGCTGCCCACTCGCGGGGTGGTCCTCGCCCCGATGGAGATCGCCTGGGTACTGGGGCTGCGTTACCCGGAACTGCGCATGGTGGTTACCCGCCCAACCGAAACCGGTCACATCTTCAACAACTACCCAGATCAGGAGGAGGCGAAGCGGCGCAGATTTCTGAGCTTCTATCTGCAACGCGGGCCGGACAAGGGCGATCCCCTTGTGCTGCTGTCTCCCTACCTGGACAAAATCGACGGCCTCGTCCTTCCCGGCGCCTATCCCGCGGAGCCGATCAACCACCTTCTGAGCACCGACGCGTCACAGTGGGGTTACGAGGACATCCGGGGGAAATGGCGCTTCTGGTACAAAAAAGCTCCCTGACGGCGCCGGTCGCCCGGACCGATTTGCCCGACGCCACTTCCAGACGTACAATGCGGCGCAGACCACACGGAGACCCGCACATGCCCGATTCCAAAACCGCCGCGACCCTCCGCCTTGTCCTCGCCCTCCTGTTCCTCCTCTGCGCCGTCCCGGCCCGGGCCATGGAGCTGGAGGGCAAGACCGACTTCATCGACGTGCAGGTCAAGAACCACTACGCGGGTGTCATGGCGGAACGCCTCAAGGCGGTCGGGGACGAGGTGCGCAAGGATGAGGTGCTCGGCCGCTACCGCCTGGCCCCCGGCGAAGTCGAAACCATCCGCAGGACCCTGGACGCGAGCGGCCTGCGGGAGCTGGACGCGCGGATCGCCGCCCTGGACCTGCAGATCGGCGACCAAGCCTCGACGGTGGCGCGGCTGCGCGACTCCGTGCGGGCGGGCTACGAAAGCCCCCTGCGGCTCCAGTCCGAGGAGGCCGAGTTGGACCTGCTCCGCTCCCGGCGCGAGGAAGCCCTGCGGGACCGCGGGGATCAGGAGGCGGACATCGCCCGCGAGGCCGCGCGCGTCTCGGAAAACCTCCAAGGCCTCAAGGTCTCGCGCGCCAATGTGCCCGAAATCGTTCCCCTGCGCGCGCCCTTCGACGGCGTGGTCTCCACCGCGCGCATGGAGCCCGGGGCCCGGCTGGCGGCCAAGTCCGAATGCTTCCGCGTGGCCGCCAAGGTCGTCCAGATCAAGGCCAGGGCCTACGCCGAGGATTACCAGAAGCTGCGCGTCGGCCAGAAGGCCACGGTGACCATCCAGGGCTTCCCCGGGAAGATCTTCCAGGCCGCGCTGTTCATCCTGCCGGTCAAACCCGTGGACAAGGGCTCCATGGCCAATTCCTACTACGAGGTCATCTTCCGTCTGCTCGACCCGGACGTCTTCGTCCGCGAGGGCCTCAGCGCCCGCGTCAGCGTGCCATGACCAGCCCCAGGCCGCGCACCCTCCCCGTCCTTCTCCTCGCCCTCCTCCTGGGCCTCGCGGCGCAGTGGCCGGGGCTTCTCAATCCTTACGTGGTCAACGACGACGTGCGCCAGCAGTTGTTCTGGATGCGGCGCTGGCTGGACCCCGCGCTCTATCCGCCGGACCTGCTCAACTCCTACGCCGAGAGCTACGTGACCTGGGGCGTGCGGGGAGTCTACCGCCTGGGCGCGTTTCTGGGCCTCGATCCCCTGTTCTGCTCCAAGCTCGTGGCCGTGGGGCTGCTGGCCTGGCTCGGGACGCTGCTCACGGCCATCGCCCGCCGCCTGGGCGGCGAGTGGGCCGCCTGGACCACCCTGGCGGTCTACGGACTCATGCCCGGCTTCGCCTACAACATCTCCGGCGGCCTGAACCGGGCCTTCGCCGCGCCGCTGCTGGCCCTCTTCCTCCTGGCCCTGCTGCGGGGCTCGCGCAACCTGGCCCGCGCCGCGCTCCTGACCCAGGCCCTGTTCATCCCCTACATCCTCCTGCCCAGCCTGGGCCTCTGCGGGCTCTGGTGGACGGCCTGGAAGGTCCGGCTCGTTCGCACGCCCCCGGTGCTGGGCGTGGGCCGCGCGGGCCTGCTCGACCTCGCCTGCGCGGGTCTGGCCCTGGGGCTGGCCATGGCCTGGCAGACCGGCGTGGCCTCCTTCGGGCCCACGCCCTGGCTCTCGGAAATGCTCGGACACCCGGAGTTCGGCCCGAACGGCCGCTTCCCGATCCTGCCCGTGCCCCCGGTCTGGTGGGAGCTGTTCGCCCGGCCCTGGGAACTCATCGCGCCCTTCCGCGACGGCAATCCCCGGCTCGGCGCGGCGGTCACGGCCCTGCTCCTCCCGCTCCTCTTCCTGGGCGCGCGCCGCCTGGACCGCGAACGGCTCAAGCCCGCCCTGCCCGCGCTGGGCTTCCTGCTCCTGGCCTCGGTGATCCTCTACTTCGCGGCCCGGGCCCTGCTCTTCAAGCTCTTCGTGCCCTCGCGCTACCTGG
>Ga0067045_1029704_pt1 | contig 18858 bp, 18 predicted proteins | sample TerdegcTABiofilm_FD_59184 | JGI IMG/M metagenome (GOLD analysis project Ga0067045, IMG submission 59184) | Combined Assembly of (Gp0054472, Gp0054536) Wastewater bioreactor microbial communities from Singapore -Terephthalate degrading... | reverse complement strand
GTGGGAATAGCCAAGGAGAACCAGGAAAAGGTCTTTGAAAAGTTCAAACAGGTGGGCGAGCGCGGCCGGCCGGCATAGCTGAGGCTCTGCTTCGGCTGCAGGCAGGCGCGCAGGTGGTGCTGGATCTGGTACCAGGCGCCCTGGTTCTGCGGTTCTTCCTGGCACCACACGACCTCGGCGGCGGAAGCAAAGCGCTTGAGCTCGGCGGCCAGCTCCGGACGCGGGAACGGGTACAGCTGTTCCACGCGCACCAGCGCCACGTCCCGGATGCCCTGCTTCTGGGCTTCTTCCAGCAGGTCGTAATAGACCTTGCCGGCGCAGACCACCACGCGGCGCACCTTCTTGGCGGTCGCGGTGGTGTCCGGGATCAGCCGTTGGAACTCGCCATCGGCCAGTTCGTCCAGGCTGGACACCGCCAGCTTGTGGCGCAGCAAAGACTTCGGCGTCATCACCACCAGCGGCTTGCGCGTACTCTGGCGCATCTGGCGGCGGATCATGTGGAAGTCCTGGGCTGGCGTGGTGGGCGTGCACACCACCATGTTGTCCAGCGCGCACAGCTGCAGGAAGCGCTCCAGGCGCGCCGAGCTGTGCTCGGGGCCCTGGCCCTCGTAGCCGTGCGGCAGGTACAGCACCAGGCCGCACAGGCGATCCCACTTGGCTTCGCCGGCCGCCAGGAACTGGTCGATCACCACCTGCGCCCCGTTGGCGAAGTCGCCGAACTGGGCTTCCCAGATGTCCAGGGTCATCGGGTCGGCGGTGGCGTAGCCGTATTCGAACGCCATCACCGCCTCTTCGCTCAGCAGCGAGTCGATGATGGTGACGTCTTCCGGGTTCTGCACCAGCTCGCGCAGCGGCAGGAAGTAGGCGTCGGTGTTCTGGTCGTGCAGGATCGCGTGGCGGTGGAAGAACGTGCCGCGCCCGCAGTCCTGGCCGACCAGGCGCAGGCGGTAGCCCTCGTCCAGCAGGGTGGCGTAGGCCAGGTTTTCGGCAAAGCCCCAGTCGCCCGGCAGTTCGCCGGCCGCCATCTTGCGGCGGTCTTCATAGATCTTGGCGACGCGCGGATGCAGCTTGACCGTGTCGGGCACGGCGTTGATGCGCGCGGCCAGCGCATCCAGCGTCTTGCGCGGCACCTGGGTCCGCACCGGGTCGGACAGCTTGCCGGCCAGGTAGGGCGTCCAATCCACGGCGAGCGCATCGGGCTGGGTCGGGGCGATTTCGGTGGTCAGCTCGCCGGCGTCCAGCTTGTCGCGCAGCGCGTCCACCATGGCCTGCGCATCGGCGGCAGGCACGCTGCCCTCCGCGGCCAGCTTCTCGGCGTACAGCTCGCGCGTGGTCTTCATCGCGCGGATCTTCTTGTACATCACCGGCTGGGTGGCGGCCGGCTCGTCGGCTTCGTTATGGCCGTGGCGGCGGTAGCAGACCAGGTCGATCACCACGTCCTTGCCGAAGGCCTGGCGGAAGTCGAAGGCCAGCTCGGCCACGAAGGCCACCGCCTCCGGGTCGTCGCCGTTCACGTGCAGCACCGGGGCGCCGACCATCTTGGCCACGTCGGTGCAGTACAGCGTGGAGCGGGCGTCCTCGGCGGCGCTGGTGGTGAAGCCGACCTGGTTGTTGACCACGATGTGCACGGTGCCGCCGACGCGGAAGCCGCGGGCCTGCGACATCTGGAACAGCTCCATCACCACGCCCTGGCCGGCGAACGCGGCGTCGCCGTGGATCAGGATCGGCATGACCTGCTTGCGCTCGGCGTCGCCGCGGCGGTGCTGGCGCGAGCGCACGCTGCCGGCGACCACCGGGTCGACGATCTCCAGGTGCGACGGGTTGAACGCCAGCGCCAGGTGCACCGGGCCGCCCGGGGTGGCGATGTTGCTGGAGAAGCCCATGTGGTACTTCACGTCGCCGGTGTGCGCGTGGTCGCCGTCGCGGGCGTGTTCGAACTTGCCCTCGAACTCGTCGAACAGCTTGCGCGGCGGCTTGCCCAGGGTGTTGACCAGCACGTTCAGGCGGCCGCGATGGGCCATGCCGATCACGATGTCCTTCACCCCGGCCTGGCCGGCGCGGCGGATGGTGACGTCCAGCAGCGGGATCAGCGATTCGCCGCCTTCCAGCGAGAACCGCTTCTGGCCGACGTATTTGGTGTGCAGGTAGCGCTCCAGCCCTTCCGCGGCGGTCAGGCGCTCGAGGATGCGGCGTTTGTCGTCCTGGCTGCGCCCGTAGTGGCCGGCGGCGGCCTCCAGGCGCTCGTACAGCCAGCGGCGCTGGTCGGCATCGGCGATGTGCATGAACTCGGCGCCGATGCTGCCGGTGTAGGTCGCGCGCAGGCGCGCCAGCAGGTCGCGCAGCTTCATCCGGGCCTGGCCGCCGACGCCGCCGGTGCTGAACTCGGCGTCGAGATCGCGCTCGGACAGGTGGTGGAAGGCCAGCTCGAGATCCGGCGGATTCATCGGCGGCGTCAGGCCCAGCGGATCGAGCCTGGCCCCGAGGTGGCCGCGCGAGCGGTAGGCGGTGATGAGGCGGCCGACGTGGCGTTCGCGCTCGTCGCCGGTACCGGCCGTCGCGCAGATCCCGCGCGCGGCCTGGCGGGCGGCTTCCGCGATCTGCGCGAGCACGGCCGAGTGCGGGATGTCCCCGGATTCGCGGCCTTTCAGCCCGTCGAAATACTGCTTCCACTTGGGGTCCACGCTGTCCGGCGCGACCAGGTACTGCTCGTAGAGGTCTTCGATATAGGCGCCGTTGGCGCCGAGTTGCGAAGATTGGGCGAACTGCTTGAGGAGACTGTCCACGGCGTGGCTAGCAACCTGATGGGTGGGGAGGGGGCGTGCGGGCCGGGATGCCGGGGAACCGCGCGGGAATTCTGAATGCGCACAGCAAAGAGTTGGAATTATAGCCCCAGGGGCGGCCCGGGGCACCCGCAGAAGTGACGGCAACGGCGGCCGAGGGGCCTGCGTCAGAGTCCCAGCGCCCGGTATTCAGCCACCGGTCGGGATCGTTCCCAGATTTCCTCGAAGCGCTGCTGCAGCTGGCGCGCGCGGGCGCGGCCGTCCAGGCAGGCGCTGCCGGCCACCGCATCGCCCTGCGGGCGGGCGTAGTAGCCGCCGGCATCGTTGGCGATCATCGCGCTGCGGTCCTCGCGGTACACCGGATCGTCCACTTCCCGGAACTGGAACACGCTGGGCAGGCGCTGCGCCAGCTCCAGCAGCTTGGCATGGGCGGCCTGGGGGGCGGCGGCGTCATGCAGCAGCACCCGCACCTGCACGTCGCGGCCGGAGAGGGCAACGCCGCGCAGCGCTGCCAGCAGATCCGGGTGGTCGAACAGCCAGGATTCCAGATCCAGGCTGCGGATCCACAGAGCCCGCCGGGCCTCGGCCACGATACGGGTGGCGACTGCGATCGCGGCGGGGTGGCCGTCGATCCGGAGCAGGGCGGTGCGCGCGGAGTCGGCGCCGACGCCGGCGGTTCCGGTGGGGGCGGGCTGGGCGCGCTCGCTCATTCCGCGTCCTCGTGTGCCGGCTGATAGTGGCCGCCGCCGAGCAGCGCGCGCAGGGTCGCCCGGCCGGATGCGGACAGGGCGGCATGCAGGTCGGCGTCGATCTGCTCGGCCGCCGCCAGGCGGCGCGCGTCCTCGACTTCCAGCGTGTGCATGCTGCCGCCGGCGTACAGCCGGGCGCGCCCATCCGCCGTGCGTCGCCAGGCCATGCGCGACCAGGGGTGGCGCAGCAGGCGGCCGCCTGCGGCCAGGGCGCGCTCCAATGCGTCCGCAGGCGCGTCGTCGCCGGCCGCTGGCAGCACCGCGCTGCGGTAGGTGGTGATGAAGCCGCCGAACCAATCGCCAAGGGCCTCGGGATCGTCCTTGCGCAGCTGGCGCAGAGCGGCCTCGACCCGTGCCAGGGCGGCGCTGTCGATCTCGTTGGGGTCGCCCGCCGGGCCGATGTCGGGGTCGGCGTAGCGCAGCGTGTCCGGGGCCTCGGCGGCCAGGTGGTCGGCATAGTCGGCCAGCAGCTCGCCCGCCCCCGGGGCGCGCATGCCGACCGAGAAGGTCAGGCATGGGTCTTCGGCGATGCCGTGGTGCGGCACGCCCGGCGGCAGGTAGAGCATGTCCCCCGGCGCGAGCACCCAGTCGTGGGTGGGGGTGAAGCGTTGCAGGAGCTTCAGCTCGACATCGGGACGAAAGTCCAGCGGCGGATTCGGGCCGGCGTCGATTTGCCAGCGGCGATGACCTTGGGCCTGGATCAGAAACACGTCGTACTGATCCACATGCGCGCCGACCGAGCCGCCGGTGGCGGCAAAGCTGATCATCACATCGTCGATGCGCCAGCGCGGCAGGAATGCGAAATGCGCCAGCAGGGCGCGCACATCGGCATCCCACTTGTCCATGTCCTGCACCAGCAGCGTCCAGTCGTGGTCGGGCAGGGCGGGGAAGACCTCCTCTGCGAACGGCCCGTGGCGGACCTTCCAGCCATCGTTGGCGCGGTCGTGCTCGACCAGGCGCGCTAGCACGCCCTCCTCGCAGGCCAGCCCAGCCAGGTCCTCCGGGGCCAGCGGCGCGATGTAGCCGGGGAACGCATTGCGAATCAGCAGCGGGCGCTTCTGCCAGTAGTCGCGCAGGAAGCGTTCGGGCGGCATGCCCAGCGGGGATGGGCCGGCGGCGGCGTCGATTTCGATGGCGGTCATGAGCGGTCTGCCTGCTCCCGGGCCAGGCGCGCCTCCAGCCCGGCGCGACCGCGCTCTGCATAGGCGCGGCAGGCACCGGCATCCAGCAGCGGAGCTCGTCCGCGCAGGCGCGCCCACAGCTGGCTGGCGCTGGGATGGGGTGTCAGCAGCAGGTCGCAGGGAAGCGCAGCAAGGGCGTCGAGGCTGTGGCGGAACCGGGCGACGGCCTCCGGATGGTCGCTGTAGCGGTAATCGTCGTCGCTGATCGCGCTCAGGCTGTCGGCATAAACCGCCTGTACGCAGCGCTCGCCGGCGCAGCTCTCCCAGCTCCAGCTGGTGCTGCCGGGGGTGTGGCCGGGGGTGGCGTGCACGGTCAGCCGCACTTGGCCGAGCGTGACGACGTCGCCATCGCGAATCTCGCGCACCTCGGGCACCGGCGCGAACGGTTCGATCACCCCGGCTTGGGGGTCGTCGCGGCCGGAGCGTCCGCGGCGCAGAACCGCGGCGGCATCCGCCAGCGCCAGCACCGGCGCGCCGGTGGCGGCCTGCAGTGCGGCCATGCCGCCGACATGATCGAAGTGGGCGTGGCTGGTCAGCAGGTAGCGCACTGCATGCGGATCGACGCCGAGCGTCCGCAGATTGGCCAGCACCTGCGCAGCAACCGGCGCCGGGCCGCTGTCGATCAAGGCCATCCCGGCCGGGGTGGCGATCAGCAGCACGCTGATTCCGCAGCTGCCGACGTACCACGTTTCGGCGTGGATGTGGCGGGGCGGCGTCGGCTCGGTCCAGGCGTCCTCGTCTTTGCACGGCGGCGCGTCGGCGGCGCTCAGCGTCGGCAGGCGCGCTGCCGACGTGGGCGCGGGGGTGGCCGCGAGGTTGGCCGCGCGGTCGGGCGCGGCGCAGGCGGCCAGGCTCAGCGCCAGCAGCAGCGGAAGCAGCCCGCGCGCGGACACGCTCAGATCTCCCGCGCCAGCGGTTCGGCCAGGCCGGTATAGCGGGCCGGGGTCATCGCCAGCAGGCGCTGCTTGTCAGCAGCGGGCAGCTCCAGGCTTTCGATGAAGGCGCGCATGGCGTCCGCGGTGATGCCGTGGCCGCGGGTCAGTGCTTTGAGCTGTTCGTAGGGGTTCGGCAGGCCGTGGCGGCGCATCACCGTCTGCACCGCTTCGGCCAGCACCTCCCAGGAGGCATCGAGGTCGGCGGCCAGTCGCTCCGGGTTGGCGCTCAGCTTGCCCAGCCCGCGCTGCAGGGCATCGAAGCCGATCAGCATGTGCCCGAAAGCGGTGCCGAGCGCGCGCAGCACGGTGGAGTCGGTGAGGTCGCGCTGCCAGCGGCTGATCGGCAGCTTGGCCGCGAAGTGCTCGAACAGCGCGCTGGCGATGCCGAAATTGCCTTCCGCGTTCTCGAAGTCGATCGGGTTGACCTTGTGCGGCATGGTGCTGCTGCCCACTTCGCCGGCCTTCACCGCCTGCTTGAAGTAGCCCTGCGAGATGTAGCCCCAGATGTCGCGGCAGAGGTCGATGGCGATGGTGTCGATGCGCTTGCAGGCATCGCACAGCTCGGCGATGCCATCGTGCGGTTCGATCTGGGTGGTGTAGGGCTGCCAGTCCAGGCCCAGCGATTCGACGAAGCGGCGCGAGAACGCCGGCCAGTCCACGTCCGGGTAGGCCGCGACGTGGGCGTTGTAGTTGCCCACTGCGCCGTTGATCTTGCCCGGCATCGGCAACCCGGCCAGCACCTCGCCCTGGCGCTGCAGGCGGGCCACCACGTTGGCGAGTTCCTTGCCGACGGTGGTGGGCGAGGCGGTCTGGCCGTGGGTGCGCGAGAGCATCGGCAGCGCCGCGTGTTCGTGCGCCATCGCGCGGAGTTTTTCGATCAGTGCGTCGAGCTTTGGCAGCAGCACGTCCTGTCGCGCCTGGCTCAGCATCAGCGCGTAGGCCAGGTTGTTGATGTCCTCGCTGGTGCAGGCAAAGTGCACGAATTCCAGTGCCGGGCCCAGCTCGGCATCGTCTTTCAGCTGCTCCTTGATGAAATACTCGACCGCCTTGACGTCGTGGTTGGTCGTCGCCTCGATGGCCTTGACCCGCGCCGCCTGCTCGATCGCGAAGCCATCGGCCAGTGCGCGCAGGCGCGCCGCGGCGTCCGCGGAGAACGGAGTCAATTCCGGGATGCCCGGCTCGGCGGCCAGCGCCAGCAGCCATTCCACTTCCACCTTCACGCGGGCCCGGATCAGCCCGTATTCCGAGAAGATCGGGCGCAGCGGGTCGACCTTGCCGGCATAGCGGCCATCGAGCGGGGACAGGGCGGTCAAAGGATTGGACATGGGGGCTGGGGGCGCGGGAAAAGCACAATTCTAAACCGTCGTGGGCGTATGCTCCCGGGCAAAACGGAGGAACGCCATGGCCAAGCGCACGCGTCTCGCAACTGGGGCGACCCGCACCGAACACGACAGTATGGGCCCGCTGCAGGTGCCCGCCGATGCGCTGTGGGGGGCGCAGACCCAGCGCGCGATCGACAACTTCCACATCTCCGGGCGGCCGCTGCCGGCGGCGTTCCTGCGCGCGTTGGCGCTGGTCAAGGCGGCGGCGGCGCTGGTCAATGGCCATCTCGGGCTGCTGGACGCCGCGCGCGCCGATGCCATCGTCCAGGCGGCGACTGCGATCGCCGCAGGCGAGCACCTGTCGCAGTTCCCGCTCGACCGCTATCAGACCGGCTCCGGCACCTCCAGCAACATGAATGCCAACGAGGTGATCGCCCATCTGGCCGCAGCGGCTTCGCGGCTGGCGATTCATCCCAACGACCACGTCAACCTCGGCCAGAGCAGCAACGATGTGATTCCCACCAGCCTGCGGGTGATGGCGGTGGTGCAGGCCCGGCAGGCGCTGCTGCCGGCGCTGGCGCACCTGCGCAAGGCGATCGACCGTCGCGGCAAGGCGCTGTCCGGCACCGTCAAGACCGGTCGCACCCACCTGATGGATGCGATGCCGCTGACCTTTGCGCAGGAGTTCTCGGCGTGGTCGGCGCAGCTGGCATCCGCACAGGCGCGCATCCAGGACAGCCTCAAGCGCGTGCGCCGGCTGCCGATCGGCGGTACCGCGATCGGCACCGGCATCAACGCCCATCCGAAGTTCGGCAAGCGCGTGGCCAAGGCGCTGGCGGCCGCGACCGGCGCCAAGTTCGAGCAGGCCGGCAATCTTTTCGAGGGGCTGGCCGCACAGGACGATCTGGTGGAGCTGTCCGGGCAGCTGGCGGCGCTGGCGGTGGCGCTGATGAAGATCGGCAACGACCTGCGCTGGATGAACTCCGGACCGCTGGCGGGCCTGGGCGAGATCGAACTTCCGGCCCTGCAGCCGGGCAGCTCGATCATGCCCGGCAAGGTCAATCCGGTGATCCCGGAGGCGCTGTGCATGGCGTGCGCGCAGGTGATCGGGCTGCACCAGGCGGTCGTCGTCGCCGGCCAGAGCGGCAACTTCCAGCTCAATGTGATGCTGCCGCTGATCGCCAGCAATCTCGACGAGCAGCTGACCCTGCTGACCAATGCGATGCGGGCCCTGGCCGACAAAGCCATTGCCGGGCTCAGGGTGCGCGGCGCGGTCGTGGCGGCGGCCTTGGATCGAAACCCGATCCTGGTGACCGCGCTGAACCCGGTGATCGGCTACGAGAAGGCTGCGGCCATCGCCAAGCGCGCCTATGCCGAGGGCCGCCCGATCCTGGCCGTGGCGCTGGAGGAGAGCGGGTTGGACGAGGCCGACCTGCGCCAGCGATTGAACCCGCTGCGGCTGACCTGCGGCGGCCTCGAAACCGATCCGGGAACGCCCGCTGAGCGCGGCGAAGGCGGCCGGTGAGGCCCGCGCCCTTGCGCCGGGTCCGCCTTACTCCTTGAACGCGCGGATACTGCTGGCGCTTTCCACCACCCGGATGCGGTCACCGGCGGCGAGCGGGTGTTCCGGATCCTTGGCTTGCACCAGCACGGACTCTTGCGACGTGCCGTCCTCGCGCCATGTGATTTCCAATCCGGTCTGCCGGGCGATGGTGCGTTCGGTTTTCTCGCCGAGCGCCTGTCCGATCCCCGCTCCCAGAAGGCCGCCCACCAGCTGGCCGCGCCCGCCGCCCGCCTCGCTGCCGGCGATGCCTCCCAGGCTGCCGCCCAGCACCTGCCCGGTTCCGGTGGTCGGATTCTGCAGAGTGACCTCGCGCACCGACACGATCACGCCGTGGTGGACGATCATTTTCTGCATCACGTCCATCGGGCCATAGACGTTCGGCGGCGGGGTGCTGGCGCAGCCCGCTAGGGCGCTCAGCGCCAGACAGGCAAACAAGGCAGAGGAACCGAGGCCGGAAAGATAGGATCGAGACGACATGACGACACCCTGAAAGCCAAGTGCAGTGGAGTACGGGCCGTGGGGTGCCATCGTGTTGCCGATGGCATGTCCCGGCCCGCTGCCAGTGCAATCGGAGCGAGGGGCGGTTTTTTTCATGCGCGCAACCTGCGCCGGGCCTTGGTTCGGCGCAGGTTGCGGCGTCCATCCGCCTGGCGCCCTGGGGACGTCGGGCGCAAGAGGGCAGCCGCGCAGGATCAGCGATGCAGGATCAGCGGCTGGTGACAGCGATGCCGTGGCCCTTGGCGCGCGATTTCCCGCAGTCGTCGATGTCGTCCTGGGTCATGGTGGCGTAGGGCTTGAACGCCGGCAGTGAGGCGGCCAACGACTGCTGCAATGCGAGCAACGGCGGCAGCTGCCCGCACAGCGCGCGCGCCTCGGCCTCGATCTGGTCGCTCTTGGCCTGCATCCGGCGTTCGAAGTCCTGGCGGGCCTGTTGGCCGCCGAACGCGGCGCCGAGCGCGCCGCCCAGCGCCTCCCCGGCGATATCGACCCCCTTGCCGCCGATCGCGATGCCGGCCTCGGCCAGTGCGATCACATGCTGGCGGTAGTCCAGCAGCTGTCGGCGCTGGGCGGCGTCGATCGGCACGGGCTTGTCTTCGATCAGAAGATCGCCCTGCGGAGTGATTTCGGCCTTCGGCAGGCGGGCAGTAGCGTGCCGGGCGTGCTTGCCATCGATATCGATTTCGATGTGACTGTTGAGGCTGAGGTTCTTTTCACGCAGCTCCTTGCGCGCCTCGTCGAAGGCCTTGTGCACCTGCTGGCCGATGAAGCCCATCGGAGCATCGGCAGCGGCAGGGGCGGCCGGCGCGGCGGCTGGGGCCGGGGGCGCCGGCACGCTGCAGGCCATCAGGGGCGCGCACAGGGCGAGCGCAGCGACGCGGGTGACGGTGGGCTTCATGGCGGCAACCTCCGGGTCAGCGGGTGGCGAATTCGCGGCGAACTCCGTCTTCGCAGTCGTCGATGTCTGCCTGCGTCATGGTGGCGTAGGGCCGGAACTGCGGCAGGCTTTCGGAGAGCCGCTGCTGGGACTCCATCACCCGCGGCAACAGCCGGCAGATGCCCCGCACCCCTGGCTCCACTTCCTGGCGGACGGTGTGCTCGATGCGCCGCTCCAGGCTGCCGGTCATCGCGCCGAACACCAGCCCGAGCCACGACCCGTCGACGGCGGTCAGCGCGGCTTCCGCGCTGCGCTGGCCGATGTCGATGCCGGTCTTGGCGATTTCCACCACCAGCCCGCGGTAGGCCAGCAGCTCGCGGCGCTGGCGCGCATCGATCGGCTGCGCGGTGCCGTCGATCAGGAAATCGCCGGCCGGAGTGATCTCCGCCTTCGGCAGGTCGGCCGTGGCGGTGCGGGCCTTGCGGTCATCGTTCTTGCCGAAGTGCAGGCTGTCGCGGTTCAGCTGCAGGTTGTCGGTGTCGAGGTCCTGCTTGGCCTTGGCCATTTCGACGCGCATCTCCTTGCGTGCGTCGGCCAGCTCGCGGCGGATCTCGCCGCTGATGCCGGTGTCCGCGCCTCGGGCGGGCTGGGCCTGCGCTGCCAGCGGCAGCAGCAGGCACAGGGCGGCGGGCAGGAAGGTGGTCTTGGTCATGGTGGTGGCTCCTGGGGGGCGTGCGGGTCAGTTGTCGTCGCGCCAGCGGCGCAGGCGGACGCTGGCGGCCAGCATCGCCACTCCGGCGACGGCGCCGACCCACAGCTGCGGGGTGGCCAGCACCGAGTACACCGCTTTCAGCGCGGCCAGGTGGTCGCCGAGGCGGCTGGCGTTCAGGCCCTCCAGATCCATCGCGCCGAGCCAGCTGCCCGGGAACACCCCGCCCAGCAGGTGCGCCACCACGTGCTTCCAGAACCAGCTGCTCTGCAGGTCGAACAGGTGGAGCAGGTCGAACCAGCTGATGAACACCCCGGCGAACACCGGCAGCATGATCGCCCACAGGAACGGCTTGCTGCGGGCCCAGGCCGAGCACAGCATCAGCCAGCCCACGCTGGGCAGCGCCCACAGCGCGTAGACCGGAATGGTGGCGATGGCCATGCCGGCGTTGGCCAACAGGTTGCCGGGGCTCCACAGCAGGGCGAAGGGATTGCCGTGGTGGATCAGCACGAACACGCTGAGCACCAGCAGGAACGCGATCATGCAGGCGATCCCGACCGCCACCGCCAGCGCCGGCGCCACCAGCAGGGCGCTGGCCGCCTTCGAGAGCACGGTGTCGCGATCGGAGACCGGCAGCGACTTCCAGAACAGCACGCTGCGGTCCTTGCGCTCGTCGTACAGGCTGCCCAGGCAATAGAAGAACACCACGAAGCCCAGCACCAGCAGGGGCCAGACCATGGCCGTGGCGGTGCTCAGGCTGATCCCGTCGGCCAGCTTCTGCAGATCCTCGGGCGACATCTTGTCGGTCACCAGGCTCAGGTCGAGCCCGTTGACGACGACCTGGCCGTCCACCTGGATTCCGCCGCGTTCGGTCACCGTCCGGCGCAGCCCCACTTCGGCCATCACCAGCGCCATCAGGGTGAACACCAGAGAGATGCCGCCGGCCCAGATCGGCGCCCAGAAGAAACCGCCGCGGTGTTCCCAGAATTCCCGCTTGAGCAGCAGCTTCAGCTTGTGGGTGGGGTGGGGCAGGGTGCGCGCGGGCGCGCGCGGGGCGGCGTCGAGGCCGTCGATGTCGGTGCGGGCGTTCATGCGTAGGTTCCTTTCATGGTGGCGACGAACAGGTCGGCTAGGCCCGGCGTGCGGGTCTCGCCCAGTGCCGCCAGGCGCGCCGGGTCGGCGCCGTCGAACAGCATCACGGTCTTGCCGAACGGCAGGCTGCGCTCGTCGATCGGCTTCAGCGCGCGCGCTGCGTCCAGCCGGTCGGCATTGACCAGGACCTCGGCGTAGCGCTCGCCCAGGCTGTCCATGGCCGCGTCCAGCACCACCTTGCCATCGCGGATGAACATCACGTCGGTGAGGATGTGCTCGATCTCCTCGACCTGGTGGGTGGTGACGACGATGGTCTTGTCCTCGTCGAAGTAGTCCTCCAGCAGGCGCTGGTAGAACTGCTTGCGGTAGAGGATGTCCAGGCCCAGGGTGGGCTCGTCCAGCACCAGCAGCTTGGCGTCGATGGCCATCACCAGCGCCAGGTGTAGCTGCACGATCATGCCCTTGGACATCTCGCGCACCTTCAGGCCCGGCTTGAGCTGGGTGCCTTCCAGGAAGCGGTGGCACTTGGCGGCGTCGAAGCGCGGGTGTACGCCGGCGACGAACTCGATGGCCTGCGCCACCGTGATCCAGCGCGGCAGCACCGCCACGTCGGCGATGAAGCAGACATCGTTCATCAGCGCGTCGCGCTGGGTGCGCGGATCCTTGCCCAGGACTTTCAGGTCGCCATCGAACGGGATCAGGCCGAGGATGGCCTTGAGCGCGGTGGTCTTGCCGGCGCCGTTGGGGCCGATCAGGCCGACGATGCGGCCGGCCGGGATCTCGAACGTGGTGCCGTCGAGCGCGACCTTGTTCTTGTAAGCCTTGCGCAGGCCGCGGGCGGAAACGACGAAATTGGTCATGGCGGTGCTCACTTCGGCCCCCACTTCTGCTGCGGATCCAGCAGTTCCTGGATGCTCAGGCCCAGGCGCTGGATGCGCTCCAGCACCAGCGGCCACTCCTCGCGCAAGAAGCGCTCGCGCTCGCTTTGCAGCAGGCGCGCGGCGGCGCCATCGGTGACGTACATGCCAAGTCCCCTGCGTTTTTCGACGAGTTGGTCGTCTGCGAGCTCCTGGTAGGCGCGCGAGACGGTGATTGGGTTCAGCTGGTATTCGGCGGCCACCTGCCGCACCGAGGGCAGGGCGTCGCCCGGCTTCAGCACGCCGTCCAGCATCATCGCGATCACGCGCTCCTTCAGCTGGCGGTAGATGGGAGCGCCATCGCTCCATTCGACGGCAGCCATGGCTCAGCTCCGCGGCGAGAAGGAAAAGAACGGCATCCGCACCGACTGCCGCGGCGTGCGCGTGGTCGCGCGGGTCGCGGGTACGTCCAGCCCGGGCCCGAGCCCGGCCAGGGCGGCGTCTCGCCCCGGGCTGTTCTGCGCCAGCGACGCCGGAGCGGCGGTGGGGGCCGGGGTGCTGGCCAGTAGCGCGATGACGAACAGCGCGCCGGAGGCCAGGGCCGCCATCAACGAGTTGTGGAGCTTGCGGTTCATGGTGAACGTCCTGCTCTGGGTGTTTGGTGTTGTAGGCAACTATAACACTAGGATTTCACCTGTCAAGCGTTCGCCCACCCAACCAACGGCAGGGGGGGCTGCGGGCGAGAGGATTGCCCGGGCCGGGCCTGGCAAGGACAATGACGCGTTGCCCGGCCGGCCACATGCCTGCGGCGGGCGCTTCCGGAGAGCGACACGATGCGGTTTTCATTGCGGCGGCCCTGGGCCGCGCTGCTGGCCCTGGCCTTGGTGGCGGGGGGGCTGCAAGCGCAGGAGGCGGCGCCTTCCAGCGAGCGCGAACAGATCGGCTACATGCTGGGCCTGGACGCTGGCCGCAGTGTCGGCCCCGGCCTGCCAGACATGGACATGGCGGCCTTCCAGCGTGCGGTGGAAAACGCACTGGCCGGCGGGCAGCCGCTGCTGGCCCCGGACGAGGCGCGCGCCACCTGGCAGGGACTGATGGCGAACATCGCCGCACGCAAGGCGGGCAAGCCCGCGGCGAATCTGGACCGCGCCAAGGTGGGCCTGTTGCTGGGCGCCACCGCGGGCATGACGATGCAGGGCGCGCGCGGGGAATTCGACATGCCCATGTTCCTGCGCGGCGTGAAGGACGGCGCAGACCCGGCCGCCAAGCCATTGCTGGATGCGGCGCAGCTCGCCCAGGTGCGGAGTCGGTTTTCCGCGCGGTTGGAGGAGAAGCGGGCTGAAGAGCGCAAGCGCGAAGGGGAGTCCGCGCTCGAGAAAGAGCAGGCATTCCTGGCCAAGAACCGCCAGGTGAAGGGCGTCTTCGTCACCCCCAGCGGCCTGCAATACCAGATCTTGCGCCAGGGCAACGGCGTGCGTCCGAAGCCCGGCCAGCGGGTCAAGGTGGATTACGTCGGCATGCTGCTGGATGGCACCAAGTTCGACAGTTCCTACGACCGCGGCGAGCCCGCCGAATTCGGCCTAGACCAGGTCATCAAGGGCTGGAGCGAGGGCGTGGCGATGATGCCGGTGGGCGCCAAGTACCGGTTCTGGATCCCGGCCGCGCTCGGATATGGTGAAAAAGGCGCCGGCCGTGACATCCCGCCGAATGCCACCTTGGTGTTCGAGGTGGAACTGTTGGGCGTCGAATGAGTCCAACCGCAACGCGTTCCCCGTATTCCGTTCCTCAACGTGTCCTTGCCGGCGCCCGCGTCGGCCTTCCCTCCAAGCCATTCCCCGGAGTTTCCCGCAGATGAAGCCGATCGTCCGTCCCACTTTGCTCGCCCTGGCCACCGTGCTGGCCGTGTCCGCCTGCAATGCCGAGAAGAAGCCAGTGGAAGTCTCCGACGCCGCTGCACAGGCCGGCAAAGCCGCTTCCGAAACCACCGGGTATCCGGGCCTGCCCACCGAGAAGGAGCAGGTGAGCTACGCCATCGGCATGGCGATGGGCAAGCAGCTGTCCGAGATCAAGGACGAGGTGAATACCGACACCGTGGTCAAGGCGCTGCGCACCCAGATGACGGGCGGCAAGGCGCTGATCACCGAAGCCCAGGCGCAGCAGATCATGCAGGGCTTCGGCCAGCGCATGCAGGCCAAGCAGATCGCCAAGATGATGGAAGAGGCCAAGGCCAACCTGGAGAAGGGCGAGAAGTTCCTGGCCGAGAACGCGAAGAAGCCGGGCGTGGTCACCACGGCCTCCGGCCTGCAGTACCAGGTCATCACCCAGGGCAAGGGCCCCAAGCCGGCCGCCAGCGATGGCGTGAAGGTGAACTACAAGGGCACCCTGCTGGATGGCACCGAGTTCGACAGCTCCTATAAGCGCGGCGAGCCGGCGGTGCTGCCGCTGCAGGGCGTGATCCCGGGGTGGGCCGAGGGCCTGCAGCTGATGCCGGTCGGCTCCAAGTACAAGTTCTGGATCCCGGCCAAGCTGGCCTACGGCGAGCAGGCGCCGCCGATGATCGGCCCGAACCAGGTGCTCGAGTTCGAGGTCGAGCTGCTGGAGATCGTGAAGCCGCCGCGCGACGCGCAGTAAGGTCGGCGCAGTACACTTCGCGCTGTCGTTCGAGGCCCGGCGCGCTGCGAGCGCGCCCGGGCTTTTTCTTTGGGAGGCAATGGAAATGCGCATCTGCATTTTCGGGACCGGCTATGTGGGCCTGGTCACCGGTACCTGCTTGGCCGAAGTCGGCCACGAGGTCGTCTGCGTGGACATCGATGCGGCCAAGGTCGCAGGCTTGAATCGCGGCGAGGTGCCGATCTACGAGCCGGGCCTGGAGCCGATGGTGAAGGCCAACCACGCCGCCGGGCGGTTGCGCTTCACCACCGATCCGGCCGCGGGCATCGCCCACGGCGACGTGCTGTTCATCGCGGTGGGCACCCCGCCGGATGAGGATGGCAGCGCCGATTTGCAGTACGTGCTGGCGGTGGCGCGCACCATCGGCCGCCACCTGGCCCGGCCGGCGGTGGTGGTGGACAAGTCCACCGTGCCGGTCGGCACCGCCGATCGCGTGCGCGCGGCGATTGCAGAAGAGCTGGCGGCGCGCGGAATGGACATCGGCTTCGAGGTGGTGTCCAACCCCGAGTTCCTGAAGGAGGGCGCGGCGGTGGAGGATTGCATGCGGCCGGATCGGATCGTGATCGGCACCGACAGCCCGGCCGCGCTGGAGACCCTGCGCCGGCTGTACGCGCCGTTCAACCGCAACCACGACCGCATCGTGGCGATGGACGTGCGTTCGGCCGAGCTGACCAAGTACGCGGCCAACGCCATGCTGGCGACCAAGATCAGCTTCATGAACGAGATCGCCAACATCGCCGAGCAGGTGGGCGCGGACGTGGAGATGGTGCGCAAGGGCATCGGCTCCGATCCCCGGATCGGCTGGCACTTCATCTATCCCGGCGCCGGCTACGGCGGCTCGTGCTTTCCCAAGGACGTGCAGGCGCTGGCGCGCACCGCGCAGCAGCACGGGGTGAAGCCGCGCCTGTTGGATGCGGTGGAAGCGGTCAACGCCGCGCAGAAGCAGCACCTGTTCGCGCTGATGGCGCGCCACTATGGCGGCAGTGCGCAGCTGCGCGGCAAGACCATCGCGGTCTGGGGGCTGGCGTTCAAGCCGAACACCGACGACATGCGCGAGGCGTCCAGCCGTACCCTGCTCGCCCAGCTGTGGGAGGTGGGGGCGCGGGTGCAGGCATTCGATCCCGAAGCGATGGACGAGGCGCGGCGGATCTTCGGCGCGCGCGATGACCTGCGGCTGTGCGACAGCGCCCAGGCGGCGCTGCAGGGCGCGGACGCGTTGGCGGTCGTCACCGAATGGAAGCAGTTCCGCAGTCCAGATTTCGCCCGCCTGAAGGCGGCGTTGGCCGATGGCGTGCTGTTCGATGGCCGCAACCTGTACGCCCCGGACGAAGTCGAGGCCGCCGGCCTGGCGTATTACGGCATCGGCCGCGGGCGCTCGCTGCGGCGTGAGGCGCTGGTATGAGCGAGCTCGAGCGGCGTCTGGTGGACCTGGAAACCCGGCTGGCGTTCCAGGAGCATGCGCTGCAGGAGCTCAGCGACGCCCTGGCGGCCGCCCGCGCCGAGGAGTCCGCCAATGCGTTGCGCCTGCACCGGGCGCTGGAAGAGCTGCGCCAGCTGCGCAGCGCATTGGCCAACAGCCCAGCCGTGGGCGACATCGCCAGCGAGCCGCCCCCGCCGCACTACTGATGGCGTCGATCGTCCCCCCGTGCAAGCAAGCAGAACCCCGCGAGTACCGCCATGAGCAATTCCCTCCGCGACCAGTTGTTGGGACTGGGTTTCAAGGACGCCCCGACGCCCCCCGCGCGCCCGAAGCAGGCGCCGCGCCGGCAGGACGCGCACAAGTCGCGGCCAGGGCCGGGCGGCAAGCCCGCGCGCCCGGCGGGTGCGCGTTCGCGCGAAGACATCGACCTCGCCAAGGCCTATGCGATCCGCGCGCAGAAAGAAAAAGAAGAGCGCATCGAGGCCGAGCGCCGAAAGCAGGAGGAAGCACGCCAGCGGCGCGAGGCGAAGGCCCGGCTCGAGGCGTTTTTGCAGGGCAAGGCGCTCAATGCGACCGAGGCCGAGCATGTCCGTCATTTCGAGTACGGCGGCAAGATCAAGCGCGTGCACGTCACCGCCGAGCAGCTGAAGGCGCTCAACGCCGGCCAGCTTGGCGTGGTGCAGCTCAATGGCCGCTACCTGCTGGTGGATGCCGCGACCCTGGCCGAGGCCGAAGCCATCTTCCCCGCGGCCGTCGCGCTCAAGGTCGATCCGGATGCGCCGGACGGCGATGATCCGTACTCCGACCCGAAGTATCAGGTGCCTGACGATCTGATGTGGTGAAGCGATGCGCGGTGCGGTGGACTCATTTCACCGCGCGGCGCGCTGGCGCATCCACTCCCGCATCGCGTTCTCCGGCAGCGGGCGGCTGAACAGGTAGCCCTGGAAGATGTCGCAGCCGGCCTGGCGCAGGGGGGCGTGCTGCGCCTCGGTTTCCACACCTTCGGCCAGCACCTGCAGGCCGAGCCGGTGGGCCATGTCGATGATCGCCTCGATCCGCACGGCCGGGCGTTTGCTCGTGTCGGGGTGCAGGCTCGCGTCGATGTCGCTCACGAAGCTGCGATCGATCTTCAGGGTGTCGATCGGCATCCGCTTCAGTAAGACAGGCGGAAATCGCCGGGGCCGAGGCCGCGACATCGTTGGGCGCACAACGGGCGCGGCTGCTTCAATCCGGATCGTAATCCAGTTCCGACGCCAGCCAGCGCTCGGCCTGGGACAGATCCACGCCTTTGCGGCGGGCGTAGTCCGCCACCTGGTCGCGTGCGAGCTGGCCCACCACGAAGTAGCGGCTGTCCGGATGGCTGAAGTAGAAGCCGGAGACGCTGGCGGCGGGCGTCATCGCGAAATGCTCGGTGAGGCGGATGCCGGTGTGTGCGCTGGCCTGCAGCAGGTCGAACAGCGTTTGCTTCTCGCTGTGTTCCGGGCAGGCCGGATAGCCGGGGGCCGGGCGGATGCCGCGGTAGCGTTCGGCGATCAGCGCTTCGTTGTCCAGCGCCTCGTCGGGCGCATAGCCCCAGAACTCGGTGCGAACGCGCTGGTGCAGGCGTTCGGCAAAGGCTTCGGCCAGGCGGTCGGCCAGTGCCTTGAGCAGGATCGCCCGGTAGTCGTCGTGCTCGGCTTCGAAGCGCGCCACGTGCGCCTCGATGCCAAGCCCGGTGGTGACCGCGAAGCCGCCGATCCAGTCCTGCCGGCCGCTGTCGCGCGGGGCGATGAAGTCCGCGAGGCACAGGTTGGGGCGCTCGGCGGGCTTGTCGGCCTGCTGGCGAAGAAAACGCAGCCAGCGCGTTCCGGCGGGAGTCTGCACGGCCACGTCGTCGCCGTCGCTGTTGGCGGGCCATAGCCCCAGCACGCCTTTTGCGGTCAGCCAGCGTTCCGCGACGATGCGATCGAGCATCGCGCTTGCATCCCGGTACAGCTCGCGCGCCTGAGCGCCGACCACGGCGTCGTCGAGGATCGCCGGATAGCGGCCGGCCAGCTCCCAGGCGTTGAAGAAAGGCGACCAATCGATGTACTCCACCAGCTCGGCCAGCGGATAGTCGTCGAGCACGTGCAGGCCGGGCTGGCGGGGAACGGGCGGCGCATAGGCCTGCCAGTCGCCGCGGAAGCGGCGGGCGCGGGCCAGCTCCAAGGGCACCAGCCTGCGTC
>Ga0067045_1029703_pt1 | contig 18860 bp, 15 predicted proteins | sample TerdegcTABiofilm_FD_59184 | JGI IMG/M metagenome (GOLD analysis project Ga0067045, IMG submission 59184) | Combined Assembly of (Gp0054472, Gp0054536) Wastewater bioreactor microbial communities from Singapore -Terephthalate degrading... | reverse complement strand
GTTCCCGGAACACTTAGAGCAAGTGGCGCGTCCATGATGATATCCGATGTAGTGAAACCCTTGTCTAGAGCCGCAGCGTAAATAACCGGTTTGTAAGAAGATCCGGCCTGTCTCCTTGATTGTGTAGCTCTGTTATATTTAGACTCCGCGGCCGAATATCCTCCCAAAAGGGCCCTAACATATCCTGTCCTATTTTCTCTAGCCATCAAAGCAGACTGAACTACTGGCTCCTGCTCGGGCTCCAACATGAAGAAATCTGACATCTGCTCTGTATAAACCTTGTAGTTTTTCATCTCAGGGTCATCTTTGCCAAATTTCTTTAGATATAATTCTCTTCTCTTAATGTTGGGATCCACGATTTTGACTAGAATTAAATCCCCAACCTGAAAAGGAAGATCCCCGGGCATAAAGTTACGAGTTCTCAATTCCTGTCTTGTGAAAGGTTGCCTAACCCACCATTTGGGGTCGTGATCGATTTTTATCTGCCCAATGTAATCCTTTTTTTGATCCCCATTAATATATGATCCAAGGCGAACATAAATATTTTCAGAGTCAATGTGTGTAATAACACCGTCAGTGATTTGTCCGAATCTCAGAGGAGTTTCCATAGAATTAGATTTTTCCTCCAAGAATTCCATCACACCTCTTACACTCAGAGTCTTGATAGGTCCTCTATATCCCTGACGTTTGTCGAGTTCTCTGAGCCCATGTTCCATTGCGTCTCTGGCTAATTTAGTGGCGCGCAAATCAACAGTCGTGTAAACTTTCAAACCCTCTTTATAAAGAGCGTCAGGTCCGTATTTGGATTCAATGTATCGTCGAACATGTTCCACAAAATCCGAAGCTAGTTTGGCGTTTGAATTAACAGTATTATATATTCTTGGTTCTTCGTTATTGGCTTTTTCGAATTCCGAATCACTTATGAAGCCGTCCTCGAGCATTCTTTTCAAAACATAAGTTCTGCGCTCTAGAGATCTTTTCAAATTTCGTTTAGGCGAGTACATGGATGGAGCTTTGGCCAATCCGGCAAGCATAGCGCACTCAGCTACTGTGAGATCGGTTACCGACTTGTCAAAATAGGTTTGAGCGGCAGCTTCTACGCCATAGGCTGAACTGCCAAGATAAATTTGATTGAGGTATAGATAGAGAATCTGTTCTTTGGATAGTGACTGCTCAATTCTTGTTGATAGAATGGCCTCCTTGATTTTTCTAGTAAACTTTCTTTCAGGAGTGAGCAGAAAGGTTTTGGCAACCTGCTGAGTAATAGTGCTGGCTCCTTCTCTAAGAGCTCCCGTAGTAAGATTTTTCTTGATGGCGCGAAGGATAGCTTCCTTATCTACTCCGCTATGACGCCAAAAATTCTTGTCCTCAGCAGCCACAAAGGCGTCCTTCAAATGTTTGGGGATTTTATCCATAGAAACCAAGAATCGTCTTTGATATGCAAATTCACCTATTAATTCACCCTGGCTAGCGTAAAAAGACGTTACTACGGGTGGAGAGTATTGCGTAAGTATCTCAATTCCTGGAACACTCTGAGTGAAATATATATATCCTTGGGCAGTTACCCCAGCTGCTCCGGCGATCATTCCTATGAACAACAACAGTATCATTCGGGTAAGGCTCCCGAATATCGACCAGTTCTTTTTGTCGGTCTCCGGACGACAAAAAATCTGCTTGAAAGGTTCTTGAGAATTTTTACTTTTGAATGGGGACTTCAAACAAGGCCTCCTTCTCAGCGATAAAAAACTTTATCACCTTGCCGTTAGTCTGTCCATGCCTATACAAAAATATTACAGCTAATACAATATAATTAATTTAAAAGTTAAAGTGTTAATTTGTAAAAAAATATTTTTAAGTTTGGTTTATGTACAAATATATACTGTTCTTTTTGGAGTAATTCACAACTATTATGACACTCAATTCGGCTCTTGGTTACTCAAAAATCTTCAAAAATCTTCAAAAAATTTCTGAATAGCTGATTGATGTGACTTCAAATCCCTAATATCCCGACGCCGCCCGAAAAGCCCCGTTGAACAAATTTGCCATACTGGTCGCTGACATTGAATTTCCGGTCTACTTCCTAGGATTAAGTAGTTCAAACTTTGGGGTTAACCAAAAAGCATTCTCATGTTAGATGAGATGGGATTGTTTTAACAAAAAGTCTTAAGATTTTGAAATTGTTACCATACTTATTTTTTGCAGTGACTTATCTTGACAAAAAGTCTTGATTGCAGATAACGTTTGTCGCTGTTAATTGAAAGCCAAATATCTTGGTTGTTCGTTAACCCAGACTATTTGATGGTTATGGTAAGGCTATGATTTCGATTTGGAAGCATGCGTTGGTTCTTCTCGATCAAGGAGAGGATTTTTGTATAGGAACAATAATCTCAATTAAAGGTTCATCGCCCAGGCATGTTGGAACCAAATTCATCGTTAAAAGAGATGGGACTACGTTGGGTACCATTGGCGGCGGACTGTTTGAGGCCCAAGTTACAAACATTGCGTTGGATGCTTTGAAGACGAGAGCCACTGTCGTGGCCGATTTCGAGTTTTCCGGCCAGGATAGTTCGGCGGAAAATATGTTGTGTGGGGGCTCGGTTAAGGTCCTAATAGAATACCACAAAAGTGAGGATTCTGGAAAAAGACTGATTTATGAAGATCTCCTCAGATTGGATGCCGCCAGAGGTTTAGGCTATTTGTTCACTTCATTACCTGCAAGAAACTCCTCAATGTCAGAAATCTCATCAGAATGCATGTTAATAGATGATGCTGGAAATATTACAGGATGTCTGACGGGGCATTCTCAAGCGCTCGCGAAAATTAATTCGCCAAAATTTTCGGAACAAGGTCAATTAATTATTTTGGATGATTCTCAAAGACAGGTGTTTGTAGAGCGTTTCATTCCACATGGAAGGGTTTATGTTTTCGGAGCGGGTCACGTCGGGATCAGCGTAGCCCACCTAGCTTCCTACGTTGGTTTAAAGGTTACGTTGGTGGACGACCGGGCGGAATTCGCAAATTTTTCTAATGCTCCTGATGCTGATGAAATAGTTGTAGTGAAGGATTTTGAGAATTCTATGTCTGAGCTCAACGTTGGAAATGATAGTTACATAGTGATCGTGACACGTGGTCATTCACATGACAAATCTGTCCTAGGGCAGGCTCTCAAAACCCCAGCTAACTACATAGGAATGATAGGATCAAAACGAAAAATAAAAATAATCTTTGATGCCCTTTTAATGGAGGGGTTCACTGAATCGGAGTTGAAGTCGGTGCATTCTCCAATAGGCCTTCCGATAGGAGGAGAAACTCCTGAAGAAATTGCTCTTTCTATCGTTGCTGAGATAATTCAATTCAGAAAAAAATATGTGGGAAACGCTAAAACGTCAACTTGCATGTCCTGAAGTTGTGGAAGGACTTATCAGCTAGTGACAATTAGAAAATGTTAACCTAGGGTGTCCTTGTCCAAAGCAATCAGTGAGTAATAATGTTAAACGGAAAACGGATAATAGTTGTGTTGCCAGCATACAATGCTGAGAAGACACTGATGAAGACTATTTCTGAAATTGACACAGAGGTTGTCGATGAGATTCTATTAGTTGATGATTGCTCGTCCGATGCGACAGTGGCATTGGCCAGACAAATGGGGATCAAGGTTTTTCTTCATGACAAAAATTATGGATACGGGCGGAATCAGAAGACCTGTTACGCAGAGGCCCTTAAATACGGTGCAGACGTTATAGTCATGTTGCACCCCGACTATCAATACTCGCCAAAATTGGTTCCGGCAATGGCAGCCATGATTGTGTCTGAAGAGTATGAATTGGTGCTAGGTTCTCGAATATTAGGCGGAAAAGCCAGACACGGTGGAATGCCACTGTACAAGTACATATCGAATCGCGTGCTTACACTCGTTGAAAACTTCATCATTGGATCTAAGTTGTCAGAATTTCATTCTGGTTACAGGGCCTTCTCTCGTAGATGCCTTGAAAACTTACCACTTAACCAGAATTCAGATGATTTTCTTTTTGACAACGAAATGATAGCCCAAGCCATCTTTTTTGACTTCAATGTAGGCGAAATTTCATGCCCAACCAGATATTTTCCGGAAGCTTCCTCAATTAATTTCAGAAGATCCGTCATCTATGGACTCGGGGTCATTTGGACCGCTTTGCGATTTAGACTTCAAAAGTGGGGCTATTGCGAATTCAAGATTTTTTCTAAATCAAATAAAAACCTACCGCTGAATTACTACAAACAAATCCTTCCTTGAAGCCAGAAGCTTGTGGACAAAAACGCAGCCTCTTGCAACCGCTCTTTATTGATCTGTCCATATTATAAATAGTATCGTAAATACAGATAAATGGATCGTACATCTAAAGTTGCGTGCGCGGTATCAGTTTGCGCGCTAATGCCTATAACACACTAACTTATATAGCATTTCTATACCAAGCCAGTCATTTATATAAACTATTTTCTAGCTTTTAGTAATAAATATCGATTCATATTTGATATTTTTCTTGACAAAATAAAAAAACAGGTTAATCTCCACCTTGCAACACATTAGAACCCTGAGGGAGGGTGTTATGTTAAGAAAATGTGCAAAGTTGTTGTTTGTGTGGACTTTTTTGGTGACTTGGTCCGCATCGTTTGCTTTGGCGGAGTCGGCCATTATGACGTACGATCAACTGGCAGCTTCGATTGATGGGTCTTCCGGTTACAAGACGATATCCAAAGTCAAACCTGCAGAGCCTGTTACAACGAAAGTCAAGCCTTCAATAATGAGGGGACTCGAGGGAATATCGAGAATTAATCCTATGAATTGGGCGCAGGATAACCTATTACCGGTTCCTGCTCAGGGGCAGTTCGTTGCGGGTCCGAAAGCTCTTTTCGCTAGAGTTCATGGTGAAGCCAGGAGAAGTCTAGCTGGAGCGGCATTTACTGGTAGTCCTGCTGATTTCAATAACAATCTTGGGTTAAAAAAATCAGGAAATGTAATTTGGTCTGTAGAGGCAGCCTATCAGCTTCGTCCCAAATTTTCTCTCAGGTATTCTTTTACTCCAATAAAAATGGACGGTTCAGGGACTAACGCGAGCGCATTCTCGTTTGCTGGTCAGTTGTTTGCGGCGGAGACACAGATATTCTCTAGATGGGAGAGGTTCGAGCATCGGGCTGGTATAGGGATTAATCTGATCAACACATCGAGTAGCAGAACCAATTTGTTTGCGGAATGGATGTATATACAGGACAAGTTAACAGTTGGTAGCGCTGTAGGAACAACTGGAGCTTTTGCCTGGGATGATTCACGCAATCTGGCAGTTGTTGGTCTGGAGTTTGAAAAAGCGCTCAAGAATTGGCGTGGGAACACTTTGGCTTTGAACTGTAAGGCGGATATAGCGTTTTTGAGTGATAGCTTCGGCTTTGACGCTGAAACTGCGCTAAATTACATGATACCTATAAAAACTGGTCGATTCGGTTTTGTAAAGGGTGGTTACAGGTATTCTTACTTCCAGAAAGATCTTAAACAGGATGCGCTCAATACAACTCTGGATGGCGCATTTGTTCAAGTCGGGTTTCTGTTTTAAGATTTGTTTGATGGTATAAGCCGGATTTGGCGTCCATTCCTCCCCCGATTATTTGCCCGACCTGATATTTTAATACCCTCCAAAGTCCGACTAATGGGTCGGGCTTTTTTTTGTCTTTATGAGATCACGAAATCCAGAGAGACTGAAAATACACTCCGCTCATATCCACCACAAGTTTTGGACGATTGCTGGGTATGTCCCAAGACACAAAGAATCCCGATGGATCAATGACGTGATTCATATCACTTGCGACAATTTTTTGAATTTTTTCCGATGTTTTTTTCGTAATTTTTTGAATTGTCCGGTCCAGGCGCAAATTGGAGTTAAGTTCTTTTAGTTCCGGCTTGGTCTGCAGCTGTTCTATAGCTTCTTCCCAATGGATTCCTTCCACTTTCTTACGAAGAATATATGCGTTACCTCGGTCCTTGATTATGAGTAAAGGTTTGTTTAGAAGAATTTGGGTATTCTTGATCCGTAAAGAAGTCAATTGAGGATCTAGCAAGTCTAACAGCTCCATTTTCTGATCAGTGATTCCGACCATTTGCCCTTGGACCCTCTCAAAAATATAGGATTGGCCATCCAGGTTGAATTCCTTTAACCGGGTAGGGTCAAATCCCAAATCTAGAAAATCACCTAGTGTCAAGTTGGATGAAGATGTTTTGTCAACTGAAGACATCCATGAAGTCAACGATGGTCTTTGGTAATTCTTTAACGCTTCTATGAATCTGGCTGGATGATTCTTGAGGTCTTCAGGTAAAGCTAGCCAGATTTCTTTATCACCAGTGAGGAAGGTCAGCTTGCTCTCGAATTCTTTAGGGGCGTAGGATTGAGCCACCAAGCAACGTATCTCTGGATGAATCGGGATTTGTTCCATTGATTCACCGCCAGTATATCCGAGCAATTTAGAAATACGTCTTCTGAAGCCCAACAACTTGGTGACAAATCTTGTGAACATGAAACGCGTGACTGAATCAGCGTTGCCTTCGATAATTTGATCTTCAAAATACATAATAAGAGCCGAATAAAGGTCCTTGAACTCTTCAATTGTCCTTTGCACCATCAGCTCATTGTCCCGCATGTCAATAGCGGGTCTCTTTCGAACCAAGTGATGGACCAATTTCAGAAGAGGATTGCGAATATCCTTTCCGGCAAAAGCAGGGGGTAGAAATACCATGTAAGTCTCGGCGTTAGGTTCGTTGTAGCCGGTAAGTTCGCAAAATGGTTTCCAATCTAATTTAAGATATATATCAAAGGTAGGGTCATCTTTAGGAATTATATTGTCCAAAACTCCCACCGCTGATTTCTTGGAGAGAAAGTCACGGAATTCCTTGAGTATTAGGTTCCCAAGGCCTTTCTTCCTGAACGGCGCAGCGACTTCTACGTAAACCAGGTAATAACATGGTAATGGCTTTTTTAAATAAAGCATGTTAAGGCGGGCGAGGTTATCTCCCGACTTTGAGTTGATTTCTAAATGTTTGAATCCGTTTTTGGAATAGTCAGAATCCAAGCGGTCAACCTTAGCGCCCGAGACAGTCAAATTTACCAGGTGCTCCAACTCTCGAAACAAATCAGAAAAAACCGCTGAATTTTCAGAATCGTGACGCAAACCGTCACTGATTAGATTTATCAGGCTCAGTTTTTCAGACAAACCCAGGTTTTTTCGAATAGGTTCCATCATGTCAACAGCCGCTTCGTTCATCGTGCATCCTCATCGAGTTTGGTCTGTATCTTAATTTTTCGAGGCCATAAAAAACAAAAAAAGCGGAGTTTGCGCTCCGCTTCTTGTTATCATTATATAAATTAACAGTCAGCGAAGACGCGCTCGGCTCCTTCTAATAAAATAAAAATAGTATAGTGATCCATTAGAGCTGACCATTTTGTACCTCAATTTCACACGTTAATGGAAAATAAAATTTCTGTCAAGAATACTTCATTGGTAATTTTATCATTTTGTCAAATTTCTTTGAATTTTTATCCAAAGTCTCCTTGTAACTATTTTTTGAAAAAATGGCCAAATAGATTAGAATGGAATCGGCCTACACTACTCAAATTAGGAAGAAGTCATGAACGACTATTTCGAAAAAGCGAAACACTTTCTCTCTAAACAATCAGTGGATGCTTGGGAGTTATTCTGGACGACCTCTGAGAGTTTCAAGGTTGAGGTCAGACAGTCACATGTCGATTCGTTCAAGAGGTCTAGATTAGGAGGAATGTCTGTCCGAGTGATCAACGAAGGGAGTCTCGGATTTTCGTTCTGTTCATTGTCGGACATGGCGAATATAGAAAAAACAATAATCAACGCGGTGGAAATGGCCGGTGTAATGCCAGCGGACGAATTGCCAAGCTTTTCAACCAATGACGACAATTATGCCAAAAAGACGGGACTCCTCAACCAAAAGCTCGTGGACGCTGAAGAAAAGGACAAAATTGAAATTGCCAGGATCATTGAAAACGAAGCCTATAAATACGACTCTAGAATCACTGTAGCTAGGTCTTGTGGATACTCCGATTCGATAACTTCCGTGACGCTTACTAACTCTTTGGGCCTAGACGTTAATGACGAATTTGGCGTCTGTTCAGCGTGGGTAGAACTCATGGCGGAAGCGTCTGGAGAGCAGGAAACTGCTTACTGGTTCGAACAGAATCGTGATCCATTCAAACTTGACCCACCTTTTATTGCTCATAAAGCCGCAAAGCGCGCCATTCACTCGTTAGGTGGAAAAACCATGGAGTCTGGAAATGTGCCAGCCATATTTGAGAATATCACGGCATCCGGGCTGCTTTCAGTTCTCTCAAATTCTTTTGTGGCAGAAAATCATTTCAAGCGAACGGCGTCTCCAATTGTAACTGAGGGGGCTGAACTCTTTTCAAAAAAACTTAAAATTACAGATGATGGGGGTGATACTCGGGGGGAATATGCTCGGAGCTTTGATGGAGAGGGATCATCAACCCAAAGGACAGTAGTAGTAGATCATGGAGTAGTAAATTCATGGCTTTATGATCGTTATTACGGCGCCAAGTTTAATCACCCATCTACAGGAAACAGTCTGAGAAGCGGGTTTGAATTGCCGCCTAATACTGGAACAACGAATTTTTATGTGGAACCGGGCCATCTATCTCTGGACGAAATGATAGCTCAGATTACTAACGGAATTTTGATCACTGAAGTCATGGGATTGCATACTGCTAATCCAGTAAGCGGAGATTTTTCTTTAGGGATTTCGGGTTTCAAGATTACTAACGGTAACATTGACCACCCAGTAAAAGGAATAGCTATTGCCGGAAATCTGATCGATCTTTTTAAAGGCGTATCAGATGTTGGAAATGATTTTGGTTTTTTCGGTAATATTGGAGCTTGTAGTCTGCTCTGTGAAAACATTTGTCTGAGCGGGAGCTAAGCCAAAAATCGAATTATCGATTACCAGGGTTTATTCAAGAACTTGTTCTGATTATTATTGAAGGGGGTTTTCTGTTTTTTCAAGGTATCAGTTGTGGCTTGAGACAAGTCATCGATCATTTTGTTGAGCCTAGATCTCCAGTCCAGATTTCGTTCGAGGGCTAATGCCTCTGTTAATTTTTCGATGGCTTCTTTCTTTCGGCCTGAAAGGGCGAGAGCTATGCCGAGATTGGTCAATGCGTCTTGGTTGTATGGGTTTTTTCGAATGATATCCTCGTAATCCTTTATTGCTAGATCATATTTTTCTAGAGCAGTATAAGCCAATCCTCGACCTATTCTTGCGTCGATCGATCTGGGATCAATCCTCAATGCCTGATTATAACTATCGATTGCGTCTGTGTGGTCCAAGTTGAAGTTGTTGATGTCCCCCCGAAGTATATAACCATTAGGGTCTCTCGGGCTAAGCTCAATGTATTTTTCAACATCCTTCAAAGCTCTCATGGGTTGTCCCAATAAATCTAATGCCCTGGCCCTATGAAAATATGCCTCTGCCAAGTTGGGATCGAGCTTTAATGCCTCGGACAAATGTTTCACAGTCAATGAATATTGCCCTTTGTCAAATTCTGTTCGTCCCTTTGCAAGATAGTTTTGCGAGTTCTGATGCGCGGGTTGATTTGCAAAAGAAGTTGAGTTATACAACCAGAAAGGTGGGCAACTTAAATTTAATAGAATGACGGTAAGGGAAACTGTAATAAATCTCTTGGCCCTACTACGATAGCGCAATACCCATTCAAGTTTCGGGAGTTTTTTAAGATCCTGTTTTTCCACTGATTCTGTCTTTAAAAAATAATACTTCAATGTAGGCATGTGCAGGTTTTCTAATATTTTGATTAGAACCTTCGTAGTTTTCCTTTCAAACATCATGGTGATTTGTCAAGCATGAATTTCATGACTTTTTTACAAAGGAGAAAAAACAGTGGATTACAAGGAAATCTTGGTCGAGGCCAAAGATGGGATCGGAATCATTACCCTAAATTCCCCCACTACAATCAATGCCTTGTCAAAAAACATGATTCGAGAGCTTATTTCTGCGTTTGAGAAATTTGCCCTTGGAGGGGAGACTAAAGCCATCATTGTGAGGTCTAGTGGAAGACATTTCTGTTCAGGTCACAATCTGACGGAAATGACAGGCAGGAGCTCTTCCGAATACAAAAGTATTTTTGTGCAATGTTCAAAAATGATGCAGTTAATTCATGATATTCCGCAAATCGTAATTGCGCAGGTTCATGGTGTGGCTACTGCTGGGGGATGTCAACTAGTGGCGCAATGCGATTTGGCCGTGGCAGATAGTACTGCAAGATTTGGCACTCCAGGTGTCAAGATCGGTCTATTTTGCACAACCCCTATGGTTGCCCTGACACGCGCAGTGGGTAGGAAGCTAGCCATGGAAATGTTGATGACCGGAAGATTGATAAGCGCCCAAGAGGCTGTTCAAAATGGTCTTATAAACAAAGTGGTGGAAGAACCTGAGCTAGAAAATGCAACCATGGACATGGCAAGATCAATCTGCGAAGCAAGTCCGCTTACCTTGGCAATAGGCAAAAACGCATTTTACAATCAAATTGAAATGGATCTCAATAGAGCCTACACTTTTGCGACAAACGTTATAACGCTTAATCTTTCGGCGGAAGACGCGCAGGAAGGAATATCTTGCTTTCTAGAAAAAAGAAAACCGGTCTGGAAAGGTCGCTAGGCAATAAGAGCCTAGCGAAAAAATTATCTGGAAGGCTGAGAACTATTCTTTTGTCGGTGTAAGAGCCTCTTTAACCCAACCGTAAGAAGCCATCATTGAAGGAAACCCAACAATCGGAGAGGCCAGGAGAACCGTTTGAATAATCTCCTGGTCGCTTGCCCCAACATCTTTGGCCCTGCGAGCATGTGACCTTACGCCACCCTTTGAACCAACACCTATGGCAATTCCTAATTGGATTAGGTGCTGGTGTTTTTCATCGATGGGGCCGGATTTAGAACAGAGTGAACTGGCATTCTGGTACGCTTGGGCTATATCACCATGGTTTTCCAAAAAGTTTTTAAAGATGTCCGGCAAATACATGGCTACAAACTCCTAATAAAATTAATTGAAAAAATCATCTGACTAGATACTTTACCACAACAAAACCACCGATTAACAATATTGTGAAAACGACTACCATTATATTGAAGTATTTGTCGATGAAAGAGCGGATTGGCGGCCCGAACAGATAGATTAAAGCTCCGACCATAAAAAATCGGGATGCTCTTCCTAAAATTGAGGCTATAACAAATACCGTGAAATCAATTTTGAAAGCTCCAGCGGCTATGGTGAAAAGCTTGTAAGGTATTGGGGTCAGTCCGGCAGTGAATATAGCCCAGAAAGCATTTTGCGCATAAAGCTTCCCCACTACTTCATATTCATGCTGGAGGTTGTAAAAGCTAATGATCTTGTAACCCACTACATCAATGAATTCGACGCCAATAAGATAACCGAACATCCCGCCAAAAACCGAGGCCACGGTGCAAACAAATGCATAATAGAATGATTTCTTTGGTCGAGATATAGCCAGAGCCATCAACAACACATCGGGGGGGATAGGGAAAAAAGATGATTCACAAAATGACAGAATGAATAACGCAGGGACACCATATCTGCTGTGCGCCCATGAAAGTACCCAATCATAAAGTCTACGAATAATATTCAAATTGGTATTAACCTCTTCGAACTTTGAGTGTTGATCAGACAGAATTTGCCTTATATCCTTTTAACAATTTCTTGTCCACTGCAATTACAAATTGGAATCCATAGTTGATTTTTAAATGTATTCGGGAAGTTGATATTAAAAGTGTTTTACATGTAAGTTAATATTTTGATAGAAACTTTCTGTCGACTGATTTGATCAATTAAAGTTCATGTGAATGATATTGATTAAGATATTTCTGTCAGACTACTGATGATTTTGAAAGGGGATTTGATTTGAAAATATTGTCGGGCATTCAACCTAGTGGATCACTACATTTGGGCAACTACTTGGCTATGATGAGGCCGATGATATCGTATATGGATCGATCGGAACTATACGTCTTCATAGTGAATTATCACGCCATGACAAGCGTCACTGATGGCAATAGACTTGCTCATGGAACCCTAGATGTCGCATCGGACTTCTTGGCCTTGGGGCTAGATCCTGAGAAATGTTTTTTCTGGGTGCAATCTGACGTTCCTGAGGTCACGGAATTGACATGGATTCTTACTTGTATTACCCCCATGGGTCTACTCGAGAGATGCCACTCTTACAAGGACAAGATTGCAAAGGGGATTTCTCCAAATCATGGGTTGTTTTCATATCCGGTTCTAATGGCGGCTGACATTCTCTTATACCAGGCAAATGTTGTTCCGGTGGGAAAGGACCAAAAACAACACATAGAAGTGACTCGTGACATAGCAATAAAATTCAACAACATGTATGGAGAAACATTTGTGGTCCCTGAAGGCGAGATAAACGACGAGGTTGCCACAATTCCCGGGATCGATGGACAGAAAATGTCAAAATCCTATGACAACACAATCGAGATTTTCCTTGATGAGAAGACTCTCAAAAAGAAAGTCATGAGTATTAAAACTGATTCTACCCCTGTTGAACAGCCTAAGAATCCTGAAACATGTAATTTATTTCAAATTTATCGCCATTTTGCACCTGAGGACAGAGTCAGGGAGGTAAAGAAACTGTATTTGGAAGGCGGAGCTGGTTATGGAACCCTGAAAAAAGAGCTGGTGGGAATCCTTTGGGATTATTTTAAGGAGCCCAGAGAAGAGAAAACAAGGCTCATGAAAGATCCAGGTCATATAAGATCAGTTTTGAAAAAAGGTGCAGAAAAGGCTCGCACAGTGGGTCTAGTTACTGTCAATGATGTTAAATCTAAAGTTGGATTAATTTACTAATTGGCTTCCATTTATGGTGAATAATTCACACGGGAGGTTCTTATTTCACTAGATATTGATGCAGTTATTGAAAAATTGAGATTAGCCTGTGAGGGTTTGGGATTGCCGATTGTCACGGAAATTTCTCGTCAACGCAGAGCTCCATACGAAGTTCTTGTGTCGACAATACTGTCTCTGAGAACAAAAGATGAAACGACCCGAAGAGCTTCTAGAAAACTTTTTTCCAGGATAAGTGACCCTTCAGACCTGCTTGCTCTCACAGAAGAGCAAATTCAGGAGCTAATTTACCCGGTAGGTTTTTACAAGACTAAAGCCAAGACGCTGAGACACATCTCATCAGAAATAATCTCAAACTATGGTGGTCAGGTCCCGGATGAAATCGACGAGTTGCTAAAACTCAAGGGTGTTGGTCGAAAGACTGCAAATCTTGTTGTTACGTTGGGGCATGGAAAACTTGGTCTATGCGTTGACATTCATGTTCACAGAATAAGTAACAGGTTAGGATATGTTCAAACGAAAACGCCGGACCAAACCGAGATGGCCTTAAGGGCAAAGCTCCCCAAGAAGTACTGGGTAGAATATAATGACTTATTGGTGACCTATGGGCAGAACATCTGTAAACCTGTATCTCCGTTTTGTTCCAAATGCCTTATATACGATCATTGCGGCAGGATAGGGGTTGGTCGGCACAGATAAATGATTGTCGGATTTTCTAATTGTTACATGTAGACTGATGGGCGAGTTTCTTTTTCTTCTGTCTTTTAGATTGAACAAGGTAAGTTACTATGTAACCGAGAGCCCCGAATGCCAGACCGGTCAATGATGCTCCCAGCGTCCATCGAATTAGCATTTCTGAACCAATTTTTGTTAGTCCTTCAAATGATTCACGAAAAGTTTCAGCTTGAAATAGTGGGGTCATTAGCTGCACGAAGGTATCCATATTGAGGTGTTGAGACGAGCCTAGCAATGAAGATCCGATCAAATAGTGAGCGTAATACATGGGGCCAACAGTAAGAGGATTGTTGACCCACGTTAGCCCCAAAGCCAATACTGCGTTAAATTTAAAAAACAAACGTATAAAGCCCAGAGAGATCCATTGAAAACCTAATGGAAAGCCAAAACCAATCAAAAGCCCTAGAGCGGCTCCGCGCGCATCAAACCACGGTGGATTTTCTGAAAGTAACAACGGTTCAACAACTCGGATTCGAAACCACGAAATAGTTGAACTGAAAAACTTATAGTCCCTGAAACTCAAAGTACTCACAGCGATTTATAATTCTGATGCTCGTAATATAAAAAAACCGACCTAGAGTTGCCCCATTGGTCGGTTTAAGCATCCAATACCTATTGCAAAAAAAGTGTAACAAACTATTAAAAGACAAACCAAACCATCAAACGCGAATATCACTGAGCTCCAGATTTGTTCTGGCCCCATTCAAATTTTGTTTTGGGCTCTGGTTGAGCAGCGCTTTCGGATTGACCCCATCTCATCTTCTTCGTGCCAGGCTTTTCACCTGCATCAGAAGTTGTTGATGAAGAGGCTTCTGCTGTTCCAGGAGACGTTTCGGCAGGTTTTGGCGTCGATGGCGAAACTCTTGCTGGCGCAGGTTGAGTAGTTGTTGGCCGGACCGATTCTATATTTCTGGCTGGCGCGCTCAATTCAGGCCGATCCGAAGGACTGGGTCTAACAGTAATCGGAGCTGCAGGAACAGGCTCCTGAATAGGTTGAGAGACCACTGTGGCTGCTTGTTCCTCCTCATCAAATAATCCTGGTCTCCACACATCATAAATATTTTTTTCCCTGAATAGGCTATAATCCGCTTGCCCCTCATACTTGTTACTAAAATCGTCGTCAGTGATTACAGGCTCAGGCGATGGCACGGTTCCCCAATAAATTTCCTCCTCTGCCAGAACTAATCCAGGCGAAGAGCACAACAGACTTAAGATGATCAATGGAAGCAAGAGTTTTTTCATAAAAGCTCCTTTCGGACTTAGCGGCTGAACAATATGTGTTCAACTCTCCGCCGAGATTACTATATTCACGTGATATATTATCATACTCAACATCAAGCGGTCAACCATTTGCAAGCAGTTTTAAATAATTTACTTTAACTATTAAGTCCTTTCCGAATTAAACCCCTCGTTTGTGAGGCCCCCATATTAATTTATGTAGCTGAAGTTGAAATCTGAGATGCAGGTTACTTTCAAGGATCCAGGAAACAAGTTCCTTGGGTTCGATCATCCCAAATGCTGGTGATATAAGGATATTACCTCTAAACTCAAAAAGGCTTTGAAGGACAAATTCTTTGCACCATTCAAAATCGCTTCTGTCAGTAATAACGAATTTTACCTCATCACAGTCCCTAAGATTCTTGAGGTTATCCCAATAGAAGCGCTCGGATTCACCGCTGCCAGGACACTTTATATCCACAATTCTGACTGTGTCAGCAGGAAGGGGAGCTATGTCTAGGGAGCCGTTTGTTTCCACAAGTGTCGTATAACCGAGTTTGATGAGCCTATCGAGGAAAACAGGCGTTTGCTGTTGGAGTAATGGTTCTCCACCTGTCAGTAAAACCAGGTTCCCTTTCAGGTTTGAAAACTCTGCGATGATTTCATTGATACTCATTTCACGGCCGTCATTCCATGCATAGTTTGTGTCACAATACTTGCAACGCATGTTGCAGCCGGATACTCTTACAAATAGGCACGGCCAGCCGACAAAAGACGACTCTCCTTGAATACTTTTAAAAATTTCGCATATTTTTAGTTTCATGTCTTGTTGATCGTAATTCATTTAGATTATGTTGATGTAAACGAATCAGAAAAATACTGCCGAGAACCGGAGTTTGATCTTTATTGTTCAAATGGTGAAGTAGACTACTCGGCTTGTTTTTGATAGTAATAATTCTTTAATTCAAAATTAACAAGTTATTGGGGGCCCGGTTTAGCTCTCAAGATGCCCGGAGGCAAAATGCCTGAGAAAAGAAGGGTTAGATTTCTTCCCGACGACGTGACTATAGAAGTTTCAGCAGGTCAGTTGTTGCTTGATGCTGCTTTAGAAGCTGGCGTGTTCATACCAGCCGCCTGTGGGGGGTCAGGCGCATGCGCGCAGTGCAAGGTTAAGGTGGTTGATGGACAAGTAACTAGTCTTGCTATGGAAAAACTTGACCCGACCGCGAGGGCAGCGGGGTTTGTGCTTGCCTGCCAATCACGAGTGATTTCCGATCTCACCATTGAAGTTCCCAAATCGAAAGTTGGTCGAAAAGTAATACCGAGAGACGAACAAGATCGGAAAAAAGCGATGGCCACTCCTATGGAATCGCCCATAATTCCAGACCACAATCCCATGACAATCAGGGTTCTTGTGAATCCACAGGTTCCTAGTTTGGAAGACAATACAAGCGATTATGAACGAATTTGCCGGACTCTTAAGGTAGATCACAACATTTTCCCGGTAAGCGCTGATCTAGAAATTTTGAGAGAACTGCCCTCAGCAATTAGAGAGGATGACTGGAAATTTTCAGCCTGTCTTCGTGTAGACTCGATTCCGGGTTTAGACAGCAATTTGCACAAACTTATAAAAATAACCCCAGGACATGTTTCCAAACCTAGATTAGCAGTAGCAATTGATATCGGAACCACTTCGCTGTGGGGAGAGCTGGTAAATCTCGAAAATGGTCAGGTTTTAGCTAGAGCCTCTCGATACAATCCTCAAATATCCATGGGTGATGATGTCATTAGTAGAATAGTGTTTGCATTGAAAAAAGACGGATTGGAAAGACTCCAACAACATGTTGTGAGGGGACTGAACGAAATTATCGAAGAGCTTGTAACAAAGTCTTCCCAACCACGAGAATCAATTAATTATATGGTCGCTGCCGGAAATACGGTAATGACCCACTTGTTTCTCGGGTTGTACCCCAGGTTTTTGCGTCAGACGCCTTACGTCCCGGCGGCACAAAATGTTGAACCTGTTTCGGCCAATGAGCTTGGGCTGGAAATGCCGTCAGGTTCTTTTGTCACAGTATTTCCAGGGGTCGCCTCCTATGTAGGCGGAGATATAGTAGCGGGTGTTCTTGCTAACGGAATGTGGCAAAGTGATGAAATGACCTTGTTTATTGATATTGGCACTAACGGAGAAATAGTAGCCGGAAACAAGGATTTGCTGATGACTGCCTCGTGCTCTGCCGGTCCAGCCTTTGAAGGAGGGGGCTTACAGTATGGCATGAGAGCTGCTCCAGGGGCGGTAGAGGGAATCTTAATCGATCCAGATTCTTTTGAGCCAATGATCAAGACAATCGATGGAAAACCGGCAATCGGGATTTGTGGTTCAGGAATCATAAACATAGTATCGCAGATGTTGCTGATTGGGATACTGAATCAGAATGGAAAATTTGCCCACGATCTTGAAACTAATAGGATTAGAATGGGTAGGAGTGGTCACGAATACGTAATCTGTTGGGCCAAGGAAAGCGGGTTAGGTGAGGACATTACACTCAGCGAGGTTGACTTGGACAACATTCTCAGGGCCAAGGGGGCTATGTTTTCTGGCTATCTCTGTCTGCTAGAAAAAATAGGTCTTTCGGTTGATGATCTTGACAAAGTAATCATTGCAGGCGCATTCGGGAGTTTTATCAACTTAGATCACTCAGTCAACATAGGGCTTCTGCCGGACATTCCTAAAGAGAAATTCATGTTTATAGGCAATTCATCCCTGAAAGGAGCGCGACTTGCGGCGCTAGACAGAAATTTGATGCATAAATCGCGAGATATAGCTCGTGCCATGACAAACGTTGAGTTGTCAGAAGATCCGGCTTACATGGATAATTTCATGGCAGCTTTATTTCTGCCACATACGCGAGCTGAATTGTTTCCATCGGTTAAGCCAGGGTTAATGAGGGTTTAATAGTCCAATAACTCCAAATGGTTTATAAAGATTGTTACAACTAATTCTATGAACCGTTTTCTAAGCGCATTAAAATATTTAGGTGATGACACACTCTTATTTTAAGGTATGAATTGTTTTTTGATATGAAGATAATTGAGCTGTTATTCAGGTTTCAATTGAAATAAATGAAAATTGTTTGTTAGGATAATATAATTCTGCCTAGTTTGGTCAAACCGAAAATTAATAAATCAAAGGTTGAAGAGCCTTGGTGGATTTTTTGTTTTTAGCCTCGGTTTTTGAGGTCGATTAAATCAATGAGCGAAAATGGAAGTGGAGAGTGAGATGAGCCAAAAATTCGTATACTCATTCCGAGAAGGCGACGGAAAGAACAAAAAGCTTTTGGGCGGTAAAGGAGCCGGTCTTTGCGAAATGACTCAGATTGGTCTGAAGGTACCGCCAGGCTTTGTAATAACCACTGAAGCCTGTTTGAGTTTTCTAGATTCCGGCGTGGGAGAATTACCTCCGGGTCTCATGGAAGAAGTTATCGGGCACATGAAAGAGCTTGAGAAAGAATCGGGCAAAACTTTCGGAGACCCAAACAATCCGTTGCTGGTTTCTGTTCGTTCAGGCTCTGCTCTATCTATGCCGGGAATGATGGATACAATCTTGAACTTGGGTCTTAACTCCAACACGCTTCATGGTTTGATTGCTCAAACTGGTAATGAACGTTTTGGTTACGACGCGTATAGAAGATTTATACAGCTCTTCGGCAAAATAGCCATGGGGATTCCAGATCAGTATTTTGATGAGACACTTGAGGCAGTCAAGGTCAAAACCGGCGCTATTTCAGATGTGGATTTGACTACAGAAGACCTTAAGGAGATCAGTGAACTGTTCCTGAACGTCGTATACGAACAGACCTTTAGACCCTTCCCTGAGGACGTTTATGATCAACTCACAATTGCAGTTCAGGCGGTTTTTAATTCATGGAGTGGTAAAAGGGCTGTTGATTAC
>Ga0067045_1000092_pt1 | contig 18874 bp, 19 predicted proteins | sample TerdegcTABiofilm_FD_59184 | JGI IMG/M metagenome (GOLD analysis project Ga0067045, IMG submission 59184) | Combined Assembly of (Gp0054472, Gp0054536) Wastewater bioreactor microbial communities from Singapore -Terephthalate degrading... | reverse complement strand
CGAGGTCAACGGCCACTATCACGGAATCGCCGGTACGGGCAGTATGGGAATAGATGACTGCATCCTTTTGCGCTATACCGAGGATTGCGACGTCGATGACGCTGTACGGTGTATCCGGGTGCAGGTGGCCGCCCACGATCGGGACCCCGAACTGGAGCGATGCGTCGTGCATTCCGGCAATGACCTTGTTCTGGATGGTGGTGTCCGATATGGAAAAAACATCCACCATCGCGAGGGGGTGCCCCCCCATTGCCGCAATATCGTGGATATTGACGAGGACTGCGCAGTATCCTGCCCAGTAGGGGTCGGCCTCCATGAGCCGGCTCCATATCCCGTCGGCAGCAAGGAGCAGGACTTCGTCGCCATGCTCTATCACGGCGGCATCTTCGCCAAAAGATGCAAGGATGCCGGGAGAATCAATCCGCAATGCCCTGACCATCTCGCCGATGGCCTGTTTCCGCCGGACTCCCTCGTACTCCCTGACAGAAAGAGCAATCTCTGCTGTGGATACACCGTTCAATTCCATAGGACCAACAACGGCGGTTGTAATAACTCATTGGAGCATCATCAGTGATAATTTATTTGATTACGGGTCGAATGTCTGGACATGGACTGGGCGGAGAAATACAGGCCCGCTCACCTTGATGAAATCGTTGGAAATACCGCCATTCTCCACCAGATGCTCGATTGGGCGCGGGGCTGGGACGCCGGGAAAAAACCCCTGATCCTCTATGGCAAACCGGGGACAGGTAAGACGACGAGTGCCCATGCCCTCGCGTCCGACATGGGGTGGGAAGCCATCGAGCTGAACGCGAGCGACCAGCGGACGAGGGCCGTGATCGAGAAAGTGGCCGGCAGCGGGAGTACGACTGCAAGTTTTTCGGGGAAAAGGCGGCTCGTCATCATCGACGAGGCGGATAACCTGCACGGGACCGCGGATCGGGGAGGCGCCCGTGCGATTCTCGAACTCCTCCGCGTCGCCCGCCAACCGGTGATCCTCATTGCAAACGACCTCTATGCAGTTCCCGGGGAGATCCGGAACCGTTGCGAGCCCCTCCAGTTCCGGGCGATCCAGGCACGGTCGATCGTCCCCCGCCTCCGGTTCATCTGCAGCGCGGAAAAGATTGCCTGCAGCGAGAACGCGCTCAAAAAGATCGCGGAATCCGCAGGTGGCGACATGAGGGCTGCAATCCACATGCTCCAGGCTGCTGCCGCGGGCAGGGACCGGCTCGACGAGGACATTTCCATTTCTGCGAAGGATACGCGATCGACAATCTTTGATGTTATCGGTGCCCTGTACGGGAGGACCGATCCCGAGTCCCTCCTCAGGCTCGCCTACGATGCCGACGAGCCACCCGACACACTCATCCAGTGGATCGAGGCAAACGTCTCCGGAATGGACCGGATACAGGATCTCGNTACTGCATATTCTGCCCTCCTGCGGGCCGACACGTACATCGGCGATACGTACCGCCTCCAGTATTACACGTTATGGCGTTACGCANATGCCCTGATGCTCCTCGGTGTCGCCCGTGTCACGGCAGGGAAGGGTATCCATTCGCGCATCATGCCCCCCGAACGGTGGAAGAGGATATCCTCGTACCAGAANCAGAAAACCGTCAGGGCGTCCTTTCTCCGCAAGCTCGCGTCAGGTCTCCACATGCCGGAACGGACCCTGCTCGAGGAATACATGGATCCTCTCTGCCTTCTCATAGACCATGACCCCCTGACGGCAGCAAGGGAGTTCGGGCTCGATGCCGACGAGCTTGCCCTTGCCATCCATGACCGTTCACGTGCTGCCTCCGTCATCAAAACACTTGCAGCCGAAGAGAAGGAAAAGGAGGTCAGGAGGGAGAAGGAAAAGAAGGAGAAAGCAGCCCGGTCCCGGAAGAAAGACGAGGAGGAACCTTCCTTCGTGCCCGCCCCNGCTCCGGAACCGGTCCTCCCGNAGCAGGGCGGTGCCCCTGCAAGGTCCCCCCCAAAGAATCAGAAGACACTTTTTGATGGATTCTGACACCTGTGGTACCTGTGCAGGACGACACCGCAGTCGATGATCTCACCACCGTTCCCGTAACCCTCGAAACCGAGGTGATAGACGAGGAGGTCGCAGTCAACGGTCCGGGCGAGACGGACGAGGGCGGGCACCATCTCCTCGTGGGGCCGTACAGAATAAATGAGGTCGCAGCCCCTGTAGAGCCCGGCCTGCGGTGAAAAAATGTCGTCACGGATGAACGGNACGCCCGGNTCCGGCGGGNGCGGTGCGATGTCCGTNCAGAAGACCGATACACCCCGCTCCTGCAGCAGCCGGGCCACCTCGAGGTTCTTCCCGGCTCCCACCTCGGCGGCGCTGCGGTAATTATCTGCAATGTAGGACGCAATCAGCCTCTCAATACGTTTAAGCCCGGCCATTACCATGAATANTGAGGAATGGAACTCCTTATTTTTTGGGATTCTGGTGCCCCGGCCGGTATTCAGGCATCATTCTGCAGGGAACTGGCGGCACTCCTGCCGGTTGTCCCGCGGTTGTGCGAAAAATCCCCTCCTGGTGACGGGATACCGCCCGGAACGNCGCCAGGAACGGAATGCATCTGTCCTCCTCGACTCACTGGATATCTACAAGAGGCGGTCGGGGGTCTGCGACCCCATACTCCTCGTCGTTTCCGAGGACCTGTGCCGCGATGGCGACGAGTACCTCTTCGGCCTCGCCCGGCCCGAGACGGGAAACGCCGTTGTCTCGACATCGCGCCTCGCCAATGCCCACTACGGCCTCCCCCCAGACGAGGAGGAACTCTTCGACCGGCTCGTCAAGGAGGCAGCCCACGAGGTGGGACATCTCCTCTCCCTCGCACACTGCAGGTGCAGGGAATGCATCATGTATAACCCCCTCACGCTCGAGGATCTCACGCGCCAGAAGAGGTGGTTATGTCCCGTGTGCAGGGAACAGGTCCGCTCTGTGCTGTGAATATGACCGGATCCGGAGCGGGTCATCCACACTTTTTAGTCATCCGGAACACATACTCCCTCACGTGCTTTCCGGAAACCGGAGAGGAGGACCAGGTACATGAGAGAGAACCGCGGGGGCAGGTCACAGGGCGGGGGCAGGAACGGGAAGGGATCATCCCCGGATACGACTCCCCTCTCGGACCTGGTCAGCGGGACCTTCATCAAAGTCGGGCCGCGGACACCCCTTGATACCTGCATCCGCCATATCGTTGGAGACCGGTGCAGTGACCTCTACGTGACTGATGAGGAGGGGCACTTCCTCGGTGTCATCACGCCGTTTGACGTCGTGGCACACCTCGGTCCGGGAATGGGAGTGCGGAGCCGGAAGAAATCGCACCACCTCGGGCCACTCCTCTCGCGGGATGACCTGTGTGCAGAAGACATCATGTCACGGGGTCACATCGCCGTTATGCAGGATACCCCTCTCTCCGAGGCCCTGCGGCTGATGGAGAAACACCACCACCCGGATCTCGTCGTCGTCAACAGGGAAGGAGTACTGGTCGGCATCGTTGATGTCTGCTCCATCCTTTCCTACCTTGCATCCGAAGGGGATTCCTGACCTTTTTTTTGGGGAAGAGAACCCCCATGCCAGGAGGAGAGGTGTCACGAGGACTGTTCCAATGATCACGATCGTCAGCGTGGAAAAGAGTGCGGCAGACAGGAGCCCGGCAGCCAGGGATACTTTGACGACCACGAGGGCAACCTCTCCCCGCGGGCAGAGGCCAAGCCCGACAAGGAAGGATTTCCGGTAATTTTTGAAGGCAGGAAGGGCGCCGGCCAGTCCCCCGGCTGTCTTTGTTGCAAGGGCGAGGAGAAAGAGGGCAACAAGCAGGAATACGGAGAAGTGGGAGAGATCGGAGGGGAACAGGAGCCCGATCGAGGCAAAGAAGATGGTGACAAAGAAGCCGAATGCAACGTCAAAGAGACTGTCGTAGAGGGTCTGGTCGCTCCGGATGCTGTCCCCGAGGACGAGCCCGGCAAGGAATGCACCGATGGCATAGTGGAGCCCTGCCCCGTTCGACAGGACCGCAGTCAGCAGTCCCAGGACGAGTGCCACCGAATAGGACATCTCGTGGGTATGGGCCTTTTGCGAGGCTTTGAAGACCCAGACGAGAGCTCTCCTGCCAACAGTGAGGAGAAGCCCGATGAAGAGGGCAGCGAGGAGCAGGAGGACTGCAAGGTTACTGACCTGGCTCTCTTTGAGGGCCAGAGCAGAAAGGGAGCCAAGCAGGACGATTCCGATGGCATCGTCGATGACTGCTGCACTGACGATCGCGAGGCCGACATCGGTTTTCAACTGGTGGAGGTCGATGAGGGATCGCAACGAGACCCCGATCGAGGTGATCGAGAGCGTTATCCCGATGACAAGGGACTCGACATGGCCGAACCCGAGCACGAGGCCGGCAGCCGTTCCCCCGAGCAGCGGGATGATGACCCCCCACAGGGCAACGGAGAATCCCGTCCTGACGGAATTCCGGAAAGAACGCATGTTGAGCTGGAGACCACTCGTAAAAAGGAGCACGATCAGACCGATATCTGCGAACGTGCCGATGGTATCATCCATGGTGACGATGCCGAGCAGTGCGGGGCCAAGGAGGGCTCCTGCAGCAATTTCGCCTACCAGTGCGGGGAACCCTGCCCGCTCGACGAGTTCACCGAGGACTTTTGCCACGACGAGGACGATGAGCAGGGCAGGGAGCGTGTCCATGACAAAGATGGTTACAGGAACGCAGATATAAGGAGATTGGTATCCGGGACGAAACACCGGGTCCTGCAGGGGACCCGGCCGGCAGTCCTCTGTTACGGCGTGGTTCGATGAGGGGATCGGTTCCTGCCCGGGCGTGTTATCCTTGTGAACACGCCGGAAAAAATGTCAAAAAAAGCGTCCGTTTGAAACGGGAGGGAAAAAAGGGTTTTACCCGAACAGGGCACCGAGCCCTGCCATGCCACTCTCTTCCTCTTCCTTCTTCTCTTCCTTGCTTGGGGCGGGTGCAGCAGCAGCGGCGGCTGCAGGTGCCGCTGCAGCAGGTGCGGGTGCAGCGGCTGCAACCGGTGCGGCGGCGGCCTTTGCAATTGCCTCCTCGATGTTGATTCCCTCGAGAGCGGCGACCATTGCCTTTACCCGTGCATCATCAACGGCGATACCGGCAGCGTTCAGGACTGCCTTCACGTTCTCTTCCTTGACTTCCTTTCCTGCCTTGTGCAGGAGAAGGGCTGCGTAGATATACTCCATCTCAAGTACCTCTTTTCTCTTCTCTTTTTTAGTGCTCTCCGGTTACCCCCCTGAGAGCAACGGATTCTCGGTAGGCTTTACCAATTATCGCATCAATGACGTCCTTGGAGTAGACACCTGCCTCTATTGCCAGGGACCGGGCCTCGCGGGCTGCCTTCTCCACGATCGGGACAGCAGTCTCCTTCGTCGGGATGACTGCGTTGACCGAGAGGTTGAAGGCCTGGACTGCAGCGAGCTGCATCTGGCTGTATATCAGGTCTTCGTCAATTGCAAGGACTGATGGCTCGTAGACGGATCCCTCGAAGAGCGCTGCCTGGAGGGACAGCCCGACATCCATGGGCTTGATATCGAGCTTGGCGAGGACATCCGCGAGTTTTGCGCTGATGACCTCTCCCTTTTTCACAACGGTCCGGGTCTCCCGTATCTTGACCTTTCCGGCCTCGATTGCGGCGGGTATCCCTGCCTGTTGCAGTTCACCGACGATGGGGCCCGGCTTGAAACTCGTGGGGCCCTTCTCCACAACGATATCGGCAGGGGCTGTCTCACCCGGCTTTGCAGCCATCTTCGTCTTCGTCTTCTCCAGGGTCTTGTAGAGCCTGAAGGGGTTCTCATTGGTGAAGATGAGGGCCGAGTGACCGGACAGGTGCGGTTTCAGAAGCGCGACCGGCTCTCCCACTTCGTCGAATGCACAGCGGATGAGGGTGTTGCGGGTCATCTTGATCTTTGCCTTTGACCGCAGGTTACGCCTGATCTGCTGGAGCTGGCTTGCAGGGATGCCGTACATGTCCACGAGGCCGACGAGGGTATACTTCCCGGCATCGGCCTTGATCTCTTCGACTTCCTTCCTCTTCCACGCGGGGAGATGGTGCGTGTACAGGACCATTCTATACCACCCTCTGGGGCGGCCCCATGGTCGTCTTGACGTACACCGACCTGATGTTCATGGGTCCCTGTTCCAGGACGGATTCCACCCTGCGCAGCACGGTGTCAATGTTTTCCGCTATCTGCTCGGGCGGCATTCCCGTCGATCCCACCTTGACGTGGAAGGTCTTCTTGTCTTTTGTCCTGATCTTCACCGAATTGCGGAGACGCTCAATGATTGGCTTGATATCGGTCCCGGCCGGCACAGGCATGGGCATGCGTCCCCTCGGTCCGAGACGCGGACCAAGGAACCGCCCTACCTGCGGCATGACACTGGTATCGGCAATGAAGAAACGGTACATACTCGCTATTTTCCGGGCCTCGCGGGGAGCCCCTCCGAGTCGTTCTATCTCTTCCGGTCCGATGATCAGGTCCGCGCCTGCTTCCCTGGCCCGGGTGGTGATGTCACCCTTCCCGAGGACAGCGATGCCGACTTTTTTGCCGGTACCATGGGGGAGGAGAATCGTCTCATCAATACGATTTTTGGGCTGCGCCATGTCAATGTTCTTGAGATTGACAGTGATATCCACGCTCTCAGCAAACTTGCGTGAAGGCGCCTTTTCGATGGCCGCTTTGACAGCCTCTACTATTTTTGCCCTTTCCACCATCTGTTACCTCCATAGTGCGCGACCATAACTGATCTTCTATGGTTTCTCTCTCGTCTATTCCACGAGGAGCTTGTCGTAGGTGCCAGCGTCGACGGCTTTCTGGGCGTCTTTGGCCCTCTTTCCATCGACGGTGATACCCATACTCACGCAGGTCCCGATAACCTCCTTGACCCCTGATTTCAGGTCATAGGAGAGCATATCGCCCTGCTTCATACGGGCAATCCTGACAGCGGCCTCGATAGGCAGGTCCCCGACGATCTTGACGTTGGGTTCCGGAGATCCCTTCTCGACATTGACCTCCTTCTTGATGAGGGCGGTGGTGGGGGGGACCCCCACGCTTACCGTGAAGTTCTTCTTGTCATCGACCTCGACCCTGACCGGTACCTGCATGCCGTTGAAGCTTGCGGTCCTGGCGTTGATCTCGTCGACGACTGCCTTCACGTTGATGCCGAGTGGCCCCAGGGCTGGTCCCAGGGGTGGACCTGCGGTTGCCTTACCTCCAGCAACTAATACCTCGACCACTTCTGCCATGTGTGTATCACCATGCCGTCCCGTATGGGACCAAGCGTGGGTAAAAAAGGTTTACTCCGGCGGACTTAAAGGTATACCAGGGGACGGGGTGCGGCAGGGTGGTTTAAGTACCCTCGCCCCTGTCCACGACCCTGACGTTGTCGCCCCTGACGGTGATGGGAATCGGGAGGACGCTCTCGTACAGCTCGACCGTAATCTCCTCCTTCCCGGTGTCGATACGCTTGACAACGGCTTTTTCTCCCTTGAACGGGCCCGCGATAAGTTCCACGATTGTCCCCTCGGAGATGCCGCTCACGACNGGTTTGGGAACGAGGAAGTGGGCCACTTCCGNNAGCGTGGTCTCGCCACGGACAACAGTACGCGCATGGGCGACTTTCTCTGCNAGCTGCTCGATGCGGGCGAGGCTTTCCGGNGTCTCGACGAGGACGTANCCNTTGAGTTCGTCCGGGACGATGATTGCAACGACCTTGATATCGGTTGCCCCGGTCTCTATGGCCTTCTTGATGTTGTCTGCTACNGTCCTCTCCTGCTTCGAGGTGGTCTTGATTGCAAAAATCCTGTTGACCTGCTCTTCCATGTCAATCAAAGCNCGAGGAGCATCAGCTCATAGATGATAAACCCGATAAGCCCCACGATGAGGACCCCGGCAGCTGCCACGAGTGCAATCTTTTGGAACTCCTCGCGGGTGGGCGTCCGGGCGAGCTTGATGACACGCCAGTACTTGCGGAAGAGTTCCTCGTTGATATTGAATTTCACATCCGGCTTGGCAATCTCCATGGTCAATCACTTCAAAAAGTCGATCTCGAATTGCTTCTGGACTTTGGGGGTAATTTTTTCATTCCTACCATATATTTGTGGCGACCGTACCCCGGTCACCACGAGCATCGTCCGCATCTTGTTCTGCATGTTGGGGTCTATCTGCGCGCCCCAGATGATCCGCGCATCCGGTGAGATGCGGTTGTAGACCTCCTGGAGCACTCCTTCGGCCTCTTCCATGGTCATGTCCGGACCGCCGACAACGTTGACGAGCGCGGCGTGGGCTCCCGAGATGTCCACGTCGAGCAGGGGGGACCGGATGGCTTTCTTGACAGAGTCCGCTGCCTTCTCCTCGCTCTCGCTCTCGCCAACCCCGATCATGGCGACACCTCCCCGTTCCATGACTGTGCGGACGTCCGCGAAGTCAAGGTTCACGAGCCCGGGCAGGGTGATCAGTTCGGTGATGCCCTTGACAGCCCGCATGAGTACCTCGTCCGCGACTTTGAATGCCGCGTAGAGGGGCAGCTTGGGCACGACCTCGAGGAGGCGGTCGTTGGGGACCACGATGACCGTATCAGCCACGTCACGGAGGCGTTCGAGGCCGGCTTCCGCGTTCTCCATGCGGATGACGCCTTCTGCCGTGAAGGGGAGGGTGACGACCCCGATGGTGAGTGCACCCTCGTCCCTCGCAGCCTTGGCGACGATCGGGGCGGCTCCTGTACCGGTGCCTCCCCCGAGGCCGACCGTGATNAAGACCATGTCGCAGCCTGCAACAGCCCGCTTGATCTCCTCCTCGTTTTCGAGTGCAGCCTCTTCCCCGATCTGGGGGATNGATCCTGCCCCGAGCCCGCGTGTCTTCTGTTTCCCGATGAGGATACGCTGGTCGGCAACCGTGCGGGAGAGGTGTTGTGCATCGGTATTGATGGCAATCAGCCTTGCCCCGTGGATCCCCTCCTCCTTCATGCGGGTGATCGTGTTCGAACCGCTCCCCCCGCACCCGATGACGGCGATCTCGGTCCTGAGTTCCTTGAGGATCTGGTCGAGATCCTCGTTGTTCTTCCTGGCATCCGGCATTTCCTGGCTTACCCTGGTCAGCGCCTCTTCTACGATAGACCTCATACGAACTTCTCCAGTCCCGGGATGTGAATGCGTCTCTCTGTCTTTGCGGTGACCATATCCGGAGTAATCTCCCTTCCACCCACGAGCACGGTCTCCCCCTTCATCAGCCGGCCGAACAGGGGTCCCCTGGGAACACCAAGGTCCTGTGCCTTTTTCGGGTCAAAAGTCCTCCTCCGGATGGTCAGACAGTCCTTTTCGATGGACGTACTTTCCCCTCTACGTAAGATGTTTACACATAAGCTTATTAAATGATGCAGTACGTCGTCCCTTTGCTCCCGGATGGTTATGAAACGGGGCAATACCGGCGATTTTGAGGTCGAGATCCGGGCAACCGGGACGAGGTCTGCACCTTTCATGAACTCTGCCGCGTTGCAACGCAGGGTTTCTTCGAGGAGGTCCGGGATGTGTTCGATGACGACGGGGGTGCCGTCCGGCCATTCACCGCAGAGGGTGACTCGTCCCCCCGGGACGATGTCCCCGGCAAGGGAGAGGATTTCCCGGTACGAATCCCACGAAAGATTCCCGATGTGGGCGAGGTGATCCTCCGTAATGATCGGGATGCCTTCCTGTGCAAGCATCTCCTGGAGAGTCGCCAGTTCTCCCGACGAAAGTGATTTCCGGTCGATGCAGGCTGCAACGGCCCCGGACTTCTCCCGCATCCGGCGGATAATCCCGGCATCGAGCGTGGGCACCTCCCGTGAATGCGCAATGTGCCCGAATGCCCCCCTCGTCGTAAGTGCGATGTGGGTCTGCCGGGCAGCATAGTGCGTGCCGCCAAACCCGATCAGGGGAATACAGTCCACGGGGTCGGCAGAGAGCACACTCCGTGCCACCGCGANTCCCGCTGCCCTGTCCCTCCATTCCCNCTCCGTGCTGCCGACCTCGGCAAAGAAGGANGGNGTGGAGAGTTCCGTGGGNCCGTGGTGGGTCACCTCGTATCCTACGCGGTAGGGGTGCGGGGCATTCTTCGACAGTTCCCGNAGGACCGCATGCATCCAGGCCGGGGCGGCAGGGGCAAGGGAACGTTCCCTGCCGCCGAAGTCGGCAGATGAGATGTTGCCGGTGACGTGGACGGTCAGGACCGGAACAGGGTTGACCGATGAGTGGCGGGAGAGGAAGATGATGAGGTCTGCATCGATCTCCCGGTCGATATTGTCCTTGTAGATGAGCCGGTCCTCTACCCTGTGGTGGACGAGGTCGTGCCGTTCCAGGGGATACGCCTCGTGGGGGTCACCGAGGAGAGAGAGGAGGGCATCGTGGATGGTGCTGCCACCGGGGTCCCGGAGGGAACTGACGAGGGCGATCTTCATTGATTCATTCCCTATTGACCTGTGCATCGATAAATAATGGTCATCTATCGCGGAGAAGCCCCACGTCGACAACACCATGACCTCCCTGCCGGAAGGGTTTGAGTATCGAATGCGGGAAATTTATATAAAGCAGAACATAAATCAATTCACATCCGGTTTCTTACCGGGAGGCGGGTGTATGGCACGAAAGGTGGCAACGAGTGTAACGGTAAATTCGAGGGTTCGTGTTATTTTCCCTGTTGCAATCGTAATGACGATGCTTCTTGTTATGCCGGCAATGGCAGAGACATGGACAGTCTGCCCTTCCGGCTGCAATTTCACGACCATACAGGAGGCGATCAATGCCGCGTCCGAGGGAGATACCATCCTCGTCATGGCAGGTGAATACCACGAGCATATTGTGGTCAACAAGACACTCACCCTAGAGGGCGAGGACGCCAACACGACGGTGATCAACGGAAGCTATTCCGGAAACGGGGTGACGATCGTTGCTGATGGGGTGGTTCTTAAGGATATCCAGGTCACAGGAAGTGCCCGATATATGCCTTATGACGAAAAATGGCCGGGCTATGGAATTGGGGCATTCCATATAACCGATGTTACGGTTGACTCCTGTAAAGTCACTGACTGCCAGGTAGGAATATATGGCTCCTTCACTTCGGGCTTCAGGGTAACAGGAAACGAAGTCTTCCAGAACGACGTGGAAGGGATTTATCTCGACCACCCATCTCTTACTACCTGCTCGGAAAATACCGTGCACGATAACACCTTTGGCATCATGGCACTATGGTCCGAGGGAAGATTCTCCTGCCGGAATAATACGATCATACATAACAAGGAGACGGGCCTCTGTTTCCTTGATGGTCTCGAAAACGCGGAAGTGGAAGGAAACCTGATACAGGACAATACGTACGTTGAATTTGAGCAGCCGGGAGATTACTGCAGTGCCGGGGGTTACTTCGAGGAGCTTGAAAATGCGACGATCCGGAATAACCGATTCATCCACAACGGTGGAGTTGGATTCCTCATTGACGGGATGTCTGAGTCACTGGTTGAGGGGAACATTATGGAGGATAACTATGCAGGTTTCTCCTATCATGATGGTAATAGTGCACCGGGCAACACTGTCACGCTCTTGAACACTGTCGATGGCCTGCCTGTCCTCTACCTGGAGGGTGTTCAGGACAGGGATATCACGGGTTCGGAATATGCAACTATCTACCTCGTGGGGTGCAGGAATATCACGGTCCATGATATGGTTATGCCAACCCGGAACGGATTTGGAATCCTTCTCCGGGGTGGGGAACACATCACGATCAGGGACAATTCCATCTCGAATAACCTTTACCAGAACATCCTCGTCAGTGATGTGGAGAATGCAAAAATTGTGAGTAACAGGCTCGAAGGTGCCATGTATGGGGCGGGGGTCATTGGGTCGTCCTTTGTAAATCTGACCGGAAACCATGCACTCGGAAATTCAGCTGGCCTTGCAACGGCATTGGAAAACGAGCATGTCTGGTTCTCGAACAATATCCTCGAAGGGAACAAGGCCGGGTTCAGTTTCGAGGATGCATTTGGGGGAGAGATTTCTGTAACCGGTAACAGGATCGTCGGCAATGACCCCTCCCTCCAGCTTATGGATTGTGGTATCTTTATCCAGCATTCCGATAAAATCCATTTCTGGAATAATGAAGTCTCTTCTGTGTACGAGAGCGTGTTCCTATGTAGTGGCGAGATGAATATCCTTGCGGATAACACCATGAGCGATTGCACGTATGGTATCCAGATATCGCCATTTAAACCCGGGTTTGGAAACGTAACTTTCCCTGCCAGGTCGAACTGGGTGGTCAGAAACAACATTTCGGCAAAAAAGATTGCATTCTTTACCATAAGTGACCAGAAAGACGTGTATTCCAATTACATCTACCTGAACAATTTCAGGTCAGTCGAAGAACCTCCCGCCATTACCGGAATTTTCCATCCGCCCGGGTGGTTTATGCCTGATTCCCCCGGCACACCTCTTGCATGGGGGCTTCCCTCCTCTGGAAACCTTACTGCTCCCCTGGTACCTGAAACAGGAACGCCTTTTAAGGACAACACGTTCAACACTGAAGACCCGGTGTTCTACAATTATGGGGGAAAGACGTTTAAGGGGTATCTCGGGAACTACTGGAACTGGTATGCGGGGACGGACACGGATGGAAATGGCGTGGGGACCACACCGTATCCCGTGAGAGTGAACAACACGGATCGGTACCCGCTCCTTGCACCTGTGTCATCCTATGAGATAGACCCGTCACCATCATTCCGTGCGGATTTCGATGCCAGTCCTTCCGTAGGCGTATCTCCATTGACCGTTCAGTTTACCGACCATTCAACGGGGAACCCGACCCGTTACCTGTACCGGTTCGGGGACGGTTTCATGTCCATGAGTAAAAACCCGGTCCATACGTATAACCGTCCCGGCAATTACACGGTCAGCCTCACAATCTGGAAGATGGACGGCAGGAAAATGGTGAATGCAACGACTATCCGTCCCGCCTTCATCACGGTAGAGAAGAAAACGGAACCCGAAGCAGAAATCGATTTCACGGGAACCCCCCTGTCCGGGAAAGCCCCGCTGAAGGTCTCTTTTACCGGCATGTCCACGGTAAAACCGATCCTCTGGAAATACAGTTTCGGCGANGGCTTCATGGCGACGCAGCAGAATGCCACCCACACGTANCGGAAACCCGGGACGTATAACGTCACTCTCACAGTCTGGACGATGGGTCCCGATAAAATACCGGTTACCCACAAAGTGGAAAAAACGGGTTACATCACGGTGACATAACCTCCCCGTTTTTCCTCTCCCTTTTNCCGGACAGGTACCGCNTCTCCTGCGGGAAAACTGTCCTTTCCTTCACTACCTTTCCGAATCCCTTTTAAACGAATAAATCTCATAGGGAAAGGCAACCGGATTCAAAGTGATTCAAATGAAAGTATCATTCCGCATTCTCNTGGGCGTTCTTGTCGCAGGGTTCTTCCTTGCNGTCNTNCCCGCCGGTGCAGAGCCCCTTATCGGGGGAGACCAGGCATGGTATGCNGTTCACTGCAACGTGGACGGTGCAAGCGTCTACTTNGATGGCGAATACAAGGGAGACATCCAGGGCAACGTCCTGAATGTCCCGGTCTATACCACCGGGACACCCTACAAGACGTATTCCGTCCGGAAAGAGGGTTACACGACCTTCAGCGANTCCATCCCCGGCGTTCCCGGCAAAGGGGAGACTTTTGACCTGTACGCGACCCTGAATCCCACGCAGCCGACCCAGCCCCCGCTCATCGGCGGGGACATCGGGTGGTTTGCAGTCCACTGCAATGTCGATGGTGCATCCGTGTCGTTCGACAACACTCCCCAGGGAACCATCACGAATGGCATCCTGACGGTCCAGGTCTACACGACTGCAACACCGTTTAAGACGTACACCGTGACGATGCCGGGGTACCAGCCATACACGGGAATGATCGACCGGTATCCCGGGAAGGGTGAGACCGTCGATCTTTACGCAACTCTCAACCCTGCCCCCACGCCGACTCCCACGAAGTCACCCCTCCTGACCATCCTTGTCCTCGTCGCTGTCGGTACGGCCGGTCTCCTCGCCGTGCGGAGGAAGGAGTAAAGGAACCGGCGGGCACGGCTCCGTTCCGGGGCCTGTCCGCATTTTTTCTTTTGTTTTCTCTCGTGTGAAGGCCGGAATCCATCCGGAATATGCAGTGTTCCTTGATCCTGCCTGCCCTGCCCGGGAACCGCGCTCCGGAAAGGAGTTAGGATGATTAGCTTAACATCAGGGCAAATGTCAATTTTTTTATACCCCGTCTGTCCCATATATGGAATGATGGACGAAGAAAAAGTACGGAAGGCTTTTGAAGCCGAAGGAATCGAGAGGGAGATCAAGTGTCCCCAGGCATTTGCACTATCGGAGAAGTATGGCATCCCGAAGATGGACATAGCCCGGTACTGCAATGCGCATGGCATCAAGATACGGGCATGCCAGCTGGGCTGCTTTAAATGAGCCTTTTTCTGAAAACGGTTCCGGTGGAAGAGGCAGTCGGCATCGCGGTACGTATTGCACGCCCCCTTTCCCCCGAGGATGTGCCTCTCGAAGAAGCGGTTGGCAGGGTGCTCGCCCGGGATGTATACCCTGACCTCGATATCCCGGGTTTCGATCGCTCCGTTGTCGACGGCTATGCCGTCGTCGCATCGGATACGACCGGTGCCGGGGAGTCGATCCCCTCCTTTCTGACGCTCCTTGCCACCGTCAGGATGGGGGAAGGGGCGAAATCCGAAGTCAGGGAGGGCCATTGCATGTACGTCCCGACCGGCGGAGCCGTTCCCCCCGGTGCCGATGCCGTCGTGATGGTCGAGGACTGCGAGGTCATTGGGGATCAGGTCCTCGTCAAAAGACCGGTGGGAATCGGGGAGAACATCGTCCGCAGGGGAGAGGACTTCTCTCGGGACAGGCCCGCGCTGCGTGCCGGTCGGAGGCTCCGGCCTGCAGACTGCGGGGTCCTTGCAGCCATTGGCTGCCCGACCGTCCCCGTCTTCCGGATGCCCCGCGTCGGTGTGATATCCACGGGAAACGAGCTCGTCAGTGTCCGTGACGTCCCGGGAGAGGGAAAGGTGAGGGACAGCAACGGGCCGATGATAGCAGCGTACCTCCGGAGGTGCGGTTGCAGGGAAAAGACCTATGGTATCGTCCCGGACGATCGGGAAGCGCTTGCCCTGGCACTCCGGAGGGCCCTTGCCGAAAACGATGCGGTCTTCCTCTCGGGAGGCAGCTCCAAGGACGAGCGCGACCTCACGGCTGACCTCATCGGCGAACTGGGCCGGGTCCTCGTCCACGGTATTGCCATCTCGCCGGGAAAACCGACCATCATCGGCAGGTGCGGGGAAAAACCGGTTATCGGGCTCCCCGGTCACCCGGCCTCCGCACTCGTCGTTCTCGACAGGGTCGCACGCCCCCTCCTCGCGGCACTGTCCGGAGAAACATCGCGCGTCGAAAACACGGTCCTCGCAGTCCTTGCAGAGAACATCCCGTCTGCCCGGGGCAGGGAAGACTACGTCCGGGTGCGGCTCGAAGGCGGGCGGGCAGTCCCCCTCTTCGGGAAGTCAGGGCTCCTCAACACGCTCGCGGAGTCCGACGGGATGGTCCGTGTCCCNGCAGGGAGCGAGGGGCTCGAGGCCGGGACGACCGTCGGGGTGCTGCTGTGGTGAAGAGGTACCTCTCGGTTGTTTCGCTNNAGGAAGCAAAGGAAGCCCTTGCAGGGACGCCTGTGCCCTGCAGGGAGAAGTCCGTGCCCCTCATGGAGGCATGCGGGCGGGTCACGGCACGGGCCCTCTTTGCCCCGTACTCCGTTCCCGGGGAACACATTGCCGCAATGGACGGGATTGCCGTCCGGAGCGCCGACACGTCCGGGGCATCGGAGCAGTCCCCGGTCATCCTGAAGGATGCCGTTTTGGTCAACACGGGAAACGTCGTTCCTCCCGGGTACGATGCGGTCATCATGATCGAGGAGGTCTGGAAGGAGGGTGATGCATTCCTGATCCGGAGACCCGCAAGTCCCTGGCAGCACGTCCGGCCTCCCGGCGAAGACATCGCCGAGTCCGAGATGATACTCCCATCCGGTCACCGCATACGTCCCCAGGACATCGGGGCCCTCGCGACGTACGGGATCACGGAAGTCCCGGTCCGGTACTTCCGGGCGGGGCTCATCCCGACCGGAAGCGAACTCGTTCCCCCGGGGACGAGACCGGGAAGGGGCCAGGTGGTCGAGAGCAATACCCGCCTCGCGGAAGCATGGCTGGCAGGTCATGGCGGCGAATGCACGCGGTATCCTCCGGTGAGGGATGACCCCTCTCTCATACGCGAGGCGATCCTCTCGGCCGCCCGGGAGAACGATCTCGTCATCGTCTCGGCCGGTTCATCTGCGGGGACAAGGGATTACACGGCGGACGTCCTCGCGGACGTGGGCAGGGTCGTTGTCCACGGCGTTGCCATCAAGCCGGGAAAACCCGTCATCATCGGTGCCGTGGGAAAAATTCCCGTCATCGGGATGCCCGGCTACCCGCTCTCGGCCCTCACGGTGCTCCGCGAACTCGTCAGTTATCTTCTCTCCGTATCGGGCATACCGGTCTATGGCTGTGCGGAGATCGATGCCCGCCTGACAGCGACTCTCCACTCCGAGGCAGGAGTGGACGAGTTCGTGCTCGTATCCTGCGGGAACGTCGGCGGGCAGTGGGTTGCAACACCCCTCTCCCGGGGGTCGGGGGTACAGATGAGTGCCGTCCGGTCGAACGGGTACATCTGCATCCCCGCATCGGTTGAAGGGTTTTCCGCGGGTGAACAGGTACGGGTCCGGCTTTCGGAGGGCATGGACAGGGCGGCGTCTGCGATTGTCGTCACGGGCAGCCACGACCCTGCCCTCGATGTGCTCGCGGACATCCTGAACGCAAGGGGAACCGGTCTCTTCTCGGCCCATGCCGGGAGCATGGGCGGGCTCCTTGCCCTTCGCAAGGGTGACTGCCATGCGGCGCCCATGCACCTCCTCGCCGAAAACGGCGACTACAACGTGCCGTTCATCGCGAAGTACCTGCCGGGAACCGGAATCGAACTCGTCTGCGTCGCCGGCAGGGAGCAGGGTATCATGTCGAAAACCGGGCTCTCGCTCGATGACCTGCCCGGGAAAAGATTCATCAACCGGCAGAAGGGCTCGGGCACCCGGATGCTCCTTGACCACGAGCTGCACAGGAGGGGGATTTCGCCGCGGGACATTCCCGGGTATGATCGGGAGGTCCCGACCCACACGGCCGTTGCCCTCGCGGTCCGGAGCGGCGAGGCCGAGGCAGGGATGGGCGTTGCTTCTGCCGCACGGGCGTTCGGGCTCTCCTTTGTCCCGGTGGCAAGCGAGAGGTACGAACTTGCCATCCCGGTCTCTGCACTGGACGACCGGAGGGTGCAGGCACTCGTGGATGCAGTCTCGTCCCCGGAATTCCGCACGGCCCTCGAAAAGATGGGGGGATACAGGACGGAAATCACCGGTGCGCGGCGGAGAGTGCCTTAAAACAGGCATCCTGCGGGGTCGGGCAGGCACAGACCCCCGGGATGTCCCACGTGCGGTACCCATAGACCGGTTTTCCTGCCTTCAGTGCGAAGGCTATCTCTGACAGGGTCCCGTATCCCCCGCCGACAGCGATAACGGCATCCGCACTCTCGACCACGAGGTAGTTCCGTGCGTGGGACATCCCCGTCCTGATCCGGACGGAGAGGTANGGGTTTCCGTCNCCCGTGCCCGGGAGAATCCCGACCGCGATCCCGCCGGACGATGCAGCACCNCGGCAGGACGCCTCCATCACCCCCGNCATGCCGCCCGNGATGAGGATGGCCCCGTTTTCTGCAAGGGTTCTCCCGATCTCCCCGGCGGCTCTCTCTTCCTCCCCGCTGCAGTCACCTGCCCCGATCACGGCGATCTGGACGGGCCGGGCAGGGCCGGTCACCGGGAACCCCCCTTCGGGTTGAAAGAGAGCAGACGGAGCACCGTCATCTCTTCGATGGCGTACCGGGGACCTTCCCTCCCGAGCCCCGATGCCTTCTCCCCCCCGTACGGCATGTGGTCGGCCCGGAACGTCGGGACGTCATTGACGATGACACCCCCGAACTCTCCCTCCGCAAAAGCTTCGAGTATCCGGTTGATGTCACGGGTAAAGAGTCCCATCTGTAACCCGTAAGGAGTGGCGTTGGCAAGGGAGAGAGCCTCGGAAAAGTCGCGGTAGGAGCAGATGGCAACGACCGGGGCAAAAACCTCTTCCCGGAAGAGTCTCATTCCGGGTGTCACCCCGGAAACGACCGTCGGGTACATCAGCGTCCCGTCGGCACGCCCTCCGGTCACGACTTGTGCACCCTGTGCCTGTGCTTCCCGGACCATCCCGAGGGCTTTTTCAACTGCCTCCCTGCTGATCATGGGCCCGACGGTGGTCTCCCCGCGCCTCGGGTCACCGGTGACCAGCCGTTTTGCACCCCGGCATACTTCGCGGCATACCTGGTCGTGTACCGCCTCGTGGACAAGGACTCTCTGGACGGAGATGCAGACCTGCCCGGCGTTTGAAAACCCGCCCTGCACGATCCGGGATGCGGCAAACGCGATGTCTGCGTCCTCGTGGACGATGACCGGCGCACTCCCCCCGAGCTCGAGCGAGACCCTCTTTCTCCCTGCCTTCAGACGGAGAGCCCACCCGACCCCGGCACTCCCCGTGAACGAGATGAACGAAACGCGGTCGTCCTGAACAAGCCTCTCCGCACGCCCGCCCGGGCAGGGGACGACACTGAGGGCAGGGGCGGGAAACCCGGCAGAAA
>Ga0067045_1029700_pt1 | contig 18884 bp, 14 predicted proteins | sample TerdegcTABiofilm_FD_59184 | JGI IMG/M metagenome (GOLD analysis project Ga0067045, IMG submission 59184) | Combined Assembly of (Gp0054472, Gp0054536) Wastewater bioreactor microbial communities from Singapore -Terephthalate degrading... | reverse complement strand
CCGCGGCCACGTCCAGGCTGGTGGTCGCCAGCTGCCGCTGCCGGAGCCGATCGATGCAGACATTGGCCGTGATCCGGTAGATCCACGTGGCGGCCGTGCTCTCACCCCGGAACGAACCGAGGGCCCGGTAGACCTTGAGGAAGACGTCCTGGGCGGCCTCTTCGGCGTCTTCCCGGTTGCCGAGCATGCGATACGCCTGGTTGAACACCCGGTCCCGGTGTTGGGCCACAACCTGCTCGAATCCTGCCTTCATGCCGCGGTGCCGCCCGCACCTTTCGGGAGTACCCCACGATCCCGATGTCTCGCAGGCGCGCCAGCCGCTTCCTGGCGGCTGCGCCTCGGCGATGTCCGCGCCCGCCGACACGGGGGCCGCCCCGCCAGCGCCAGAGCCGCAGGCTGTCGCGGCGGACTCCCGCTCGCTCGACATCACGCCAGGGTCGGTACTCCGTGCCGATGCGGTCGCTCCCTGTGCGTTTGACGGTGATTCGATCGCTCGACTTTCACCAATGTAAGGCCGGATCCGTGCGGGGCGGTAGGCCGCCGCCAAGATGGTTGAAAGAAATAGCGCCCGGCTCCCGTCCAATGCGGTGGCAGGGCGAGCACGCGAGTTCACGGCGCCGCGGTCCCAGCCCTGCTGGCCCGCCGCGCCACCGCCAGGAGATGGACAATGGAAGCCATTCTGGTCCCCTTGGGGCTCTTCACGATGATCACCTTGATCGTCATCTTCATCGCTCGGTACCGCCATCGCGAGCGTCTCGAGATGATCAAGAGTGGCGCGTACGTGCTGCCAGCGCCGGCAGCGGCGACGAAGCGCTCGCTGCTGTGGGGCCTGCTGCTGACATTCGCCGGCGTCGGATATGGCCTGGGGATTCTGGCGCTGGGGTTCGACCTGCACATGCTGCTGCCGGCGACCGTGCTCACGCCGGTGGGGCTGGCGCTGCTGCTGTACCATCGCTGGGTGGCGTCGAAGCCCGAGGAGCGCGAGCAGCAGTCCACGGCAACGCTCCGGCCCGCCGGAAATGCGTCCGCAGCGGGATCGACGCCCGCCGAGGTGGAGACCGAACGCGCCCTGTGAGACCAGCCACTCGCACCGAGGCGGCCCCAGGCGGCTCTCGTGCCGCCACGGGCCGCCGCCACGTCCGCAGGACCGGCGGCTGATAGAGTGCGCGGACTGACGGTCCTGCGCGCGCCGGTGGGCCGGCCGGTCGCCAGCGACCGGCGCCCGCCCTCGTGCTCGGGCGGAATCTCAGCGGCCTCCCGCCGCCAACTCGGCCACGCGGTCCAGACGGCCGAAGACCTTGTGGAAGGCGGCCGCCACTGCCTCGGCCACCTCTGGACCGTGCGGGGCGCGGAGCGGCACCGTCATCCCGAAGTGGGTGTCGGTGTGCCGCTGGGCCTGCGGGTACTGGGCTGGATCGTAGGTGACCTCGGCCGCGAAGGGACACGACCACGGACAGCCCGAGCCGTACGCGTTGCGGGCCTGGAAGACGGTCATTGCCGGCAGGATGAAGCGCTGCCAGACGCCGGCGGGCACCCCTTCGGCCTGGAGCGCCTGCATCACCGCGTCGCGCAGGCGCGCCGGCTCGCCAGTCCAGCCCACCTGCGCCATGTCGATGCGCGTGGTGAAGTTGTACCAGTTGTGCAGATGGCCCGCCGGCTCGCTGGGCAGGATGCAGCCGGGCACGCCGCGCAGGCCTGCCAGCAGCACCGCCGCGTTGGCGCGCTGCGTCGCCAGGTACTCATCCAGGCGCGCCAGCTGAGCTCGGGCGAAGGCGGCGGTCAGGTCGTTGTTGCGGTACATCCAGCCCAGCGCGTACGCGTGGTAGTCGCGCGCTTCCAGCGGGGTGCGCGTCTCTCCGAACGACCAGAGCTGCCGTGCCGCGGCCGCCAGCTCGTCGCTGTCGGTGACGAACATCCCGCCTTCGCCTGAGCACAGGCACTTGTTCTGGTTGAAGCTGAACGCGGCGCAGTCGCCGAGGGTCCCCACCTTGCGGCCGTGGAAGAGGGCCCCATGCGCTTGGCAGCAGTCTTCGATGACCTTCAGCCCGTGCCCGCGCGCCACGGCCATGATGCGGTCCATGGCGGCGGCCAGGCCGTGGAGGTGGACCACGATGATCGCCTTGGTCTTGGGCGTGATCGCGGCCTCGATCCTGGCCGGGTCGATGTTCATGGTGTCGAAGTCGATGTCCACGAACACGGGCACGGCGTTGTGGTGGATGATGCAGGTGGCGCTGGAGGACCAGGAGTACGCGGGGACGAGCACCTGATCGCCGGCGCCCACGCCGCACGCGGCCACAGCCATGTGCAGGGCCGCGGTGCCGCTGTTGGTGGTGATCGCGTGGCGGTTGCCGTTCCATTCCGCGAACTCGCGCTCCAGTTTGGCGCAGTTGGGTCCAAAGGCGTGTTGGCCGCCCTCCAGCGACGCCAGCACGTACTGCCGATCCAGATCGGCGATCGGCGGCCACGGTCGCAGCATCCCTTCGGGGATGGTCCGCGGTCCACCGCAGACGGCCAGCTCGGCCATGTTCCGTTCTCCTCCGTGTGATGCACCAGCGCCCCGCGCCGTGCCCGCCAGTGGTCGCCGCGCCCAGCCGCTTGCGATGACCAGCCCGCCGATGGCCAGCCGCCCGCACCCAGAAAACCCCGCCTGCCGCCTCCTGCCCTCGGGTGATGGCGCCGCGAAAGGTATCCCGGGCCCGCAGCACGGTCAAAAACGCCGGGGGTACCCCACCGGGGTCTGGCGGGAGCGTTGGCGCAGGACTTCCAGCCGCTGGCTGGCCGGCCTGGAGAGGCGCTGCGCGGGCGGCCAGCGGGCTCAGGCGACGCGGAACCGCTGGACGACGTCCTCGTCCACGGTGACGCCCAGGCCCGGTGCGTCCGGCACCGACAGATAGCCGTCCTGCATGCGGATCGGCTCGCGGCACAGGCTGTTCAGCAGCGATGCCTCGCAGACGTTGTACTCGAGAAAGAGCGAGTTCATCAGATAGGCGTTCAGGTGCAGCGACGTGGCCTTGAGCAGATCGGTGAGCCAGGCGTGCGGGCAGCAGTCGATCTGCCTTCTGGTGGCCAGGTCGGCGAGCTGTCGCCCTACGGTCAGTCCGCCGCAGCGGCTCAGATCCGGCTGCAACACGTGGATGCCTCCCAGACAGGCCAACCGTTCGAATTCGTCCACACCGCTGGCCTGCTCGCCGGCCGCCAGGCGCAGCGTGGTGGTCTGACGGGCCACCTCCGCGTACCCCGCGTAGTTCTCCGGGTGGAGGAAGTCCTCCAGCCAGAACACCCCCAGATCCTCCAGGGCCTTGGCCAGCCGGATCCAATCCTTGAGCGACCGAGTTCGGAACGGCTGCTGGAGATCGGGATTGTACCAGCCCGCGTCCACCAGCAGATCGACGTGCGGGCCGGCAGCGGCCCGCGCTGCGGCAACCAGGGCCACGTCGGTGTCCAGGTCCTGTCCGAAGACTCCCCAGCCGAACTTGATGGCGCGGAAGCCCCGCTCCAGGTACTGATCCACGGCCCGGCGCATGTCCTCGGGACTAGGCCGAAACAGCGTCGATGCGTAGGCCTTGACCCGGTCGCGGTACTTGGCGCCGAGCAAGGCCCAGACCGGAACGCCCAGGGCCTTGCCGGCGATGTCCCACAAGGCGATGTCGACCCCGGACAGCACCTGCATGCCGGCGCCCTGGCGGCCGTAGTAGCCCAGCGCCCGGTAGAGCTTCTGCCAGATGCGCTCGCGCTCCAGGGGATTCTCGCCGAGTAGCGTCGTGCGGACACCCTCGAAGCCGGGGACGCCGCTGGAAGGCGCCTCGACGATCGCCTTGGCCACGTGCGGCTGCGTCTCGATATCCGACCAGCCGCTGATGCTCGCGTCGGTGTCGACGCGCAGCAGACAGACGAAACGCACACCGTGCGCTTCCGCCGCGCTGGCCGGGCTGGCGTACCCTTTGCCCGTGTCCAGCACCATGGCCTCGACGTTGGTGATCTGCATGCGCCCTCACTCCTGGTCGGCTGGCGTCGGCAGCCGGCAGTTTCGAGCCGCACTCGGTGGCCACGCCAACTCTGCCCGCTCCATATGGACAGCGACTGGCTCCGCGTCAAGCCGGTTGGCCCGGAGGCGCCCAGCCGGCAGCGCGCGGCTTCGACCGGCGGGTGCTTGCTGCGGCCCGTCCGCGTGCGCATCATTCGGGCAGGAGCCTGCGGTGCGGAGATGGATGCCGGGCCCGACGGGCCCCCAAGGACGCTTGGAGCGGCTCTCCGAAGCAGCCTGCGCATGCGCAGCGCGGGCCGGGCGAACCAGGCGGGCAAGGACGAGCGAGGACGATGGCCAACCAGCACGGACAGCGCGCGGCGCCCAGACCCATCGTCGTGGTCGGTAGTTCGAACATCGACTTCATCATGAAGATGGAGCGTCTGCCGGCGCGCGACGAGACGGTGACGGGTGCCCGCTTCGCGCAGGCTCTGGGTGGCAAGGGAGCCAACCAGGCCGTCGCCGCGGGGCGCGCCCTGGCTGGAGTAGCCGCGGGCGGCGTGGTCCTGGTGAGCTGCCTGGGCGACGATCCCTATGCCCAGCAGATGCTGGCGGAATGCCGTGCGAGCGGTGTCTGCACCGACTACGTCTGGTGCGAGAAGGACATCCCCAGCGGCGCGGCGTTGGTGATGATCGGCGAGGGCGGGCACAACTACATCTCGGTGGCGCCGGGTGCGAACGGTCGGCTGACGCCGGCCCGCATCGATGCTGTGCGCGACCTGATCGCCGGTGCCGCCTGGGTGCTGGTGCAGTTCGAGATTCCTCCCGAGTCCGTGCTGCGGTTGCTGGACGTCGCTGCCGAGACGGCGACGCCGGTCGTGTGGAACTATGCGCCCGCCAATCCGTTCGACGCGGCCGCGCTCGAGCGGGTGAGCGTCGTCATCGCCAACGAGCCGGAAGCGGGTGCCCTGACGGGCATCGCGGTGACCGACGTGGCGTCGGCCACCGCCGCGGCGCGGCGGATGCGCGAGCTGGGCGCGGGCACGGGCATCGTCACCCTGGGGGCGCATGGCTCGGTGATCGCCGCGGCCAGCGGGGTCAGCCATGTGCCGGCCTTCCCGGTCGAGGCTGTGGATACCACGGCCGCGGGAGACACATACTGCGGGTGCTTGGTAGCGGCTCTGGCCGAGGGGCTGCCGCTGCTCGAGGCGGCGCGGGTCGCCAGCGCGGCCGGGGCCCTGTGCGTGCAGCGGCTGGGCGCGCAGCCGTCGATCCCGTGGCGCCAGGAGATCCAGGCCTTTCTCGCGGCCAGAGCCGAGCGACGATGAGGCGCGGGGCGAGAACGACGACGCCAGGGCTGTCCGAGCCTCGCCTCCCGGCTCCTCTCCTGCGGAGGATGGCAATGGGCTCGCACGTCTGCGTCGCCGTCACCGTGATCCTCGCTGTCGCCATGTCTTCGCCTGTTCGCGGCGCGCGGCCTGGCGACTACGCCCGCGGCACGGACGATCCGCGCTATTGGCGGGACATGGCGCGAGAAGCGTTCGGCGAGGGCAAGTACGATCTAGCGATCGCCTGGTACCGGGCGGCGCAGCAGCGCGGCATCGCGCCGGACGTGGACTTCTGTGTCGAACTGGGCGACGCCCAGTACCAGTTGGCCATGCAGGATCCGAAGTCCTCTGCCGGACGGAAGCTGTTGAGCGAGGCGCTGGAGAACTACCAGAAGGGGGTGCGCGAGCGGCCGGAGGCAGCCGAGTTCCAGTTCCGCATGGCCTGCATTCGGTTCGTCTTGGGTCAGCACGACCAGGCGCTGGAGCACATCGATAAGGCCATCCGCCTGGATCCGCGCAACTCGATGTTCTGGGAGTCCAAAGGCAGCATCTGGCGGGCGATGGGCGACAGCGACAATGCCGCGCTGTGCTATCGCAACGCCCGGCTGTACGCCGACGAACAGAACGGGGACCGCTCGGTCGAGGCCGCCGCCGACGAACGCGCCGAGCCGCCGGGCGACTACGCCGGCCTGACCTTTCAGGCCCTGGAGAGAAACGCTGCCGAGGCCTTTGCCGACGGCCGCTGGCAGGAGGCGGCAACGCTCTACGAGAGAGCGCTGGCCGTCGAGCCGGACGGGCACCCGAACTGCTGGATTCGGCTCGGGCAGTGCTACTCCCGGCTGGGCAGGCAGAGGGAAGCGGACGCCGCGTACGCGAAGGCCACGGACGAGCCGACGGGCGCCGCATCCGGGGAAGATCTGCTGGCGCTGCGGCAGCGCGCCCACGAGGCCTACATGGCCGGGGACTACGCCTTGGCCATCCGAACGTGGCAGGCCTACCTCGCCAAGGTTCCCGACGACGCTGGCGGCTGGGTCTCGTTGGCCAAGGCGTACGAGTTGGCCGGCGAGCCCGAGAAAGCGGCGGAATGCTCGGCCAGGGCCCGAGCGATCGCACAGTGACCGGGCTGCCAGCGCGCCGGCAGCGCCGCCTGTCTCAGTAGTACTCGCGCAGGGCGAGGATCCGTTCGGTGCCGTCCTCCAGCCGCAGGTGCACCACGGTGCCTTCGTCGCCGTTGCCAAAGCCGTCGACCGCATCGCTGTAGGCGGTCCCTACCGGGATCCCGTTCACGGCCGCGATGCGCTCGCCGACCCGCCATCCGGCCGCCGCTGCCGGACTCCCCGGAGCCACGAAGACCACTTCGAGCGCACCCTGGGCGCGTACGGTCAGCAGCCCGGAGCGATCCCGCTGGAACGGCGCGGTGTCCCAGTCCGGGCCGGGGTCCAGCCACAGGCAGCCGCGGCTGTAGTCGAAGGTCACCCGGAAGCGCTTCAGGATGCCCGATCCGAGGTTGCCGGCGATGCGCCTGGTGTGCAGCGCGCCGGCTTCGGCTTGGTGGATGCCGACGGGCACGTCGCGCAGCCGGTACCCGGCGATCTCGACGGAGCGGAGCGTGGTCAGCTTCTGGACCGACATGCCGCCCACGCCGGCGCTGAGCCCTTCCGAGATCTGGGCCCGGTTCTCCAGCAATCCGTTCTCGTCGGCGTACGACCTGACCAGGTCGAGTGCAGCGCCGCTGCCGGTATCCAGGCTGACGCGGGCGGGCGTCAGGTTCTCGACCGTGATGTCGATTTCGACGTGGCCATCCTGCGCGGGGTACACCGGCAGACGACGGCCTGCTCCTTGGTACGCGAATGCCACCGGGTCCACAAAGCGGAGTCGCGATGCCGGATAGTCGACGTCGACCACGACGGCGTGAAAGACCTCCTTGCCGAGGATGGCGCAGAGCGGGCGGCCGAGTTTCTCGGCGATGCCGCGCAGGTCGATCACTGCCGCGGTCACGTCGGTCAACTGCAGTTGGCCGAGCCGGAAGGCCAGACCTGGCGCGATCGCGGCCTCGGCTTCGCCGGAGACGCCGACGGCTGCGAGGGCGCCTGTGGCCTGCAGGTGCAGGGAGTCTGCGCAGGCCCGGTCGAGCACGCTCATGCCTGCGCCGGAATCGAGCACGATCTCCGCCGGAACGCCATTCACCGTGCCGGCGACGAAGATGTACGCGCCGCGATGCAGGGTCATCGGCAGCCAACCGGTGGCCTGGGCATCGGCGTCGAAGCTGTAGAGTTTCCTTTCGGCGTCCGGGGGGGCGAAGGCCTCGGCATCCAGACCGCGGTTGATCGTCACCGCTTCGATGGTGAGCGTCTGGTTGGCCGCGGGGTTGTCGTGCAGCTCGGATGCGCGGAACGCCACGCGGACGCCGTCCACCACCCGCCAATCTTCCAGACGATGCCAGACGATCTCGGTGTCGCGCCGCTCGCGAATCCAGGTCAGAGCGCCATCGCTGGGATCCAGGAAGAGATCCCAAGTATCTCCGTCGGGGTACGCGAAGCGGATGACGCGCCAGTTTCGCCCATCCTTCTGTGCCGCGCCCAGATCCTGGCGCGAGGATCCGTCGGCTCCCGACAGGTGGGCGCCGAAGGTCCGGGCCGTCGCCCGCCGGATCGCTTTCTCCTGCTCGGCTCCGAGTGGCTCGAGCTGGCCACTGCTGTTGACGACCCATCCCCCCTGCTCGCCGAGACCCTGTGCCCCCTGGAGCACTCCGAGGTCGTACTCGGTGCGCGACCAGCCGCGGCGATGCTGCAGCGAACGGAACGTGCCCGCCAGACCGGCTACCTCCAGGCGACCGACGACGGCAATGTCGCGCAGGCTGTCGACGACGGCGCGACCGCCGAGCCACGCCACGTGCCGGGCCAGGATATCGTCCGCCGTCAGTCGGCCAGAGGGCCGTTCCTCCTGGGGTCCCGTCGCCGCCAGGACGCCGGAGAACGCAGCGACCACCGTCGCGAGGGCGGGCGCGGCCATCGCCGCAGCGAGGACGATCGGTGCCCGGGACATGCGGCAGCAGAACAATCTCATCGCGAACCTCCGTTCGGCCTGTGTGATCCCAAATCTACGAGGTCGTCACCAGCATCCTGCAATATCCCCGAAGAGCGCAGGCTTGTTTCGGCCCGGGTGGCCCTGCTAGCGCGGCGGACAGACGGCGCCACCCTTGACATGGGGCCGGCGCATCCCTGTGTTCGCGTCGTCCGTTTCGCCGGTGGCGAGCGGGCGCTGCCGGCTGTCAGCGTGAACACCGACCAAGAGCTGCCGACATGGCCGCCATGCGGGGCGAACCACAGGTAGAGGCGACGGCGCCGGTGTTGGTGGGCCAGGCGCCCGGCCATCACTGGTTTCCCACCGTGCACCTGTTCGATGAGCAGAACATCCTCTGCGAGGTGGTCACGACAGCCGACGAAGCCCAGGGCGAGTGGCCGGCGGTGCTGTATCTGTCGCGGGACGGAGGGGGCTCGTGGAGCAGAGCCGGCGAACTCGACTCGTACGGTCCGGCATCGGTCGCCCTGGACACCGGCCGTCTGCTGGTCCTGCCGTACGAGACCTGGCCGCTCGCGCCCGGCGACCGGCGCAACGCGATCGCTGCTGGCACGATCGTCACCTTGGGCCCGCACGGAACCCTGGCCACGCAGAGAGCGCCGGTGAGGTTCCTGGGGTTTCCCCAAGAGCTGGCCGACTACCACGGCGACGAACTGGCACTGCTGACCAACGGCAATGTCGTCGCAGTGGAGGATGGGCGGTTGTTCACCACCATGTACGGCCGCTTTGCCGCCACGCCGCAGGAGGGCCGGTACGAGTGTTTCGGGATGACCAGTAGCGACGGCGGCTTCACTTGGCAGTACGGCGCTGTGGTCGCCAGTTGGCGCGACACGCCGGGGGCCAGCGATGGTCCGTGCGAGTCGAACACCGTACGCCTGGCCGACGGACGCCTGTGGTGCGTGTTCCGGGTCGGGTCGGGTCGGAGGCACCACTACTGGGCCAGCACCAGTGCCGACGGCGGCGCGACGTGGGGGCCTCCGCGTCGGCTGCCAGGGCAGTGGTCGGTGGAGCCGCAACTGGTCCGTCTGGACAACGGTGCGCTGCTGCTCAGCGGCGGGCGGCCAGGCATCATGCTGTGGATCCTGGCGGGCGGGACCGCTGCCGAATGGCACTCGTTCAACCTGGCGGCGCACCACAACGCTGCCTGGCCGCGGGCCAGCGAGCACTACCCGGCCAGTTGCGTCGAGGGCGCGACAGCGGCGGATCCGGCCTGTACGACTTCGTACACGGGGATGAAGGCCATCGGCCCCGACGCAGCGATCGTCTGCTACGACCGGCTGGGCAATGGCTGGGCCGGAGCGCCCGGTGTCTGGGGGCCCACGGACGCCGTGTTCGCCGTGCGCGTGCGGGTCGGGTGGCCGGGCTCGACCGGGTAGCCAGCGCGGGCCGAGGCAGGGCGCGCATCGCGGGTCGGAGGGGTGCTCGGTGCATCGCGATGGTGGACGGATGGAAAGAGGAGCAGCGGCGGCTTTGTTCGCGGTGGCGTTCGCAGCGGCCGTGCTCGCAGGGGTGTCCGTGTCTCCGGCTGTGGCGCGGACGGGGTTCGCCGCGGAGCTGCTGGACGACGCCGGGCAGATCTGGACAGCTCCGCTGCGGCTCCGCGGAGCGCGCGTCGCGCCGCTGGCGATGCTTGCGGCGAGCACCGCGGTGCTCGTGGCTCAAGACGAGCATATCCGCGATGGCGTGCAGGATCTGGCCTGGCGGCCGGGCGTGCAGGGGGCCGCGGACGCGATCGACGAGATGGGCAGTTGGGGGGCCTGGGCTGCGGCCGGGGCGCTCCTCGGGACAGGAGTGCTCGCCGGCGACCAGAAGGCCGGCGCGACTGGTCGTCTGGCGACGGCCGCCATGCTCCAAGCGTTCGCGGTCGATCATTTCCTCAAGGCGTGCACGGGCCGCCGCCGTCCTTGGTATGCGGACGGAAAAGATCATTGGTCGGGGCCGGCAGGGTTTCGCGCGCTCTTCGATCGAGACGACCGCGGCCGATACTCCTCGTTCCCGTCCGGCCATACCGGCACCGCCTTCGCGCTGGCGACGGTCGTGGCCATGCAGTACCGCCAGGAGGCCTGGGTGCCGGTCCTGAGCTATGCCGTCGCCGCCGGCGTGGGGCTGTCCCGCATGGCCTTGGACCGCCACTGGGCGTCCGATGTCGCTGTCGGCGCGGTGGTCGGCCACGCGGTGGCGCGGCTGGTCGTCGTCAACCATCGGCAGCGGCGCTCCGGGCTTGTGCCGGTGGCTGCGTGCGTCCCGGGCGCGGTCTTTGTCGGGGTGTCCTGCCACCTGCCGTCGACCGCGCGGTGACCCCGGCAGCGATCGCCGCTCAGCCCCGGGTCGGAGTCTTGAACGTGCGGCCGCGCCGGCTCATATTGCTTCCAGGTCTACCGTGTCCAGGCTGAACCGCCTCCGGACGGTCCGCCCTAGCCGGTGTGTCCACGGGGCTGATGGGTCCAGTGGTCGTCCGGTCAGCCGCGTGCTGGAGGACGCTCGGTTCATGGCAGGCAGCAGCGAACTGCAGGGCTGCACCCAGTTCGGCCGTTGGCCCCGCACTGGTCCTTGTGGCAGTGGTTGCGGGGCCGCTAGCGGCTCTCCGCCTTTCCTGTCTTTGCCCCCTCCCCTGCGCGCGGCCGTGGTGGCAGCACCCCCCTAAAGGGCGACCATCACCGCGGTGCTGTCGGGTCGGTCCGCAGCACTGGACGCAAACGTCGAGCGACACAGGAGAGGTCACCATGGACGGAACGCGTACTGCCATGCTGCGCGTCGCTGCCGCCCTCGCGGCGGGCACCGCACTGATCGCGGCGCTCCTCGCCGGTGGATGTGGCGGCGATTCCGATTCACCAGCCGGGGCCGGCGCGAACCACCCGCCCCGGATCGAATCCGTCTCACCGGCCACGCCCGCCAACCTGACGCCGGGCCAACAGGTGGAGCTGGCGGTCGTCGCTGTCGACGAAGATGGCGAGGCGCTGACGTGGAACTGGGAGTGCACGGGATGCGCGTCCCTGAGCCCGCTGGACGATGGCCGGCGGGCCACGATCGCCGCGCCATCGGGCGGGCAGGTCGCGGCCGTGGTCACGGTCACGGATGCCGACGGAGCATCGGTCAGCCATACCTGGTCCTTCACCGTGGTGCGCGCGACCAACGGCGCGCCACAGTTCACGTACACCACACCACAGTCTCCGGTATTTCCAGCGCCGGGGGAGGCGTTGACCTTCTCGGTGAATGCCAACGATCCTGATCTGGACGTGGTGGAGTACTCCTGGCAGGCGACGGCGGGTTCGCTGTCGGCCACAGCCGGCAACCAGGTGCAGTGGACCGCGCCGCAGGAGGGCTCGGCGACGATCACGGTGACCGCCAGCGACGGCTTCGGGGGCAGTTGCAGCTTTGCCTGGGAGGCCACGGTGCTGCCTTTGGCCGAGACTCGCTACCGCGGCACCTGGGAGAGCGAGGGAGTGGAACCGGTGGTCCGCTTCACCGTCGGCGAACTGCTGGGCGAGCGCACGATCCCAGTGATCAACGCCGTCGAGCAGTTCTTCCGAGGCCAGGTCGAGTGTTCGGTATTCCCCGGCGGTGTGTGGGAGGTGAGCACCCTGCCCGGACCCAACAGCAACGCGAACTCCATTCGGGTGGTGTTCGATGGCCTGGACGTGCGCGGGGGCGACGGCACCCCCAATGGCGTGGTCTTCGGGGGGATGTTCACGGGTGCCGGGTACAGCCGTTTGTACGGAAACCTGTCGATCAGAAAGGACGGCGCGTACCTGGTGAACCAGCAGGCCACCTACTTCCGGCGCGTGAGCAACTGACCGGCGCTGGCAGCGCGGCGACGCGGCCGGTCCTAGCCGGCGCGGCGCCGAACCAGCGAGAAACCTGGCCTGTGGGCTGCGCCGGACGGTTCGGGCGCGGCCGGCAAGACGCGAGCGAGACGCGTCCCCGCGCGGTGCTGCGCCCGGGGCCACTGCCGACTCGCCGCGCGCGGCCCGGTCTGGTTGCCGTCACGCCGACGAGGCCATGGCGAGCGACAGCCTGTACATCACTCCGGAGCTCTTCCGTTTCCTGCGCGAGCTGCGGGCACACAACCAGCGCGAGTGGTTCGCAACCCACCGGCAGCGGTACGAGCAGCACGTGCGCGCGCCGCTGCTCGGTTTCATCGAGGATTTCGCCGAGCCGCTCTACCGGATCAGTCCGCACTTCCGGGCCGAGCCCCGCCGGGTCGGCGGTTCGCTCTTCCGGATCTACCGCGATGTTCGCTTCGCGGCGGACAAGTCGCCCTACAAGACCAATGCCGGTGTGCAGTTCCGCCACGAGCGCGGCCGCGACGCGCACGCCCCGGGATTCTACCTGCACCTGGAACCCGGCGAGGTCTTCGTGGCCGCGGGCATCTGGCGACCGGAGCCCGCCGTGGCAGCCCGAGTCCGCGCGGCCATCGTGGCGCAGCCTGAGCGCTGGGAGCGGGCCCTTCGCCATCCGGACTTCGTGCGGGCTGGGTTCCGCTTGAGCACAGACGCCTACCGGCGCGTGCCGGCCGGCTTCGATCCGGAACACCCCCTGGCGGAGGACCTCAAGCGCAAGGAGTTCATCGCCGTCACGGAGCTGAGCGAGCGGGCCGTCTGCGCCCCGGGGTTCCTGGCCGTGTTCGCTCGCCTGTGCGCGGCGGCGGCGCCGTTCGTGCAGTTCGTGACGGAGGCCATCGAGCTGCCGTTCTAGGCCGCGACCGCCCGGTGCCTCGGTCGCCGCCGCTGGCCCGCTGCCCGGGATTCCTGCCGTCCGGTTAGCTCCCGAAGCGTTCGCGGACCATGGCGAGCTGTTGGCGGATGGGGACGTGGTTGGGGCATTTCGGCTCGCATTCTGCGCATTCGATGCACTCGCTGGCGCGCTTGCTGGCTTCCATGGCAGCGTACTGGCTGCGGGCCCAATCGCGCAGGGCGTACACCTGATCGTAGTTGTAGATCTTGAAGTTGCCGGGGATGTCGACGCCGTGGGGACAAGGCATGCAATACCCGCAGGCGGTGCAGAACTGCTGCTGGAGGTTCTGGAACTGGTCGAGGATGGCATTGACCTGGGACCACTCATCGGGACTCATGGCGACGAACGAACTCACCGTCGCCACGTTCTCCTCCAGTTGCTCGAGGGTGTTCATGCCGGAGCAGGCGCAGCTCACCGCCGGATTGGACAGCACGTACCGCAGCGCCGCGGCGGCCGTGGTGGCGGCGCCGCCGGGCAGGAGGCTCTGCAGGGTCGCCGAGGGAGCGGCCAGCAGCCCGCCGGCTACGGGGCTCATGACCACGACGCCAACCCCCAGCTCCGCGGCTCGCCGGATGGTGGGCTCGTACTGGCGATTGAGCAGATTGTAGGACACGGTCAGGCTGTCGAAGATCCCGGTCTCCACCAGCTTGGTGAAGTTGCCGGGCGTGTCGTGTCCGGTGAAGCCGATATGCCCGATCACCCCTTCCTTCTGCGCCTGGCGCAGTGCCTCCAAGGCCCCGCCCTTCTTGGTCAGCAGTTCCAGCCTCTCGTACTGGAACCATCCGACCTGGAAGAATTCGAGGTAGTCCACGCCGAGGATCTGCATTTGCAGGTCGATCTCGCGGCGGTAGCTGTCGGCGGTGGTCTCGGCGTTCACTCCGGCCTTGCCCGACACGATCAGGCCGCGGCTGCGACCCTTCAGTCCGCCCGCGGTCAGATGCTGGCACCGGCCGCCGATGTACCCGCGCGTGGTCTCGAAGTAGTTGATGCCGGCAGCGATGGCTCGGTCGATGATGGCCGCCGCCAGCTCGGGGTTGTCGGCCGGCAGGCGCATGCAGCCCATGGCCAGCGCCGAGACGTGCAGCCCAGTGTTGCCCAACGGTCGGTACTTCATGCGGTTTCTCCTCCAGCGATTGGCACGAACGCTAACGACAGCCTCGCGCCAGACGGCGCTGCGGACCTGGTCCGCCGCGTGGGGCGCCAACGGCGAACACGCGCACCGGGAGCGGAGTGCCGCGTTGCGCGCGGGCGTCGCGGCCCCTGCGGTGCACGGCAGGGGGATGGGCCTTCATAATCTGGAGTTGGGCTCTGGCTGGGCAAGGGGCCGGCTGGGGGGGAGCGTCGTTGCTGGCCGCTCAGCGCAGGTCCACGCGCCATGCATCCGGCACGGCTCGGCGCACCACCCATTCGGCCAAGTTGGCCCACTGCTGGCAACTGTCCAGGATGGCGCTGTCCGCGGAGACCACGATGTGCCCCGAGGCGCGCAGCGTGGCGTCCGGGCTGTCGCACAGCTCGCACCGCCACAGCCAGGCCCGCTCGTTGGCCAGCTCGGTGGCGAGCTGGCCGATGCGGCCAGAATTGGAGACCGGCCGGTCGAAGAGCCACCGGCAGCCATGCGCCCGCAGTTCGGCCAGGCATTCGCCGATCAGCGTCAAGGCCGGCAGCGACTCCTCGACTTTGCGGTAGCTGCCGTGCACGCTGGCCAGGTCCCGGCAGCAGCCGTCGCGGCACACCAGCACCACCGCGCCGCCCAGGGCCGCTTCGATGGTCATCAGCAGATTGAAGCCATCGATGTCCAGGTCCTGCCCGGCCACCTGCTCCAGCGGCACGCAGTGCGCTTGCCGCCAAGCCAGGGAGGCATCCGCACAGGCGGCGCGCTGCACCGCTTGGCGCTGGCGCGCGGTCAGGCGGAAGTGGTCGCCGACCAGCTTGGCGGCGGCGACCGGCGAGTAGCCGCGGCTGAGCAGCCAACTGAGATCGTGCACGGCCTGACGGAGAATTGCCTGCCGCGACGGTGCGAACAATTCGCGATCGGCCGGATGCGGGCCCCGATGGCGGCGCCTGTCAGGCATGGGTACTCTTCCTCGCCGAGCCAGGGGGCGCCGAGCCGCGTGCGTTGGGGAGAGCACCAATGCCACGCGGGGTTCCGGCTCGGCCAGGAGGCAAGTTAGTCGGACGGAGCGGGACGAACAAGCTGCTGGCAGGCCAGCCAGCCGGGTCCGATGTCGCTCCAGGGGCGCCCACCCCGCCGCGGGGGAGCCACCGGACCGGGCGGGGTGGCGCGCATGGGCCGGCATCCAGAGCCGCTCGGCCGCAGCCGGCGCCCACGGCTCGCTGTTGCCGGCGGCCCCACGCGCACCAATAGGCACCAGCCATGGGGCCCAGTTGATCGAACCGGGCCCACCAGCATACCTTGGTCTGGCGGCCAACGGCTGGCCCGCGCCCGGGCGATGGCGTGGCCTCAGGCCGGGACCCCGCCGATGCGCTGCATCGGCAGCGGCCACGGCTCGAAAGCTGGAGCTTGCCGCCCGGCGGTGGCCGCGCTGCTAGCGGCTGGCAAGTTGGGTGCCAGCAGACCCGCGGCGCCCGTACCCCCAGCAGGAGGACGATGACGAGCACCACCCCACGTGCGGGCGTCACTTGGCGCGCTGTGCTCATCGGCGCCGTCTTGGTGGGCGCGATCAGCGTCATCAGCCCCTGGGCCATCCTCATGGTCAAGGGGTCGCAGCTCACCAGCAACGCCATCCCCATCATCGCCGTCGTCTTCCTGCTGGTGTTGACCCTCCTCATCGCTCCGGTGTTGCGCGCGATGGGAGCCAGGTGGGCGCTGCGGCGCGGCGAACTGGTCACCGTGTACGCGATGATGCTCGTCGGTTCGGTGGTGGTGACCACGGGATTCACCGGCTCCTTCCTGTCGATCATCAGCGGCCTGCAGTACTACGCCACGCCCGAAAACGAGTGGGCCGATCTGTTTCTGCCGCACGTGCACCCGTGGCTGGGACCCACGGATGCGGAGGCCATCCGGCTGTTCTACGAGGGCATGCCCCGGGGCATGCCGCTGCCGTGGCATGCGTGGCAGACGCCGCTGCTGGCCTGGATCTCGTTCATCTTGGTGTTCTACTGGGTCATCCTGTGCCTGGGGGTGCTGCTGCGCGGCCAGTGGGTGGACAACGAGAGGCTGGTCTTCCCGCTCACGCGCCTGCCGCTGGCGATGATCGAAGAGCCACAGGAACGGGGCCGACTGCTCGGCGGGCTGTACCGCAAGCGCCTGCTGTGGTTGGGGGTGGCCCTGCCAGTGCTGCTGCACTCCTGGAACTCTCTGCAGTTCTATCACGACGCCTTTCGCCCCATTCGCCTGAGCGGCTCGGTCGTGCTGCTGCCGGGTCTGGTGGGCATGCCGTTTCGCCTCAACCTGCCGGTGCTCGGCCTGGCGTACCTGATGTCGGTGAACGTGGCCTTCAGCATCTGGTTCTTCTTTCTGCTGGGCCTGCTCGAGTGGCTCCTCTCCGCGCGCCTCGGGATCTCCATCAGCGGCGGCGGCGACATCTGGACGTCGGGCGGGTACAGCCTGCCGTGCTCCTACCAGATGGCGGGCGGGATGCTGGCGCTGGCGTTGTTCGTGCTGTGGACCGCCCGCGCGCACGTCCGCGGTCTGGCAAGGCTGGCTTGGCGCGGTCAGGCGGCCCCTGGCGAAATCCTGTCGCCGCGCCTGGCCTTCTGTGGGTTGGCGGGAGGCATCGCCTTCATGCTCGGCTGGCTGTGGCTGACGGGCATGTCGCTGTACGTGGCGGTGCTGCTGGTGGCCGGAGCGCTGCTGGCCTTCGTCGGTCTGTCGCGGGTGGTGTGCGAGGCTGGCCTGCCGGGGGCGCAGGTGCCCATGGTCCCCCAGGCGTTCATCACCCGCGGTCTGGGGCCGGAGCTTCTCGGCCTCAAGAACATGACCTGTCTGGGTTTCAGCACCGTGTGGATGGGCGAGACTGCGGCCAACATGATGAACGCCGTGGTCCACAGCCTCAAGCTCACGTCGACAGGCGGGCCACCGAGCCGGCGGATGCCCTGGGCCATCCTGCTGGCCATCGCCGTGGGCCTGGCCGGCTCGATCTGGTTCACCATGCACCTGGCCTACCGGTACGGCGGCATCAACCTGCACAGTTGGTACTATGACGGCGCGCCGCGCTGGCCGTTCGACTACATGAGTTCGGTCTTCAATCTTCCGGAAGGATCGATCGGCACGCGCTTCGGCTTTGCCATCGGCGGCGCGGTGTTCATGGCCGTGCTGCTCTTCCTGCGCCAGCGTTTCGTCTGGTGGCCGCTGCACCCGATCGGCTTCCCGATCGCCATGACCTACACGATCGTCTCGTACGGCTGGTTTTCGATCTTTCTGGCCTGGCTGGTGAAGAGCACGGTGCTGCGGTACGGCGGCGTGCGACTCTACCGGACGCTGCTGCCGTTCTTTCTCGGTCTCGTGCTGGGCGAGTTCACCGCGGCCTGTCTGTGGGTCTTCATCGACGGCGCGTACGGGGTCGAGGGCAACATGATCTTCAATTTCTGAAGCTGACCCTGCGCGGCCACGAAGAGACAGGTGGCCTTGGAGCCGAGGTCCGGCAGGTGCAGACGAAGGGCCGCGTGCCGCAAGGAAGCAGGAGCCGTCCTATGGCGAGGCGTGCTGGGCCGCAAGGGATGTGCCCCTTGGGGCTGGCGGTGTGGGCAGCGGCGGGCGCGCTGCTGCTGTGGGCCGCCCCTGGCCGCAGCCAGGCAGCGGGCACCACGCCCGATCCGCAGCGACTGTTGCGGCGCTTCGATCAGCTCTTCGAATCGTCGGGGACAGAGGCTCGGCTGGAGCTGACCGTCACGCGCCCGGCCAAGGTGCGCGCGATGCGCCTGCACCTGTGGAGCAAGGGCAGGGATCGGGCGCTGGTGGTCATCGAGGCGCCCCCTCGCGATGCCGGCACCGCCACGCTGAAGGCCGCGGGCAATCTATGGAACTACCTGCCCAAGATTGGGCGGACGATCCGGGTGCCGCCGTCCATGATGATGGGCGCGTGGATGGGTACCGACCTGACCAACGACGACCTGGTGCGCGAATCCTCCTACGAGAAGGACTACACCGCGGAGCTGGTGGGACGCAGCGTCGATCCGCCCGGCTGGCACGTCCGGCTGCGCGCTCGGCCCGACGTGCCCGGCTTGTGGCAGACGGTGGAGGTGGTCTTCTCGGTGGAGCGCGAGCTGCCGGTGCTGGTGCGGTTCTTCGACCACAAGGGACGCCTGGCGCGCACGATGACTCTAGAGGAGGTCCGCCTGCTCGGCGGGCGCTGGATTCCTACCGTGGTGCGCGTGGTGCCCGCGCGCGAGGCCGGGCACGCGACCGAGCTGCGTTACCTCCACGTGGAATTCGACCGCAACCTGCCCGAGAGCATGTTTGGCCTGGCAGCCCTGGAAGCGCGGCGGTGAGCGGGATGGCGGAACCGACCTCGATCCGCTTGGCGTGGCGCAACCTGGGACGCAATCCCAAGCGCACGCTGCTGGCCGTGGGCGCGGTAGCCGTGGGGCAGTTCTCTTTTCTGGTGGTGTGCGCGCTGCTGCGCGGCTACAGCGCCCAGTTCCTGGAGTCGGTGACCGGGCCGCTGCTGGGCCACGCGCAGGTGCACGCTCCGGGCTGGCGCGAGGAGCGTGCGGTGGAGTTGGCCATCGACGATGTGGAGGCGACGCTGGCGGCCTTGCGGGCCGAACCGGTGACCGCGCGGGCCATGCCCCGGGTGTACGCTCCGGTGCTGGCG
>Ga0067045_1029699_pt1 | contig 18885 bp, 21 predicted proteins | sample TerdegcTABiofilm_FD_59184 | JGI IMG/M metagenome (GOLD analysis project Ga0067045, IMG submission 59184) | Combined Assembly of (Gp0054472, Gp0054536) Wastewater bioreactor microbial communities from Singapore -Terephthalate degrading... | reverse complement strand
CTTTTTTTGACGAAAATCCGGACTGCGAATTTTGACGCTCGGGCGAGGCGGAATTCCCCCCACACCCCCCTTCCGCCTCGCCCTCGCTTTGGACGCCGACGGAATTTGTATTTTGCTTCGCAAAATGCGCCGCAGGAAAAAGAGATGTTGCCCTTGCCCCAACCCACCCGTGCGCGGGCAACGATAAGGGACTCCCTAAATTTTGTTTGCTTAATTTTGAAGTTTGCGGTATCATTATATTAAACAAGTTGATATACACTCACTATAAGTAGTATATTATAATAGTTTATCAAAGTCAAAACAATATGGCAAATTCAGTTAGTGAAAATATCCGCAAACTTCGGCAGAAAAAAGGGATTTCCCAAGATCGCCTCTCAAAAGACGCTGATTTAGCGTTGAATACGGTTGTAAAAATAGAAACAGGTGAAAATCCCAACCCGACGGTTGAAACATTAAAAAAAATAGCAAAAGCCCTCGGCGTGCCAGTGGTAGAATTATTTAAATAGTTATGCAAAAACCATATTACGAAAAACCGAAATTTAAACTGTATCAAGCAAACTGCTTGGAAATTCTTGCTGAACTTCCAGAAAATTCAGTTGATATGGTTTTTGCTGATCCGCCCTATCTTCTTTCAAACGGCGGTTTTACCGTTCACGCAGGAAAGCGAGTAAGCGTAAATAAAGGCGAATGGGACAAAAGTAACGGTTTGAAAAAAGATTTTGAATTTCATCTTGAATGGATACAAGCCATCAAGCGAGTTTTAAAACCGCACGGCACAATTTGGATTAGCGGAACTTATCACTCAATTTATCAATGCGGTTTTGCGCTTCAGGTTGCGGGATTTCATGTTTTGAATGATATCGCATGGTTCAAACCGAACGCATCACCAAATTTAAGTTGTCGTTATTTTACAGCAAGTCACGAAACACTTATTTGGGCAAGAAAAGATAAAAAAGCGAAACATATTTTCAATTACGATTTAATGAAAAATGGGATTTGGCCAGAGGACGCGTTAAAAAAACCTGGACTTCAAATGCGGTCGGTTTGGTCAATCGGCACACCAAAAACTATTGAAAAGAAATTTGGCAAACACCCAACACAAAAACCAGAGGATTTATTGAAACGAGTTGTGCTTGCCAGCACAAACAAAGGTGATTTAATTCTTGATCCCTTTACGGGAAGCTCAACAACGGGGATAGCCGCTTATCTTTTGGGGCGCAGTTTTATTGGCATTGATTTAGATAAAAAATATCTCGATTTATCAATAAAGCGATTTGAGGAATTAGATTATAATTTAAAAAGTAAATTACAATTTAAGGAAAAATAATATGGCAAACAGTATTTCTTGGAAAAAAATTTTTGATGATTATAAAATACTCAATCACGATTTTAATAAGTCGCCATTTTTGCTTTCAGCGACACAAATAAAAAGGGCTTGTCAGCGTTTTAAAGAAACAGGAGAAAAAGAAGTCCGTATATTATGCAAACAAGATAGTCGCGAAGATAGGCCTGATATTTTTGTAAAAAATAACCTCTTTTTATTGCCTGTTAAAAATGGATATTACAACATAATCAAAGGTGAAGGTTATGTTGATATTCCCGAAATCAAAAAGGAAGAGGTTGTTTATTCTTCAAAACTAGATTTTCAATTAGATACGACAAAAATAGGTGATTCCGAAATGCAACATTTAGATTATGCTTATGCCGCCAGTTTAATTAGGACATTTACAGAAGATCCTACTCTTGTTTTGACAATTCGTGGCAGAAAATATACCCCCGAATTTGAATTTTATGTCGGCAAACAGCTAATTAAAGTTTCAAGTGTACAAACTGAAGTAGACGCTGGTTATGAGGGGAAAAATCAGGTTGTCCTTGTTGAAGCAAAAAATTTTAGCGCGACAAATGTAATAATTCGTCAACTTTATTATCCATATAGACAATGGCAGGAGCACACAAATAAAAAAGTGATGACCATTTTCTTTGATAAGGCGCGCGGTGCAGATGTGTATTCAATATGGCAATTTGAATTTACCGATCCGAAAAACTATAACAGTATTAAGTTGATAAAATCTGGTAAATTCAGGATTAAAGAAAAATAATATGAAGGAAGAATTTGTAAAAAGCTCAATAATAAAATATCTCTCTCGCAAAGAATGGGGAACGAATTTACAATTTGGCGGATTGAGAGAGCGTGGGGTTGACATCAAGGTTCGTCATAATCATTATCCGCGATATTTTTTAATTGAGTGCAAGGGGCAAGGAATTGGGCGCGGATCAAACGAAGTCGCTTTTGTATATTCACTTGGACAAATTATCAGCCGTATGAAATCTGGTGGAACCACTCGTTATTACTATGGTTTGGGATTACCTGAAATATCAGCAAAAATCGCCTTGCGACGCTTGCCATGGCAAGTTGCTAAAAAATTATTGCTCTATGTCTTTTCGTGCGACGAAAAAGGAAATGTTAAGCAATTTTCTTGGCAAGATTTGAAAAAGGTGCAAGAATTGAAAAAATAAGCCCGCCGAAAAAAATTCGCCAGCCCAAGCGAGGGCGTGGCGGAAGGGGGGTGTGGGGGGAATTCCGCCTCGCCCGAGCGTCAAAATTCGCAGTCCGGATTTTCGTCAAAAAAAGTTCGGATTTCGTCCAATAAACACCACCATATTGAATTAGCCGCCTCGCTCGGGGCTTTACCTTCGCTTTCGCCGCCACCAAATTCTGTGCCAACAAAATTGGCGCACCAGCCAAAATATCTTAACTATAGCAAAAAAACTGAAAGTATTGACAAGAAATAATTACGAGTATCTATTCAAAATAGATAGGGTCGAACTGTCTGTTAAAAAATTTAAAAGGAAACAAAAAATATGCCAAGGCATAATGGAACTGGTCCCTTAGGTCTTAGTCTAAAGCGGCTGGGGTTTAGATCCTTGCGACACTATCTCCCTCTCGCAAAAAGTCCAACTACTCCCTTTAACATTTCTAATCTTTCTATAACCTTCATAAGGTTATTATGTCAAACCAAAATATCGACAAGATAATATAAAATATTAATAGGTATTTTTTATCAATGGCCACTCTTCCCACTAAACTTTCCGACCAACTAGCCCTGATCAGAGAATCCTTAAAACAGCGCCAAAAGTATATTAAAAAAGAATATCAGGCCTACGGTTTAGAGCTGGCCAAAGAGCTTCGCGACTGGAAAAACCGTTCTCTTTATATCCGGCTTGCCAAAACTATTGACCGAAAAATCCTCGACCAAGCCAGATATTTTGTTAAAGACCATATCACCGGCACCGTCCGCTCGCCCAAACGTCTCTTTATGTGGAAGCTCAAACAACTTCGTTCCTGATATAATACCTCCGTGAAAAAATTTCTGTCTCTTTTGGTTATTTTCACTCTATCAACTGTCTGGACTATTACTCGGCAAACCCGGGCCGACAACGGCGACTTGGTTAAGATTAATCCTAAAAAAAACCAAATTGTCTCTCCGGAAATCCGTGATATTAGCCAAAATTTGACCCTTGCCGGCTCTGTCGAGACTGATCAGAAAGCCATTCTGAAATTTGCCACTTCCGGTAAACTGGCCTGGGTCGGAGTTAGGGTAGGGGATAGAGTCAAAAAAGGCCAGGCCGTTGCCTCGCTTGACAAAACCGAACTTACCAAACGTTTTCAAAAAACCGCCAACGACTATCTCTCTGGGTACAATGACTTTCTTGACACCCAGGCAAAATTTCAAAACGAAAAAGACCGCTATCTAATTACCGACACCATCAAACGTCTCCTCGAAAGATCTCAATATACCCTTAATAAAGCAGTTCTTGACTACGAAATCGCCGAATTAGCAATTAAATACGCTACTATTACCAGTCCCATAAGCGGCATCGTCACCGCCGTCGATGAACCCTATCCCGGAGTCAATATCATCCCTAATACCGCCACTTTTACCATTATTGATCCTGAAAAAATTTATTTTTCCGGCGAAGTCGACCAAGAAGATGTCATCAACCTTAAACTCGGTCAAAAAGCCAAAATCTTTCTTGATAGCTTCCCCAATCAGCCAATTGACAGCGCCATTAGTTATATTTCTTTTGGGCCTATTCCCGGCGCCAGCACTACTTCTTACGAAATCCGCTTGCCCTTAAACAATTCCCTTGGCCTTTATCGTCTAGGTATGACCGGCGATGTTCTTATCTCTCTGGCCCAAGCCTCCAACACTCTAACCCTTCCTGTTTCTGCCATCATCTCCGAAAACGATCAATCGTTTGTCCTAGTTAAACAATCCCCTAAAGAAGCTAGAAAGGTTAAGGTTAAGCTCGGTATTGAATCTGAAGATTATGTCGAGATCCTCGACGGCATCTCTGAAAATGATCAAATCGTCATCCAATAAGGTTTTGCTCGAGCTAAAAAACGTCAGTAAAACCTACTATTCGGGCAATTCCAGTTTTAACGCTCTCGACGGCATCAGCTTAAAAATCTATCAGGGCGAATTTGTTTCCATTACTGGCCCTTCCGGCTCGGGCAAATCAACCTTAATGCACATTATTGGCCTGCTTGATGTCCCTACCTCTGGGCAGGTACTTTTAGAAAATCGGGACATCTCTCACTTTAACGAAAAACAATTGGCTGAATTAAGAAATACCACTCTCGGTTTTGTCTTTCAGCAGTTTAATCTTCTCCCTAAAACTACTGCTCTAGAAAACGTCATTCTCCCCCTGCTTTATTCTGACACTCCTTCCAAACTCCACCCATCTTTAGGCATGGAAATGCTTCGTAAGGTTAACTTGGAAGACAAATTTAAAAACACCCCTGCCCAACTTTCCGGTGGTCAGCAACAACGAGTTGCCATCGCCCGAGCCTTAATTAATCATCCTAAAATTATTCTTGCCGACGAGCCCACCGGCAATCTCGACAGCCGCTCCGGAGAACAAATCATGAAGTTATTTCTTCAGCTTCACGCCGAAGGCCACACCATCGTTTTTGTTACTCACGATCCAGACCTAGCCAAGCTCGCCCAAAAAATAATTATCATTAAGGACGGCAAAATCAAACATGCGCACCCTTAAACCCAGTCTTTCCGATCTTCTTAAATCCAGTCTCCGTTCTATTTCTAAAAACAAAGGGCGGACTGTTTTAACTTCCCTTGGAATTATCATCGGCGTTACTTCTGTTATTCTTCTTACCTCTATCGGCAATGGCCTTAAAAAATATGTCAGCGACCAATTTGAATCGCTTGGAACCAACTCTATTTTTATCTCCCCTGGGAAAATCTTTAACGAAAACGGTGGCTTTAATCAGGGAAGAAGAGTCGTTAGTATTAAATTTAATCTCAAAGACGTTCAGCATCTCAAAAGAAATCTTGGCGATTCTCTAATCATGCCTGTTAATATTGGCTTTTATAATATTAAGTCCCCTTTTGCTAGCAAAAAATCAGTCGAAACCACCGGCGCTACTTCAGACTATGGTCCAAACACTAACCTTACCATCTCGCCGAATAACGGCCGTTGGCTTACTAATGAAGAAGACCAAAAAAATAGTTTGGTTGTCATCCTTGGCCACCAACTCGCCCAAGATCTTTTCCCCCAAGGTACCGCCCTAGGAAAAAAGGTCATCGTTAAAGGGAAAAATCTAAAAGTAATTGGAATTATCGACAAAAAGGGCGCTTCTCTTGGAGGCCCCAGTATCGACAATTATGCTTTTATTCCTCTTTCTACCGCCTTTAAGTTTTCCGGTAATCAAGACATTAATACCATTATTGTTAAGGTAAAAGACAAAAATCAGGTCGATAAAACCAAAGAAAAAATTACCCAGATTATGTCTCAACGCTACGACCAAGAAGCCTTTTCCGTTTTTGACAGCTCCCAGCTTCTTAGTTCTATTAATGCCATTATTAGCACTTTAACAATTGCCCTAACCGGCATCGCCGCTATCTCGCTCGTCGTTGGCGGCATCGGTATTATGAACATCATGCTGGTTACTGTCACCGAACGAACCCGGGAAATCGGTCTTCGCAAGGCTGTCGGCGCTTACCCCCGGGCCATCCTGCTTCAGTTTCTTTTTGAGGCTACGATCCTTTCCTGCTTTGGCGGTCTTATTGGTATCATTTTAGGTTTCCTTGGCACCCTCGCTATCAATAAATTTTTTCCCGCCACCCTCACCCTCGGTTCGGTCGCCCTCGCCTTTCTTGTCTCTTCCTTGGTCGGCATTGTCTTTGGCGTCACCCCCGCCCGCAAGGCATCTAAACTTTCTCCAATCGAAGCCCTAAGATATGAATAATCTTAAACCAATCTGCTAATATTATTTTGTGAAGCAAGAACTTCGCCATCATCTCATACCCCTGCTCATCCTTCTTGTTTTTATCTTCGCCATTTGGTTTTTTAATAATGTCCCTTACTATGAATTCATTTATCTTTTCTTGGGCTTTGCTCTCGGTTCATTTTTTCTTGACATTGATCATCTAATCTATTGGTTTTACCTTCAGCCCAACCTCGAGGAAAGCCGCCTCGCCCAAGCTGCTTTCGAGAAAAAGGATTATAGAAATATTCTAAAACTGCTTGAAATCACCCACCAAAACCACACCTCTCTTATTTTTCATCACTATTTTTTTCAGATCGTCCTCGTCTTAGTCTCTTTTTTTGTTTTTACCTCCAGCAACAGCGTCCTGGCCATGGCATTCCTTTTGGCCCTCAATATTCACCTTTTAGTTGACGAATTCGTTGATATCTCCCGTGATCCCCGCCACCTCCAAACCTGGCTCTTTGCTCGCGAAAAAAAACAGCTCGCTTTAAAAGCGCTCCAATACTACCTCTTCCTTTTTCTCGTGTTAACCATTGTTTTTGTTCTCCTCCTAATTAACTCCCGTTAATGTCCGATCTTTTTAAACAAGCCCTCAAGTTTCTCTCTCTTCCGCAACAAAAACTCCTCTTAGATACCCAAACCCTCTTCAGGTGTCTTAAAAGAAACCACATTAATGATTATTCCTTCCTCGTTTCTCCCATGGCCAAATCCTATGAGGGCTACCTTAAAGATTTCTTTTTAAAAATTGGCATTATTGACCAAGACAATTACGAATCCGACCGTTTCCGGGTTGGCAAAACCCTCAATCCTTCTCTCCGTTACAAACGTTATTCTATCTTTCAGAAACTAGCCGACCTTCATCCTGAAGGGGAACCCTTGGCTGAAATCCTTTGGGATGCCTGGAAATATGGCCGCAACGAAATCTTCCACTACTTTCCCCACAACCTAAAATCACTCGATCTTAACGAAGCCCAACGCCGAATTACCCTTATCCTCAACGCCATTATTCGGTCCGGGCAATTTATAGATAAATATTCTAATGACCTCAAGTCTTGATATAATCACTCCATATGTCAACTTTAAAAATAGACCCTTCAAAATGTATTGGCTGTAGTACCTGTGTTATTATTGATCCAGACAACTTTGAGCTCGATTCTAAAACCAATCTGGCCAAAGTGAAATCTTCCGCCATTATTACCGAAAAAACCAAAAACGCGGTCGAGTCCTGTCCAGTTACTGCAATATCAATTGAAAATTAAATTATGAAACCACTCCTCGTTGTCATTTTACTTCTTGTCTCTTTTTATGCTGGTTCCCGTTGGGAAAAGTCCAAAACCCCTTCCTCGGCAACTACCAACAGCAACGGTTCCTTTGTTGTCACTAAATCCGAAAAACCCGAGCTCGCCTTCTATGTCATGAGCTTTTGTCCCTATGGTAACCAAATCGAGGAAGTTCTAAAACCTGTCTTCGACCTGATTGGTCAAAAAGCTGACATCAGGCCACAATATATCTTTGATAAGATTGACGATTTAACCACCTACTGTCAATCCCGTTCGGGCGACCCATCTCAATGTTCTATTTATGTCGACAATATCGTCAAAAACAAAATCCCCAATCCTCCGTTTACCACTGTCGCCGGTTGTCAAAAATATATCGCCGACCTTAACAAAAGCTGTCTCGATGAAAAATCTTATATCAAAACTAATAATGCTTACTACACCTCGCTTCACGGCCGAAGCGAAGCCAATCAGGATATCCGGGAGATCTGCGCTTGGAATCAAACCGATGACAAAAAGAAATGGTGGGATTTTGTTCTCAAGGTTAACGCCAATTGCACCGCCGAAAATGTCGATACTTGCTGGGAAGATCAGGCCAAAGCCGCCAATCTCGATACCAACAAAATCACCGAATGTTTCAATAAAGAAGCCATTTCTTTGATCGAAAAAGAAATTGCTCTCACTGAAAAATTTAAAATTCAAGGTTCACCTACCCTGTTAATCAATGATGTCAATTTTCCCCCCGACTCTGCCTACCAACAAGACGGGAAGGGCAATCTCCTAGTTAACGGCAAAACCATCACCCAGGACCAATACCGCTCTCCCGATGCCATTAAAGAGGCTATTTGTTCTGCCTTCAAAAAAGCCCCAAAGGAGTGCACTACTGTCCTTGAAACCACCGTCCTTGGAACCACCACCTCTGCCGAAAACAATTGTAATTAATTCTTTTCTTCGTCTCCGCGCCACATCGAAACCTTGCGTAATTGCCGGCTTAAATGTTCACAGCGGCCAGATAGACCCAGAATTATCAGCCAAGTCGAAACCTTAGAAAAACAACCACAGGCAGGCAACGTGGGCACATGCGATAATATGTGCCATAATTGCCCCAGCAATGGCCGTTTTATCATCAATCCGGACGAAAAAACAGTTACTCCTAAAAGACATGTCTAATCTGAAATAAGATATAATTTGATCGCCATGAAACTTAACTCTCGCCAGCTCCGCCAAAGCAGGGTAGGGGAGTCGCAAAAAAAACAACAGTTAATCCGCCGCCACCCTATTGTCTTAGTTTTAGACAATATTTTTGACACTTACAACATCGGCTCTTTTTTTCGTCTCGCCGATGCCATCGCCGCCCAAAAGCTCTACCTCTGCGGCCCTGTCGTCACCCCGCCCAACATCAAAATCGACCGTGCCTCTGTCGGTACTTGGAAATGGGTCCCCTGGGAACAAAACCTTTCTGCCGCCGATTGTGTTAAAGAATTAAAATCACAGGGCTACCAGATTGTTGCCTGCGAGCAGTCGCCACATAGTCTTTCCTATCTTAAAGCTAAATATAAATTCCCCCTTGCTTTGGTCCTCGGCAGTGAGACTGACGGCGTCTCCCCCGAAGTCCTTAAACTGGTCGATCAGACCGTCGAAATTCCCTTATTTGGCGTTAATATTTCACTTAATGTTTTAGTCGCCGCAGCCGTTATTTCATATAATATAATAGCCCATCTTTAGGGTATTTTTGCTACTTGTAAAGCCGTTTTGTTTTGGTAAAATGGAATTATCCCCGAATTTACTTTATAAACTTTACAAACTTTTCACTTTATAAACTGATTTATGTCTTCTGATCAAAACTATACCAGCCAACAAATAGTCGTCCTCGAAGGCCTCGAACCAGTCCGTAAACGACCAGCCATGTATATCGGTTCTACCGACAGCACCGGTCTTCATCATTGTCTCTGGGAAATTATTGATAATTCTATCGACGAAGCCCTAGCCGGTTTCGCCCAAAATATCTGGGTCATCATTCACCCCGACAACTCTGTCACTGTCGCTGACGACGGCCGCGGCTTTCCTATCGATATCATGGAAAAATACAAAAAACCCGCCGTCGAAGTCGTCATGACCACCCTCCACTCCGGCGGTAAGTTCGAAGGCACCGCCTACAAAGTCTCTGGCGGGCTTCACGGCGTTGGCGCCTCTTGTGTCAACGCGTTATCTGCCCTCTACCAAATCGAAGTCCGTCGCGACAACCAGATCTATTTCATTGAATTTAGTCGGGGTAAAGTAAAAACCAAACTTACTCCAATTCCCGAAACCCAAATCAGTCTGTTAAAAAAAATCCTGCCTCCAAATATCACCGGCACCACCGTAACCTTTTGGCCTGATCCTCAAATATTTAAAGACACTCTTGAATTCGACTCCAAAACAATTATTAAATCACTTAAGGACCGGGCTTATCTAACCTCTAAACTTTATTTCCATCTCTACGACGAACGCCGCCATCGCCAGCACCATTTTTATTTCGAAGGCGGCATCCGCTCCCTCCTTAGAGAAATTAATAAAGGCAAAACCCTCCTTCATCCTCCTATCTATATCCACCGAGCCGAAAACGATATCGACGTCGAAATTGTTCTTCAATATAACGACTCCTTCCAAGAAAATACTCCATCATACGTCAACATTATTAACACTTCTGAAGGCGGAACCCATCTTTCCGGATTTAAATCGGCTCTAACTAAAGTCATCAAAGACTATGCCGAAAAGAAAGAAATGCTCAAAGAAAAGGATGATTCTATCACTGGCGATGATGTCCGCGAAGGTCTAACAGCTGTACTGTCAATCAAAATGCCTAGCAAGGACCTTCAATTCGAGGGTCAAACTAAGTCCAAATTAGGAAATAGCGAAGTTCAGCCCATAGTTAACAAAATTGTTCGCGAAGAATTAGAAATTTATTTTGAGGAACATCCCGATATCGCCAAAATTATTGTCGGCAAATCACTTCTTGCCATTCAAATCCGCAAAGCCGCTAAAGCCGCCAAAGACGCCATCATGCGCAAAAGCGTCTTTGATTCTCTCGGTCTTCCCGGCAAACTCGCCGACTGCCAGTCAAAAGATCCTGCCGAATCAGAGATCTTTATTGTTGAAGGCGATTCGGCCGGCGGCTCTGCCAAACAGGGTCGGGACCGAAAATTCCAAGCCATCCTCCCTCTTTGGGGCAAAGGCCTCAACACCGAAGGAATGCGTCTTGATAAAATTGTTTCCTCCGACAAATTTAAAGATCTGATCATCGCTCTTGGGATGGGTATCGGAGAAACCTTGGCCCCAGAAAAACTTCGCTATCACCGTATCATCCTTATGGCCGATGCCGACGTCGACGGCTCACATATTAACACCCTCTGGCTTACTCTCCTCTATCGCCACTTAAGGTACACCATCGAAAACGGTCATGTCTTCTTGGCCATGCCTCCCCTTTACCGCATCAAACAGGGTAAAGATATCCGCTATGTCTATACCGAAGAAGAAAAAGAAGCCTATCTTAAAACCATCGACACCTCCAAGGGCTTCGAAATCCAGCGTTACAAGGGTTTGGGTGAAATGAATCCCCAACAACTCTGGGAAACCACTATGAATCCTGCTACCAGGCTATTGAAAAAAGTCTCTATTGGCGACGCCCAAAAAGCCGACGAAACCTTCCGGATTCTGATGGGCGAAGACGTCCCTCCGCGTAAAAAATTTATCGTCACCCATGCCCATCTGGCTACGTTGGATATTTAATTAACTTACCAATTTTGAGAATTAAAAACTAAAAACTAATTATGCCAAATAATATCGGTAAAATTCTTTCCGTCGATATCGTCCCGGAAATGGAAAAATCCTATTTGGACTATGCCATGTCGGTAATTGTCGCCCGCGCCCTGCCAGATGTCCGTGACGGCCTAAAACCAGTCCACCGCCGCATCATCTTTGCCATGGAGCAAATGGGTTTAAGTTTTGGCGGTAAAAACTCCAAATCCGCCAAAGTCGTCGGCGAAGTTTTAGGTAAATACCACCCCCACGGCGACGCCGCCGTCTATATGTCTTTAGTCCGAATGGCCCAAGAATTTTCTCTCCGATATCCCTTAATTAGAGGTCAGGGTAATTTTGGTTCAATCGACGGTGATCCTCCTGCCGCCATGAGGTACACCGAAGTCAAAATGTCCAAAATCGCCTCTGAACTGATTGCTGATATCAACAAAGAAACGGTTGACATGGTTGACAATTTCGATTCCACCCTCAAAGAACCACACGTCCTGCCATCCCGTATACCCAATCTTCTCCTTAATGGCGCTGACGGCATTGCTGTCGGTATGGCCACCCGCATCCCTCCCCACAATCTCAAAGAAATCTGTCAGGCTATTGACTTTATCCTTGACCACTGCCGTCTCGAAAAAGTCGAAAACGAGCTTGAGTTCACCCCGCTTGTTCCTCCCTCCCAAACCACCCAAGATTTAGTTCTGCGTCCCGCCCAAGAACTATCCAAACTCCGCTTCAATCTCGAAACCGAAGTCGCCATCGACCAACTCTGTCAATTTATCCAGGGTCCTGACTTTCCTACCGCCGGAGAAATCTATGGCAAAAAAGGAATTCTTGAAATGTATACTACCGGCCGCGGCAAGTTCACCATTCGCGGCAAAGCCAGCATCGAAGAAACTAAATCCGGCAAAGTCCGAATCATTATCACCGAAATTCCTTACCAGATTAATAAAGCAGACATGGTCTCTCTTATCGCTGATCTGGTTCGTGATAAAAAAATTATCGGCATCTCCGATCTTCGTGACGAATCAGACCGCCATGGTATCCGGATAGTCGCCGAAATCAGGAAAAACGGCAAACCAAAATCCATTCTTAACAAACTCTATAAATACACTCCCTTGCAAAGCTCCTATTCCGCCAATATGCTGGCCCTAGTTAACGGTGTCCCCCAAACCCTAAACCTCCGCCAGATGTTGCTCCTCTTCCTTCGGCACCGGGAAAACATTGTCCGTCGCAGAACTATTTTTGACCTCAAAGGCGCCCTTCTCCGCGCCCACATTTTAGAGGGTTTCCAAAAGGCTTTAGACATCATTGATGAGGTCATTAAAACTATCCGTTCTACCAAGGTTGATGAAGACCCCAAAACCAAATTGATAAACAAATTTGGCTTTACCGATCTTCAGGCTACTGCCATTCTCGACATGCAACTCCGCCGCCTTTCGGCCCTGGAACGCCAAAAAATTGATGAGGAAACTGCCGCCCTTCATTCTTCTATTAACGAATTTAACTCTATCCTAACCCAGCCCGAAAAAATGATCTCCGAGCTAAAAAAGGAAAATAAGGAAATTATCGAAAAATACTCCGACAACCGCTTGACCAAAATTTACGCTCGTGACCTAAAAAATCTAAGCGACGAAGATTTAATTCCTAACGAAACCACCCTGATCACTATCACCAAAACCGGTTATATTAAACGGGTTCCTAAAGAAACTTATCGTACCCAGCAACGCGGTGGCCAAGGGGTGGTGGGAATGACCACCAAACTTGAAGATGAAATCGAGAATCTTTTCTATGCCAACACCCATGACGATTTATTATTCTTTACTAATAAAGGCCGGGTTTTCAAAACCAAGGTATGGGACATCCCCGAAACTAACCGACAATCTAAGGGTCAAGCTGTTGTCAATCTTATCAATATTGTCCAGGGCGAAACCGTCCAGGCCATTCTTCCCGTCAGTAAAGACCAAGGCTCTAAGTTTATTCTCTTGGCCACCAAAAACGGCACTGTTAAAAAAACCGCTATTGATAGGTTCCAAAACATCCGTCAATCAGGCCTAGCCGCCATTAAACTCGACCGCAACGACGAGTTAGTCTGGGCCAAAACTACTTCTGGAAATGACCAAGTCTTCCTAGTTTCCTACTTAGGCAAATGCATCCGCTTCAACGAAAACGATATCCGGCCCATGGGGCGTCACACTCGTGGAGTTCGCGGCATCCTTCTCAAAGAGAATGATTATCTGGTCTCCATGGATATCGTTCCGCCATCTGTCAAAAACGGCTTCCGCCACCTTCTGGTAGTTACCGAAAACGGCATTGGCAAACGCACCAACGTATATCTTTATCCGCTCCAAAAACGTAGCGGGGTCGGGGTTAAAGTAGCCAATATTTCTGCAAAGACCGGAAATATTGCCGTTGCACAAGTTGTCTCGGAGACCAATGAACAAGTCATCTTAGTCTCCAAGAAAGCGGTTACTATTAAGCTTCCTCTAAAAAATATTCCCATTCTTCACCGAAACACCAAAGGAGTCATCCTCATGCGGCTTAACAAAACTAACGATGATAAAATCAGCGCTCTTACCATATCTTAATTTATAAGATATAAGTCAAAATAATTATAGGTCTAGTATCAACCAAATAGCTCTAAGTTTGGCCAAATAGGGCAGGGGAGTCTTAGCAATATTATAGGATATATATTCTAGGATATGGCTAATTAGCAATCGAACAATATCTCTGCTAACAGGATCAAAAAATGAATTTTAATCCTATTTAACGGCTTTTTTTCTCATTTTTCTACCTTACTATATCAAGTGCCAATCACCCCCTTCTATAACTTAAACTCCCTTAAACTATAGGACAAGTCTAATACACACCCATTCTACCTATTACCCGAATGGTATTTCTCATGAACTTCTCGCAACCTTGCGTCAGTTATATGTGTATAAATCTGCGTTGTCGCTATATTTTTATGCCCCAAAATCTCTTGAACAGAACGCAAATCAGCTCCCGACTGTAACAAGTCGGTCGCCATTGAATGACGTAAAGTATGCGGCGTCGCCGCCACTGGCAGTTTAGCCTGTCTTGCATATTTTTTAATTAATCTCTGGACCGATCTTGGCCTCAACCTCATTTCTTCATCAGTTACTGCCGCTTGGCGGTTTCCCGATATCCTTATAAACAGGGGACGGTACTTGTCCAACCTGGATCTCAAGTATCTTCCTAAATATTCAGCCGATCTCTTTGAAACAAACACCACTCTCGACCGGCCGCCTTTGCCAATTACCCCAAACTCTCGTGTCTTCAGGTCTATTTGGTCTCGGTTCAAACCCACCAACTCCGAGACTCGCAGTCCCGAAGAAAATAGCAACTCCAAGATTGCTTTGTCTCTTAGGCCAGTTTTTGATGAAAGCAATGGCTGGTTCAACAATCTCTCCACCTGATCTCTCGTTAAAAATTTGAGTAAGTGTTCCTTGCTCTTAGGTACGTCTAATTTTTCCGGCTGCAACACCTTAATATCATTTTTAATTAACCATTTCAGAAACGACCTTAAAGCAATTACATAATAAGCTTGGGTCGCCACCTTTAAACTTCCCGAAACGCCCTTCTTTCGCGACAGAAACAAACGCCAGGCCCTTATGCTTTCCAAATTAATATCGTCCACCGTCGGTATCCTCACCCCAGAATCGATTAGAAATTTAACCAGCTCATTAAGATAATGCCCGTAGTTTCTTAGGGTTAACTTAGAACAGTTCCTTTCCACTTCCAAATGTTCCAAAAAACTCCTGACTAAAGCCGTTAGCGATCTATCCACAAGTCAATCTTATCACAATCATGCGTCTTAGAGCCTCTGGTGAAGTCGTATAAATTTATACCGATTCCTTCCATATTTTTTAACGCTCCTCTCCCAAAATTCCTCCGGGGGAAGTCAAGGCTCCGTTTTGAACCTAAAAAAAATAGTTTCATAATCACCACAACAGAGAGCCAAATAGGTGATTAATAAAACCAAATTAATCCGCGTTGCTTTTTCTGTATCTTTAAAAATTAAAAATTTCAAATTAAAAATTTTTATTTTCGGCCTCTCCCCCGTAGCCCAGTTTATAATAGGTCGTAAAAGATATATTGTGCGACACAGTAATTTAACCAGCTGCCTCCAAAAGGTAAGTCTGTAAACAAAAACTACTCACTTATGCCAAATATCCTCATATCTCCCTCTTCTAAATCTTCAACGCCATATTTTTGCCATCCCGCTCTTCTCTTGCTCTCTCTACTCTTAGCAATCTTTCTCCATACCTGCGACATTTCCACATAGACTATATCAAAATATATCATTAATTATAGGATATATCGTGAAAACTAACCTAATTTTCGTGAAAATTTGGTCATTCTGAACCTAGTTCTCCCCTGCCCCTTTTACCCCGCCCCTAAAATTCTCCCCACCGGCTTATAAATAAAATCCCTCCAATTATCGCCATACTCATCCATAAACTTGTTACCCATGTTTTTTTAAACAACCTCTCTCTTAAGTCAGCCTGGATCAGGCCGCAAAGTAAGTAAATCACCAATACCAAATAGAGTGAGGCCTTAAAAATACCTGCCGGCCAGAAAGAAAAAACCAAAGCCATTTGTGACACAAAAAAAGACGGTAAGATAGTATAAATTAAAAAATTTCTTCTTTTATTTTCTACTATCTCTATCTCCACCGACCAATAATGATACCCCATCATCGCCAAGCTTATTATTCCCACCCCTATCATATTTAGCCAATATGGCCACCTAAATGAATAGAGGCTATCAAAAAGTAAAAAGGAAACTACCATCAATATCATTAACCCCACCGTATAAGCTGAACGATAAAGCGGCACCGTCTTATAGCTTAGTGCCACCAAAAAAAGATTCTCCACCAAAAACAACGCATAATTAATCACTCCATAGACCAAACAGGCTATCGCCATCGCCCAAAAATTCAACCCCAGCAAGCTAATAAACATCCCAAAACCCAGAAAGAATCCTACTGGCAAAATTATTGCCATTATTCTCGTATAAATATCCTTTTCAAAAACTATCCCCAACCCAAACCAAAAACAAAAAATAGTTAACACCGTGCCAGTCAGTAATCCATACAAATGAGATTCATAAGGCAAAGATACCAATAATATCAACCCGGCCACAATCACCAACGAAGATATCAGATACCTAAGTCTCTTCGGCATAACTAAAACCAGCCAAAACTCTAACCACCTCTTCATTAGCCTCCAACGCTTCTATCAATTCCCCTATCTTCTCCCTCTCGGCCTCACTGTTTAATCTCACCGGGCTAATTGCTCTCATTATCACCTCGTTTCTTAGTATCTCCAATCCTAACAGCTTAATCTTCTCGATTACCTTTTCCATGTCTTCAGGCCTAACCATCACCACCTTCCCCCTAAAATCCTCCGCCCCCGCGTCAATCAGCTCCAACTGGTCCCCTTCTGATAATTCAGCTACTTCTATCTCCCCTACTTTCCTAAATTGGAACATCACCGAACCAGTTTCTCCCAAACTCCCTCCTTTTTCTTTTAAAATAGACTTTATCTCAGATAACATCCTGTTTTTATTATCAGACTCTGCCTCAATCAATAGCGGAACTCCAAAGGGACCATAGCCTTCAAACACATAAGCCGCCAAATTAGCTTTCTTCTCCTCGAAATTCGCCAAAAGTCTCTCAATGTTCTCTTTTGGCATATTGGCCTCTCTGGCCTTTTCTATCGCCGCCCTCAAGTGAGAATTGACCCCTGGATCAGTATTCCCCCCGCCCATCCTTATCGCCGTCAAAATATCTCTCGATGCTTTCGTAAAAGCCTCGCTCTTTTTTTTATCAACCGTCCCCTTCCTTTCTTTTATATTCGACCATTTAGAATGACCTGACATAGCTAGAATATTTTAGCATCTTCGCCCAATCCTCTCCCAAATACAATTCCCACTCTGACTCATTCAGGCCTTTTTCCTCCTTCTCCCTACACCCAAACATATTCCGCATTATCTCCGCAGATAAACTATCTTTGGGCCTAACTCGATAAGCCCACAAACAGCCTTTCTCCACTCCGCCTCTGGCATTCTCCACCCCCACCACCGATAGGCCCGCCCTTTCTAATTTATTTCCTACAAATCCAGCTAAGCCATCCTCGTCTGTCTGATTAATTACCCTTATTCTCATCTCGTCCTTCGCCAAACTACTATCACTCAAATCCCTGATCGCTACTTCGTCCAACATCTCTTCGCTCATTTCCTTATCCACCATCTCCGTCTTGGTCACCATCTGGCTTGAATTTAATTTAAATCTCAACCACCTAAACCAGCCCATCTGTTTTAGCAACACACCTCCCCTTTCCCAGTCGCTTGCTCTTTCTAATTCTATCGTTTTATCAGCGATAAAACCATAATTATAAAACAATACCCGACCCAATATTTCCCGCTTCTTCTCTAGATTTAATAGTTTTTTCACCTTGTCGCTCATATACCAACCCAATCCTCCCGGAATCCAGACTTCCCGATCCTTAGCTACAAACAAAACATTAATCATTCGTCTCTCATTAGATATTGACACCAGCGCTAATCCATCGTCAGCCGCCACTCCGAGTTTAAAATCATTACCCCTTTCCCCTCCGCCTCGACCACCGAAAAACCCCAAAACTATAAATAAAACCATTAGCCCAACACTAATTATCTTCCACCTAATTATCTTCATTCCTCTTCAACAAATTTTCTAGGTCCAAAGCCAGTTTCGTCGTACAATTCAAAAATCTCTTCTTCGTCGGATGCCAAAATTCCAAGCTGTAGGCATGAAGAAATGGCCTGTTTAAACCCAATAAAGCCTTTCCACCGTAGGTTTTGTCTCCTACTAAAGGCCAACCCAAATAACTTAAGTGGACCCTAATCTGGTGAGTCCTACCGGTTTTTAAATCCACCTCCAAAAGGCTATAAATCCTGCCTTCTATCTTATATTTTCTCAACAACCTAAAACTGGTTATTGCCATCTTTCCTTTTGGATCCACCTTAAATTTTGCAAAAACTGACCTTTTTATCGGCATCTTAATCTCTCCCTCACTGCTTGCTTCTCCGGTTACTAAAACCCAATACCTCTTTTTCACCAATCTCTGTTTAAACTGACCCATCAGTTCTTGTAAAACTGCCTGATTTTTGGCCACCAACACTAATCCCGAACTACCCTTATCCAGACGATGAACAATTCCCGCCCTAGCTAAATTAATCTTACGGTTTTCTCGCAACCAGTTTTCCAAACTCTTTCCTGTCTTCACCCCCTCATTTGTGACTACCCATCCCGGCTCCTTATTAATCACCATCAAATCAGCATCCTCATAGACGATCTCAACTTCATTATCTCGCATAATATACCCATAAATATTAACCAATCATTGATATTATTATAAATTCCCAATACTGGTAAAAACCAATAATCCCGAACATAACCAAAAAGCCATCTATCAACTAAATTAGCCACACCCCCCGCTATAATTAATTGCCACCCCCACCCTT
>Ga0067045_1029697_pt1 | contig 18892 bp, 15 predicted proteins | sample TerdegcTABiofilm_FD_59184 | JGI IMG/M metagenome (GOLD analysis project Ga0067045, IMG submission 59184) | Combined Assembly of (Gp0054472, Gp0054536) Wastewater bioreactor microbial communities from Singapore -Terephthalate degrading... | reverse complement strand
CCAGCCGCCGAGCAGCGCGGTGCGGCCTTTTCTGTCGGGCTTCGAACCACGGAGATGGCCATGAAATCTCGCCCGATCTTCGCCGTGGCGGCAGCGGTGCTGGTGGCCTTGGGTGCCGCGGCCTGTAGTGTGGTCAGCCGCATGCAGCAAGAGCTGGTCGGCCGCGTGCAGGCACCGCTGACATCGCGGTTCGTGGGGGAACTGGGCGCGGCGGTGACAAGCGTCGTGGGCCAACTAGGACAGCCGGGGGGATTTCTGCACGATCCCCGGGTGCGCATCCTGTTGCCTCTGCCGCTGGGGATGGCCGTGGGCGTGGCGGCCGAGCTGCGCGACGATCCCGACGCCAAGTTGCTGGAGGTCCTGCTGAACCAAGCGGCCGAACAGGCCATTCCCGGCGCCGGCCCCATCCTGACGCAGGCCATCGCTGGGATCGGTCCGGCTCAGGCCAGGCAGCTGCTGCGCGGGTCACCGGGCGCCGCCACCGAATTCCTGCGCGCCCAGACGCACGGCACGCTCGCGGAAGCCATGCTGTCCGAGGTGGAGCAGAGCCTGGCCAGCTCCGGCGCGCTGCGGCTGTACGAGGCGCTGTGCCAGACCGTGCGTGCGCCCGCAGGCCAGCCGGACTCTGCGGGCGGCGGAGCGCTGCCCGAACCGCCACCGGATCTGCCCGGGTACGTGGCTGAACAGGCCGCCGCAGGGGTGTTCCGCCTGCTGGGCGAACAGGAGCAGGCTATCCGCGCCGATATCCAGCGATGGCGGGGGGCAAGCCCGGACGGCGGTCCGTGAGCGCAGCCTCTTGACGGGCCAGGGTCGGCCCCCGGAATGCGGGCGGGCTTCAGGCCAAGTAGCCGCCGTCCACGGCCAATGGATGTCCCAGCACGAAGCTGGCAGCCGCCGAGCACAGCCACAGCACAGCCTGTGCTACTTCCTCGGGTTGGCCCAAACGGCCGATGGGCTCGTCGGCGAGGATGGATTGCCAGGCCTCGGGATCGCGCGCCAGGTACCGCTCCACCGGCGGCGTGCGAATCCAGCCAGGGCAGACCGCGTTGATGCGGATGTTGTGGCGCGCATACTGGAGGGCCGCCGTGCGCGTGAGCCCGACCACGCCGTGCTTGGCAGCGCTGTAGGAGGCGCTGGCAGGAAAGCCGCGGACGCCATCCACCGAGGAGTTGTTGACGATGGCGCCGCCGCCCTGCGCCAGCATCTGCAGGATCTCGTACTTCAGGCACAGCCACACGCTCTTCAGGTAGCTGTCCATGGTGTAGTCCCAGTCTTCCTCGGTGCACTCGGTGACCGTGCCCCGGCGCACGCCGCCGCCCGCGTTGTTGAAGGCGCAGTCGAGCCGGCCGAAGCGCGCCACAGCGGCAGCCACCAGCGCCTCGACCTGGTCTCGTTGGGTGACATCCGTGGGCACGCACAGCGCCTCGCCGCCGCCGGCGGCGATCTGCGCCGCCACCTGTTCGCCGGCAGCAGGAGTGCGGCAGGCGAGCACTACCCGGGCTCCCTCCCGGGCAAAGGCTAGGGCGGTCGCTCGGCCGATGCCGGAGCTGGCGCCGGTGATCAGCGCCACCTTGCCGTCGAATCTGGCGGTCATGGGGTCTCCTCCGATCCGCTCGCCGTGCTCCCGGCTGCCGCGTCGCGGCCCAGCGCGGCAGCGCCCGCCGCAGGCCGACCGAGGCGCCGGGCCGGGTCCGGCCGACAAGCGCGCGGCGGGCGCCTCAGCCGCACCAGGCGGCGATGGCCCGCGCGAGAATCTGCGCGCCCAGGGCGATCTGCTCCACCGCGATCTCCTCCTGGGCCGAATGGGCGACGCCCAGACTGCCCGCCCCGAACACGATGGCCGGAACTCCGATGAGGTTGGTGTAGAAACAGGCATCGCACGAGGCTGGCATGGCCGCCACCTCGGGCACCTGACCGCTGTCGCGACTGGCAGCCTGCAGGGTGCGGACCAGCGGATGGGCCACGGGCACCTCGCTGCAGTCGTGCCGGTACATGAACTCCATCTCGAAGTGCTCGGCGAGCCAGTCGCCGCCCTCGGTGCGCAGGACCTGCTGCATCTCCGCCATCACCTGTTCGCGCGTGCGCGTGGGCAGGAAGCCGAGCACGCCCTTGAACTCGGCCCAGTTGGGGGCCATCGCGGGCCAGTCGCCAGCGGCCATCATGCCGAAGGTGATGGGCATGGGGTTGGCGAACCGGTCGTACAGCGGATGGCCCTTGGAGGCGGCCAGCAGTTGGTCGTGGTAGCGTTCGAGGACTTCCATGGCGCGGATGGCCTCCTTTAGAGCGCTGACCGTGCGCCCCGCCTGGCCGCTGTGCCCGGCCCGCCCGAAGACCCGCGTGGCAAACCACACCGCCCCGCGGACGGAGGGCAGGATGCGCAGTTCGGACGGCTCCAGGACCAGCGCGGCATCCGCCCGATCGGGGCCGCGCACGCAGGCCAGCGTCCCGTTGCCGCCGCACTCTTCCTCGATGACGATGTGGCCGATGAGATCGCCTCTGAGCTGCACCTTCAGATCGCGCAGGGCAGCCAGCGCCAGATAGAGCATGGCGATCTGGCCCTTGCAGTCGCAGGCGCCACGGCCGGAGACGATGCCGTTGGCGCGGCGCGCTCGGAAGGGATCCTGCTGCCCCGGCGAAGGCGGCACCACGTCGATGTGGGTGTTGACGATCAACGAGCGCCCCCCGCCGGAGCCCGACCAGCACAGCCGCAGATTGGGCTGGTCTGCGTACGTGTGGTTCTCGAGGCGAAAGGAGTAGTCAGGATCGGCCTGGATGGAATCCGGCACGGGCACCAGCGCGGCGTTGTCCACCAGCGGGCGCATCTGGCTTTCGAGGTAGCGCATGGCCGGTCCCTCCTGGCCGCGCACCGACGGGTAGCCGATGAGCCGTTCGAGCAAGGCCACGGCGCTGTCGCCGCGCGCCGCGATGGCCTCGGTGAGCCGCTGGGTGTCCAAGGGCACGGCAGACCTCCGGGATCCAGGCGCCTGACGCTGTCCGGCGTCAGGCACCGAGTTCGGTCAACGCGGCATCGATGATGTCGATGCCAGCATCCGCGTCGGCATCGCTGATGACCAGTGGCGGCGCGATGCGCACCACGTTGCCATACAGGCCCACGCGCCCCAGCAGCAGGCCGCGGCGCGCGGCTTCCAGCAGCAGCTTCAGCGTCAGGTCGGGGGCCGGGGTGCGAGTCTGCTTGTCCTGGACGAACTCCAGGCCCATGACCAGACCGCGGCCGCGCACGTCGCCGAGCGTGGGGTGGCGCTGCTGGAGCTGCTGGAAGCGCGCCTTCATGTGGGTCCCGGTCTGCAGGGCCCGTGCGGCCAGCCGCTCTTCGGCCAGCACGTCCAGCACGGCCAGCGAGGCCGCGCTGGCCAGCGGGTTGCCGCCGCAGGTGCTGGACATCTCGCCTGGCCGCATGCAGGCGAAGATGCGCGCCTCACCGGCCAGCGCCGAGGCCGGCATGCCGCTGCCGATGCCCTTGCCCAGGCACAGCATGCTGGGGCGCAGCCCCTCCCATTCCAGGGCGAACATCTTGCCTGTCCGCCCGAACGACGACTGCACCTCGTCGAGGATGAAGAGCAGGCCGCGGTCGTACGCCCACTTCTCCAGTTGCTTGAGCCATCCCTCCGGCGGAAAGATGAACCCCGCACCGCCCTGGTAGGGCTCGGTGATCACCGCCCCCAGATCGCCGGTGGAGGTGGACTCGACGATGCGGTCGAGGCTTTCCAGGCAGCGCCGGCCGCACTCCTCTTCGCTCTGGCTGTGGTAGAAATCCCGATAGAAGTACGGGAACGGGGCCAGGATCGCGCCGGGCAACTGCGGCCCGAACTGGCGCTTGGTCCCCTGGCTGCCGGCCACGCTCATGGGGCCGTACGTCCGCCCGTGGAAACCTCCGTAGAAGGAGAGGATCTCGTGTTTGCCGGTGTACCGCTTGGCGATCCGGATGGCGGCCTCGGTCGCTTCGGCGCCGGTGGTCAGCAGGAAGATGCGGTCCAGATTGTCGGGCAGCAGCTCGGTCAAGCGCTGCGACAGCGTGACGCGCTCCGGCGTCGGGAAGGAATAGCAGTTCATCAGCCGGGCTGCCTGCCGCTGGATGGCCGCCACGTGGCGCGGGTGCGAGTGCCCGAGGTTGGTGACCAGGACCCCCGAGGTGAAATCGATGTACTCGTTGCCGTCCACGTCCCAGACGCGCGCGCCCTCGCCGTGGTCCCAGACCAATGGCACCTGGTCGGCCATGCAGGGCGGTTCGTACTGGCGGGAGATCTCCAGCAAGGCGCGCGACTTGGGGCCCGGCACCTCGCGGCGCGGCAGTCTCGTCTGCATCGCTGCGCTCCTAGGCGAGTTCCTTGTTGATCAAGAACCGGGGTGGCCGGCCCTCGATGAAGCGGACGAAGTCTTCGACGATCTTCTCGCGGATGCTCCAGTTGGCTTCTTCCGAATACCAGCCCAGGTGCGGCGCCAGCACGACATTGGGGCAGGCGAACAAGGGGCAGTCCGGGTCAGGGGGCTCCTTGACGTACACGTCGATGGCAGCGCCGGCGATCCAGTTCTCGCGCAGGGCGCGCACCAGCGCCTCCGTGTCCACCAGGCCGCCGCGCGCGGTGTTCACCAAATATGCGGTGGATTTCATCAGGCGCAGTTGCTGCGCGCCGATGAGATTGCGCGTCTCCTCGTTGAGCACCGCGTGCAGCGTCACGATGTCGGCCGCGGGCAGCAGCTGTGCCAAGGGGACCACGGGCACGCCCAGCTCGGCCTTGCGCGTCTCCGACAGATAGGGATCGCACACCAGGAAGCGGAACCCGAAGCTGCGCAGCCGCGCCAGCACGGTGCTGCCGATGCGGCCGCAGCCGACGATGCCCAGGGTCTTGCCCCGCAAGCCGGCGATCGGGTAGATCGCGTCGAAATTCCAGATGCCGTTGCGGCTGGACTCTTCCAGGACCTGGCGTCCCACGAAGAGCTTGCGCCAGGCTGCCAGCATCAAGGCGATGGCATGTTCGGCGACCTCGTCGGTGCAGTAGTCAGGCTCGTACGCCACGCGAATGCCCCGGGCGGTGGCCGCCGCCACATCGACGTTGTCATAGCCCACGCCGTGGCGGATGATCAGGCGGCATCTCTCCAGACGGTCGATCACCGCAGCGGTCATGGGCACCATGTTGACCAGCACCACGTCGGCGTCGCGGACGGCCGCGATGAGTTCGTCCTGCGGCGCGAACTTGAGCTGATGGTACTCCAGGCGCACGTGCTGGTACCGGGCCAGTTGCGCCCGCTCCCACTCCAGATCGGGTTCGATGTAGTCGGTGACGACGATCTTGATCGGGTCCATCGGGCGGCTCCTCGGTCAGGCTGGAGGCAATTCCACCGGCACGCCGGTACGCGCGGCTTGGTAGATGGCCAGGACCAACGCCAACGTGCGGCGGCCCTCCTGACCGTCGATGGCGGGCCGCCCTCCTGTGGTGACGACGCGGACCATCTCCTCGATCTGGGCCTGGTGGCCTTCGGTGCCGAACGTCTTGGCATCCGCTGCCGCCTTGGCCACGTCGCTGGCGGCCGGAGCGATGGCTGGCGGCGCTTCGCCCTCCACCTCCCAGGTCACGATGCGGTCGGCCTCCAGGACCACGGTGCCCTGGCTGCCGAGGAACTCCAGCCTGGCGGGTGTTCCGGGCCGAACGGCGGTAGTGGCCTCGATGACGCCGAGCGCGCCATTGGCGTACTCCAGCGTGGCGACGATAGTGTCCTCGACCTCGATGCGGTGCACCAGGGTTCCCATGCGAGCGCTCACGCGCCGGATCGGTCCCATGACCCACTGCAGCAGGTCGACGGTGTGGATTCCCTGGGTCATCAGCGCCCCGCCGCCTTCCGTCGTCCAGGTGCCGCGCCACGACCCGCTCTGGTAGTACTCCTGGGGCCGGTGCCACTTGATGTACGCGTCTCCCAGCACCATCCGGCCGAGCGTGCCCGCCTGGACCACGCGCCGCGCGTGGCGGATGGCGGCCCCGTAGCGCAACTGGAAGATGCACATGACCTGGACGCCGGCGGCGGCGGCGGCGTCCAGGATGCGGTCGGCATTCTCCAACGTGACGTCGATGGGCTTCTCGATCACCAGGTGCTTGCCAGCAGCGGCGGCATCCGTGGCGGCGGGGATGCGCAGGCCGCTGGGCGTACACACGCAGACGACGTCGACCTCGGGCAGGGCGAGCATGGCGCGGTGATCGGCAAACCAGGGCACCCCGTACCGTGCACCGGTCTGGCGGGCGCGCTCCTCGACTACGTCGCTGACCGCCACCAGACGCGCGCCTGCGGCGCGCTGGATGGCGTTGATGTGGTACTCGGCGACGACCCCGCAGCCCACGACTGCGAAGCCGACGTGCTTGTCGACCATATGGCTGCTCCCCTCTGTCTGCGCGCGCGGGCTTCGCGGCGCGGCCGGCTAACAAAGCTGCGCGCTGGCCGGCATGTCAAGCGGCCCATGGGAGGCGGCCGTCTGCAGCAGGCGCGCGGCCAGGCTCCGGCACCCACGGCGCGGCGGGCACGACCCGGGCTGCGGTAGTATATTCGGATGCCTGCCGCACAGACGACTCGCACGCGACGGGCGATCGCGGTCCGCCGGCCCGCCGGCGGTGCGGGCGGGCCGCCGCCGAGGGGGGAATGCGCTAGTGGACCAATTCGTCATCGCTGGCCCCGCGCGCTTGCAGGGGGAAATCGCGGTTCCGGGCGCCAAGAATTCGGTCAGCAAGCTGTTGGCCGCGTCGATGCTCACCGCCGAACCGTGCGAGTTCAGCAACGTGCCGCAGATCGACGACACGTCGGTGACCATGGACATCTGCGAGTCGCTGGGGACCTGTTTCACGCGCCGGCCCCCGCGCCGGCTCACGGCCCACACGGCATCGCTGGTCTGCTCCGAGGTCCCGGCCGACCTGGCGCGCCGCAATCGCTTGTCGGTGATGATGCTGGCGCCCTTGCTGCACCGCACCGGGCGGGCGGTGATCCCCGCGGCCGGCGGCGATCGCATCGGCTCGCGGCCCGTGGACTTCCACCTGGAAGCCTACCGCCAGATGGGCGCCGAGGTGCGCGTCGAACAGGATACCTACATCGCCCAGGCCGAGCGTCTGACCGGCACGGAGATCGTGCTGCCATTCCCGTCCGTCTCGGCGACGGAAAACGTCCTCTTGGCGGGCGCCCTGGCGCGCGGTCGGACCTACATCCGCAATGCTGCCATCGAGCCCGAGGTGATCGATCTGGCGCTGTTCCTGCAGAAGATGGGCGCCATCATCGAGCATCAGGTCGACCGCACGCTGGTCGTCGAAGGCGTCCGGCAGCTGTTCGGGGCCACCCATCGGGTCATGCCCGACCGTCTCGTCAGTGCCTCCATCGGCGCGGCGGCGCTGCTGACCGACGGCGACGTGTTCGTGCGGCATGCCCGGCAGCGCGACATGCTCACCTTTCTCAACACGGTGCGCCGCGTCGGCGGCTGCTTCGATGTGGCCGCGGACGGGATCCGTTTCTACCGCCGCGGCAAGCTGCGTCCCATCGCCCTGGAGACCAGCGTCCATCCCGGCTTCATGACCGACTGGCAGCCGGCGTTCGTCGTGCTGCTGACCCAGGCGGAGGGCATGTCGGTCGTGCACGAGACCGTCTTCGAGGACCGCTTCGGGTACGTGGAGCAGTTGCGCAAGATGGGGGCCGCTATCGAGGTTTACGACGCCTGCCTGGGGGGCAGTCCGTGTCGCTTCGCGGCCCGCGGCTGCAAGCACAGTGCCGTGATCCAAGGGCCCACGCGGCTGCACGGGGCGCACCTGGAAACCACCGATCTGCGCGCTGGCTTCACCGAGTTGATCGCCGCCGTGGCCGCCGAGGGAGAGTCCGTCCTGGTGGGCGTGGAGCACATCGACCGCGGGTACGAGCATATCGACGAGAGCTTCCGCCAACTCGGCGCCTCGATCGAGCGCCGGCAGATGGACTGAGCGCCGGTCCCCGGCCTGGATGGGCCGTGCCCGGTAGCGGCATGCGGCGCCGGGACGATGCCGGCCGCGGCCACGGGCGAATCGCTGGTCGGGGGTGGAGGCGGCCTTCCGCGGCGGACGCAGACGGGAGATTCGCAGGCATGCCATCGATGACTTCGCGCCAGCGCCTGCTGGCGGCCTACCGGCGGCAGCCGGTGGACCGGATTCCTTGCAGCCCGCGCGTCTGGGCATGGATGCTGGACTACTACGGCGACAGCGGGTACGAGACGCTGCTGCGCATGGCGGGGGAGTTCGACTTCGATCCGCACGCCGTCGTCCACGTGCATCGGCACGTAACCGGGCTGACACCCAGGATCGATTACGAACTTCCCGGTGTTCAGGCCTCGATCGAAGAACACCGCGACGGCGACCTGCGCGCCGTGCGCCGGGTCTTCCGCACGCCGGCGGGCACGCTGACGGACCTGACCAAGGTGCCTCCGGCCGGCGATCGCACGTACGGGATCAACCCCAACCCGGTGCGAACCGAGTACCTGGTCAAAGGCCCCAGCGATCTGCCAGCGTTGCGGTACCTGCTCGCCAACCCCCAGCCAGTCTCGTTCGCGGACTACTTTGCGGTGGAGCGGCTGTTCGGCGAGCGCGGTCTGGTCGAACTGAACATCATGTCGCCAATGTGCCACCGCGCCGGCGATGCCATGGCCATGCAGGAGCTGATGCTGGCGTACTACGACGATCGGCCATTCTTCGACGAGTTTCTCGGGCTCTTCCACCGCCAGATGATGACCGAGGTCCACGAGGCGCTGGCCGCCGGTGTCCGGCATTTCTTCGCCAACTGGTACTACAACTCGCTGTCGGCGGGCTGGAGCCCGCGCATCTGGGAGGATGTCTTCGCGCCGCAGTTGGCCCAGGTGTGCGCGGCGGTGCATGCTGCCGGCGGCACCGTCAGCTTGTACGACGACGGCAAGATCATGGCCGTGGCCGAACTGATCGCGGAGGCCGGGGTCGACGTGCTGCAGACCCTCACGCCGCCCCCTGTCGGCGACGCGGACTTGGGCCAGCTCAAGCGCCGGATCGGCGATCGGGTCTGCCTGATGGGATACGTGGACTTGTTGTACGTGATCCAGCGCGGGACGCCGGCAGCGATCGCCGCCACTGTCCGCCAAGCGATCCAGACCGCGGGCCCTACGGGCTTCGTCCTGGGCACCTCGGACAGCATCCGGGACGGCACGCCTCTGGAGAATGTGCGGGCGTACTTTGCCGCAGCGAGGAGATACGGATGAGCGCCCGATCGCCCTACCGGCCGCAGTGGCGGCCGTTGCCAGCATCGGCCATCGAGCTGACCGGGCTGCCGGTCGACGGTGGCATCGTGGCGGGCCGCGACGGCTCGCTGCTGATGGTCCACCTGGATGCCGGGCCCTCGGGGTTGGCCCGGCGGACCTCGCGCGACGGCGGGCAGACGTGGTCGGCGCCGCAGCCGCTGGTCGACGCCCACTTCGCCGGCGCGCAGGCCTGCGGTCTGGTGCGGCTGCGCGCCGGCGAGCTGGCGCTGTACCACGGCACCCCGGCCGCTGGCTGGCGGCTGTCGCTGTCGGCCGACGAAGGCGCGACGTGGTCGCCGGTCGGGGTGATCTCGACCTTCCCCTACTACATCCCGATGTACCACTCGTTGATCGAGCTGGCCAGCGGCCGCCTGCTGATGTGCGGGTACTGGCAGACGCAGGAGCCGTTGCTGGGCCTGGAGCGGTTGGGCAGCACCGGCTGGGGCTGGTGGCGCGGCAGGGTGCTGTACATGGAGGGGCATCGCGCCGCCAGCATGGGCTTCTGCCTTACGTACGTGTCGGACGACCGGGGACGGACGTGGGTGCAGAGCCCGGACGAGCTGATCCGAGGGATCTTCGGCTGGTTCGACGAGCGCGGCGACCTCAACGGCGCGGGCGGCCTCATCGATCTGTACGAGCCCACGGCGGCCGAGACCGCGGATGGCCGAGTGCTGCTGTTCGCGCGCTCCAAGACCGGCCGGCTGGTGCAAAGCTACAGCACCGACGGAGGGCTGACGTGGTATCCGGCCGAACCCACCGAACTGGCCAGCTCGCAATCGCCCCCGCTGTTGGTCCGCCTGCCGGCCACCGGCGATCTGTTGTGCGTGTGGAACCAGGTCTCCGGGGAGGAGATCCGGCGCGGGTTCCTGCGCGGCCGCCTGTCAGCCGCGATCTCGCGGGACAGCGGTCTGACCTGGGAGCACTTCCGCACGCTGGAGCTGCAGGCCGGCATGGAGGAGCGCGCGCGGATCGCGCCCGAGTTCCCCATTCCGCGCCACCTGGTGGGGCGGTCGCCGTTCGGCAAGCTGCCGGACGGGTTCGCGATGTTCACCTACCCCAACGTGGATGTGGTGGGCGAGCACGTGTTCGTGCGCTACACGCGCGGCTGGCCCGAGCCCATCGATGCGGCGACTGCTGGCACTGCAGGTCCGGCCGGGGCGCCGCGCATGTGGCCGCAGTACGAAGAACGCCAAGCCGAGGTGGTGTTCGAGACGGTCTTGCGGCGCTATCCGCTCGACTGGTTCTACGAAGACGAGTGACGCGAGAAGGGCAGGTCCGCGCGGGTCGGTTATCCTCGCTTCCAGGCGGCCGGCCCGCAGGCCCTGGGGTGCAGGGGCCAGGGGACTGGCCGGCACCGGCCTCCAGGACGGGACCCGGGTTCAGGCATCTCTCCAGGCCGTGAACCACTTGCGGTACCCGGTCTCCACCGGCTCGAGGTTGTCGACCTCGAACTCCAGGGCGTACTCGCCGGTGAAGCCGATGCCTTCCATGTGCTCCCAGAGCCAGTGCAGGTCGATCACGCCGTCACCCAACATGGTGCCGTGCCAACGGCCAGCGGCGTCGTGCCTGCCGTCCTTGACGTGGATGTGCACGATGTAGTCCCTGAACGTGGCGAACGCGCGCTGGTAGTCGACGCCGGCGGCCATCAGGTTGGCGGGTTCGTACAGCACGCCGAAATACGGCGAGCCCACCCTGGCGCTGAATTCGGCGCAGATCTCCGGCACTCCCGAGATCTCGCCGCCGTGGTTCTCGAAGCCCATGTACACCCCGACCTGCGCGGCGTCCTCGGCGGCCTGCTGGAACTGCGGCACCAGCGCGTCCAGCGAGGCGCGCCGGCCGTCGCCGGGCATCACCCGGATAGAACGGGCGCCCAGCCGCTGGGCGGCTGCCAGCGTGCGGCGCAGCTCGTCCATCGCTGCCCGCCGGCTGTCGTCGTCCCCGGAAAAGCCCCGGCCGCAGTACGAACCGATGTTGGCGACGCGCAGGCCGTGCCGGGCCAGCAGGCGTTCGAGCTCGTCGAGCCGGTACTGCGGATCGGTGGCCGAGAAATGCGGCAGCCGCCCCAGCAGGTCCACCTTGGTGAACCCCGCGGCAGCGAGCACCGCGAATGCGTAGTCGAGCTCCCTGTCGCGCAGCGGGTAGGTGCAGGCGGAGACCCTCGCGGTGTCCATGGCAGAGCTCTCGGCAGGCAGCGTCGTGGCGGTGGCAGGCAGCAGCCCCCGTGACCCGGTCCCCCGACAGGCGCCCCTGGTCGGCGGGCGGCCTGCGAACGCGGGATACGACGGGCCGGGTGCCGCAGCCAGCGCTGGCACCCGGCCCCGGTGAACGTGGCCCGGGTGTGGCCCGCGGCCGGTCCGGCCTACTTGACGGTGTCCATGTAGGCGATTAGGTCGAGCAGCTTGCAGGAATAGCCCCACTCGTTGTCGTACCAGGCCACGACCTTGACGAAGTGGTCGTTCAGGGCGATGCCCGCGCCTGCGTCGAAGATGCTCGTGCAGCTCTCGCCGACGAAATCCTGCGACACGACGTCGTCCTCGGTGTAGGCCAAGATGCCCTTGAGCTCACCCTCGGAGGCGGCCTTCATGGCGGCCTTGATGGCCTCGTACGAAGCCGGCTTCTCCAGACGGCAGGTCAGGTCCACCACGGAGACGTTCAGCGTGGGCACGCGGAAGGCCATGCCGGTCAGCTTGCCGTTCAGCGATGGGATCACCTTGCCGACGGCCTTGGCGGCGCCGGTGCTGGAGGGGATGATGTTGCCGGAGGCGGCCCGCCCCCCGCGCCAGTCCTTGGCAGAAGGCCCGTCCGCCACCTTCTGCGTGGCGGTCATGGCGTGCACGGTGGTCATCAGGCCCTCGACGATGCCCCAGTTGTCGTGCAGGACCTTGGCTACGGGTGCCAGGCAGTTGGTGGTGCACGAGGCGTTGGAGACGAACTGCATCTCCTTCTTGTAGGTCCTGTGGTTGACCCCCATGACGAACATCGGCGTGCTGTCCTTGGACGGGGCCGACATGACCACCCGCTTGGCACCGCCCGCGATATGGCCCTGCGCCTTCTCTTGGGTCAGGAACACGCCGGTGGACTCGATGACGTACTCTGCGCCGCAGGCACGCCACGGGATGGCCCCGGGATCCTTCTCGCCGTACGCGGCGATCTCGCGCCCGTTGACGACGATGCTGTTGTCCTTGGCCTCGACCTGGCCCTTGAAGCGGCCGTGGACCGAGTCGTACTTGAGCATGTACGCCATGTACGCTGGGTCGATGAACGGATCATTGATGCCGACGACCTCGATGTCCGGGCGCGCGACCGAAGCCCGGAACGCCAGACGGCCGATGCGGCCGAAGCCGTTGATGCCGACTTTGATGCCCATGGATTCCTCCTTGATGATGGCGAGCGGCCCGGCTGTGCCCCGGGCCGGCGTTGGCATGGCAGACGTATATGATAGGCGATACGGCCGGTTTTGCCTATCCTGCCCCGGCATTGCGACGGCCTGGCACCGGCACGCTGGCCGGAGACGACATTGGGCAGGGCGGGCTGGAAGGCGGCGCTGCTTGGGCCTGCGAGCCTTCTGACTGGCCAGGTCGCCGAAGGACTGCCGTTGCCGCGCGGCGGCGCATTGCCTAGTCTGTGCGCGCTGGACCCGCGCAGCGCTGGCCGGGCCGAAGCGCGCCGCAGCCCGTCGCGCGGCGGCGGTGCGGCCGGGCAGCGGCAGGGGGCGACAGAGGAAGCGGCGGTTACCGAAAGGGTACAGTCCCGGCCGGGAGACCGCGAGCAGCCAAGGAGAGGCTGAGATGGCAGACAAGATCCGCATTGGCATCATCGGCGTGGGGCAGATCGGCACTGCGCATCTGCGGCAGTACGCCGAGATTCCGGAGGCCGAAGTCGTGGCCGTAGCCGACCTGTTCCCGGAACGGCTGGAGCGGGCGGGCTCGAGCTTCGGGGTGCGGCACCGGTACACCGATTACCGCGACCTGCTGCGCCGCGACGACATCGATGCCGTGGACGTGTGCGTGCACAACAACAAGCACGCGCCGCTGACGATCGCGGCCCTGGAGGCGGGCAAGCACGTGTACTGCGAGAAGCCGATGGCCGGCACCTACCGCGACGCGGAAGACATGTACCTGGCGGCGCAGAAGGCGGGCCGGAAACTCTCCATCCAGATGAACACGGTCTTCAGCCTGGAAACGCGCGCCGCCAAGAGGATCATCGACGACGGGCATCTGGGCGAGATCTACTACGCCCGGTCCTTCGGGTACCGCCGCCGGGGGCGGCCGTTCGTGGACGGGTATGGCACGGCCAATTTCGTCGACAAGAGCATCTGCGCGGGTGGGGCGCTGTTCGACATGGGCATCTACCACCTCGCCCAGATCCTGCACCTCATCGGCAATCCAGCGGTGCTCACGGTGACCGGGGCCACCCATCAGCGGCTGGCGATGTACGAGGAGCGGCGCGCGTTCAGCAACTACGGGGTCGAGGAGATGGGTCTGGGCTGGGTGCGGCTGGCGGGTGGGATCTCGTTCGACATCGAGGAGACGTGGGCGGTCCACCACGATGGCTCGGAGGCCAGCAAGGTCCTCGGCGCGCAGGGCGGGCTCAAGCTGTCGCCGTTGACGTTTTTCTCCAGCCTCAGCGATATGCCGATGAGCTCGACCTTCGACCTGCAGGGCTCGGACACGCGCTGGCGCTCCTGCTTCCCCGAGGTCGCCTGGTACGACTCGTCGCAGAAGCACTGGGTGGGAGCGCTGCTGGGGCGCGTGCCGCTGTGGCCGTGTGCGGAGTACGCCCTCAACGCTGCCCTGATCAGCGAGGGCATCTTCATGTCGGCGGCGCGCGGGTGCGAGGTCAGCGCCGAGACGATCAAGGCGGAATCCGTCAGCACCGCCATCGATCCGTTCACGCCGGAGAAGGTCTGGAGCTGAGATCCTCTGCGGCCCGCAACGCGCAGCCGCCGCCTCCAGATCGCGGTGGGGGCCTGTCGGCGCGGTGGGTCCAGTCGGGCGCGCGGCCAGGCGAGCCCGGCCGGCAGGACGGTGGCTATTCCTCGCGGACGAGTTCGTGGCCCGCCAGGACGAAGATCCAGCGCTCTTCGGTGCGGAACGGCTCCGGCGGCTCTCCGGGCGCGTGCGACCGCACCCATACGAGGATGCGGCGGTCGCGGACGAGCAGGTCGCGGATCTCCAGGTGCTGGCCCAATGGGAGCGTGGCGACGTTGCGCGGCCGGCCCTGCTGGTTGAGCACGGCGGCGAGATAGTAGTACCAATAGTCCGTCCGCTCAGGAGTGGCCGCCAACAGCACGGCGGCGTCCAGCGCTGCGTCGCCGTCGAGATCGCCGGGCGCCTGGCCGATCATGGCCACGCGCAGTTCGCGAGGCGAACGCGGCGTCAGGCGTTTCCAGAAGAACCCGTCCTCCAGCCGGATCCACTGCGGATAGGCCCAGTCCACCTGGTACTCGGCGTTGCGCAGATCCCGCTCCAGCAGGGCGCTGGTGACGCGGTTGGCGCAGCCGCTGGCGGCGGCCAGGAGCACTGCCGCGCCCAGCGTCCCGAGCCGCCGGGCAGCGCGCAGCGACGTCGGCCTTGGCCTTGGCGGTGCCAGCCGAACGCCGCGGCGCGCAGCTCGATGTGGGCGGGCGCGTCCCATCATTTTTCCCGTCGCGATAGCCGATACGTGCGCGCCGCCGGCGTGAACAACTCCTCCCGGAGGCGCGTGCCCAAGCCGGGCAGCGAGGGCGGCACCGCGTACCCCTGGTCGATGACGATGTTGGGTTCGACGAGCTGGTCGTAGAAGGAGCGGATGTGAGCGCGCACGCTCTCCTGGAACACGACGTTCGGCACGGCGGTGGCCACCTGGACGCCGGCGAACAGGGTGAGCGGTCCGGTGCAGTCGTGCATCAGGGCCGGGACATTGTACGCCTGCGCCATCTCCGCCAGGCGCCGGGTCTCGCTGATGCCTCCCACCCAGGTCGGATCGGCCATGAGGTAGTCGGCGGCCTGGCGTTCCAGCACCAGGCGGAAATCCTCGCGGCTGATCAGCATTTCGCTGACAGCGATGGGCAGGCCTGCCTTGTCGCGGTAGTCCTTCAGGGTGTCCACGTTGTCCAGCCGCATGATGTCTTCCAGCCACAGCGGCCGCAGATCGCGCATGGCCTCGGCGATGCGGAGCGCGGCGGGCAACTGGAAGAAGCCGTGGCCATCGAGCAGGATCTCGATGCGGTCGCCCACGCGCTGGCGCACCTCCTCCATGGGCCGGATGCAGGCCTGGATGGCCGAAAGCGGCAGGTAGCTGGCGCCGTATCGATGGTAGGCCTGGTCGAAGGTCCAGAATTTCATCGCCGTGTACCCTTCGGCGATGAGCTCTTCGGCCAGATCGCCGGCCGCGTAGTGGGAGGCCCAGTTGTCCTCCAGGGGACCCGGTCTGCCGACGTCGCCGTGGCCCGGCCAGCCCATCGTCTTGGCCCCTGGCGGGTTCTGCGCTCCGTGGCCGCGACGACCGTACGACGGGCCGCCGGAGCTGTTGTACACGCGCACGCGTTCGCGGGCCTTGCCGCCGAGCAGCTGCCACACCGGCCGGCTGCAGACCTGCCCCAGCAGATCCCACAGCGCCAGATCGATGGCGCTGATGGCGCGCAGCTCGGTTCCCCGGGAGCCGAAGGCGCTGGTGCGCTCGTACAGGAAGCGCCAATGGTGTTCGATGGAGAGCGGATCGGCATCCAGCAGCCGGCGAGCCATCCAATCGTGCAGCATGGCCGCCACAGCATGGGGCGCGTAGTAGGTCTCCCCGTGGCCGATCAGGCCTGCATCGGTGTGGATGCGCAGCAACAAGAGCCCGGGCATGATGTGGTCCGGGATCACCGTCTCCACAGCAGTGATCCTGATCCCCGAACTGACCGGTACGGGCATTGGTTCGGGCGACGCGGGGACCGGCGTCGCAGTGCGCGCGCCCCGCCCTCGTCTCGTCGCGGTGGACATCTTCTGCGTGCGCCTGCTGGTGGCCACGGCTGCCGCCCTCCTCGTCTGGTGGTGCGCGTCCGGTACCCGTCCCGCAGCCCGACGTGCCAGCAAGCGCGCTCGTGGGAACGCGCGCCGGGACTGCGGCTTGGCGCCTGTTGGCTGGCTGGCCTGGTGGCGGGTTGCCGCCCGCTGCCTGGGCTTTGTGCTGGCATAGAGTAGGCACGCGCGTCCGGACTGGGTAGTTCCCCGTGCCAGGACGCCGGCGTCAGGCGAGGCGCGCTGGCGTCCATTGACATGGCGTCGCCGCGCTGGCTATGATGCACAGGTCGGGCAGAGGCCGCCTTGGGGGTGGGGTCCGGTTGCTGGCGGGCGAGCGCCTGGGACCGCTGCCGCGGCTCGGGCGGTGCCGCGATGGTCGGGCGCCTTGGGAGTCGTCCGTGGCTCGATGCGAGCTGCCGCGGACGCGAAAGAAAGGGGGGCAGCATGGCAGAGCGACCGGGTGACGATTGGGCGGATGTGGCCTGCACGGGCACTGCGGAACCGACGGTCACTTACCGGAGCGGTTTGGCCACATACGAGGAGTCGCTCGTCAAGGGCCGCTTCGTCGGCCGCGGCTGGAACGGAGCTGGTTTCGTCAACTTCTACGACGGTCGCCTGGACCCGCTCCAACACCCGACGCCGCAGGCATTCTGGTTGGAGGTCGATGGGCAGTTGCTGGCGTCCGATTGGGAGTGGGTCGGGTTCGAGCAGGCCGTCGATGAACGCCCATACGAGGCTGCCCCCGAGCCCTATCGCGTGCACGCGGTGGTGACGCTGCGGCATGCGGTCCGCCCGATTACGGTGCGGGTACATACGGGTCTGGACGGGACGCCGGTGCTGGCGCGTTGGCTGCAGATCACCAACACCGGGTCGCAGCCCGCCGCCGTCGCCGCAGCGTGTCCGTGGAGCGGCGTGCTGCAGAAGGTCAGCCGCTGGCGCCAGCACCTGCCGGCCGGCGGCACGGCCCTCTACTCTCTCGGGTACATGGAGAACAGCCACTGGGGGAACGAGGGCGACTTCCAATGGCACCCGCTGCCTGCGGCGGGCTACAGCGTCGACGGTCGGTACCGGCGCGATCGCCACCGCCATCCGCTGTTCGTGCTGCGCAACAACGCCACCGGCGAGCACTTCATCGGCCAACTGGCCTGGTCGGGCGGGTACTCGTTTCAGTTCGATCTGGACGCGGATGCGGGTACGGGGGACCAGGCAGCGCGGATCTTCTTCCGGGCCGGCCCAGATGCGCCGGCGCCGCTGCGGGTCATCGAACCGGGGCATACCGTGACCACGCCGACCATGCATCTGGGGCTGGTCTTCGGCGATCTGGACGCTGCCGTGCAGGCGATGCACGAGCACGTTCGCCGGAGCGTCTTCTGGCGCCAGGCGCGCGGCCGCGGCGGGTGGGTGGAGTCGGGCATCGGTCCGGAGGTCGAGATCACCGTGGACTGGGTCCACGCGGCCATCGACGCGGCCGCCGACTGCGGTGCCGAGGTGTTCTTCATCGATGCGAGCTGGTACGCGCCGCCAGGCGCCAGCTGGTGGTCCACGGTCGGGGATTGGGAGGTCGATCGCCAGCGGTTTCCCGAGGGCTTGGAGCCGTTCCGCCGCAAAGTGCACGAGCGGGGGATGCTGTGGGGATTGTGGCTGGATGCGGAACGCTTGGGCGCGGAGAGCCAGATAGCGCGCCAGCACCCGGACTGGATCGCGGTGGCGTACGACGGTGATCGCCGCCTGGGGGATCTGCTCGACCTGACCAACCCAGAAGCGGCGCGCTGGCTGGAGGAGCGCCTCGCCCGGGTATTCGTCGAGAACGAGCTCGAGTTCTTCCGGCTGGACCACAACACGGCGATTGGCGCTGGGGCGTGCGTGCGGCGCCACGGGTTCGTGGAGAACTCCTACTGGCGGTACTACGAGGCGCAATACGCGCTGTACGAGCGGCTGCGGCAGCGCTTCCCCGACGTCATCTTCGAGAACTGCGCGGGGGGCGGTGGCCGCACCGATCTGGGCCAGGTGTGCCGCTTCAGTCATACTTGGGTCACAGACTGGCAGATCGCGCCGCGGTCGTTCACCATCACCAACGGCATGACCATGGCGCTGCCGCCGGAGTACGTCGATCGGCTGGTGGGCGGCCAGTCTGGCTACACCACCGCCGAGCTCGATTTCCAGCTCCGACTGCTGCTGTTCGTGCGCCCCACGTTCGGGTTCCTCAAGCCGCTGGACATGGCCTGGAACCCGCTGCTGCTGGCGCGCGTGCGCCACGCCATCGAGCTGTACAAGGGCTTCGTGCGGCCCTTCATGCACACGGCTCGCATCTACCATCACACCCCCTGCCTGCCCGGCCCCGAACCGCGCGGCTGGGGCGTGCTCGAACTGGCCGCGGCGGACCGCTGTCGGGCGATCTGCGGGCTGTTCCAGTTGTCCGCACCGCAGGCACCCGAGTACCTGCTGCGGCTGCGGGGCCTGGATCGCGGTCGTCGATACCGGGTGACCTTCGACAGCACGGGGCAGACCTGCGCTGTGGATGGGGTGGTGCTCATGCAGCAAGGGATCTGGGTGCGGCTGGAGGGGGCACTGACCTCGGAGCTGCTGCTGCTCGAGGCCGAGTAGCGACGAGCCGGCGGTGACCGGCGGG
>Ga0067045_1029695_pt1 | contig 18895 bp, 27 predicted proteins | sample TerdegcTABiofilm_FD_59184 | JGI IMG/M metagenome (GOLD analysis project Ga0067045, IMG submission 59184) | Combined Assembly of (Gp0054472, Gp0054536) Wastewater bioreactor microbial communities from Singapore -Terephthalate degrading... | reverse complement strand
TCTTGACTTCCCATGTCTTGGCGGCATGTTCACAACAAGAACTTCATCATCACCTTCATAAAATTCCTGAAGGTCATTACAGAATTCAATCAGGTATTGTCTATCCAATTTATAAAAATCAGGTGCTTTCAGATTGCAATAAAAAAAGAACTCACGTTTTGCAAGTTCAATTTTAGCATGTAGTTTAAGAAGCTGTTTATTCATCATATATCAACTTCTTTAATTCTTCAGTTGTAAGCCCTTCAAATGGATTATTAACCTGACCTGATATTTCAACTTTTTCTTTAAACATTCCAATATGCTTTCCAATCAATTCCAAAGCTTTGACTTTATCACATGAACTGACTTCAATTCCATATTTACCTTCTTTGATTGAAGCAATAGCAGCCCTTTTTTCAGGGGGAAGCTTATCAGTATCAATCAGTTCAACAAACTGTTCTTCAAATTCTTTTTCTTCATATTCTTGGGTTGTTTCATTCCAAACCTGTCTTTTTCTTGGCTTGGTGACAACCTTGGCAAAATCAGAACCGTTGCTGAAAGCTATCCTTGCCAGTTCTAAAAGCACCATATCCTGTGTGATTGCTGTTCTTTCCTGAAGTGCCTGCTGCCTTTCCTTCATATACTCCTGAACCTTAACATTTCTTAACAACCGAACTGCCGCACTTGCTGCAACTTCATCCTTTTTCACGTTCTTATATGCTGCCTTATAAGCCCTGGTTGCATTAAGGTCAATCAAATATTCATCAACAAATCTTTTCTGCTGTTCAGTCAACTTTGCCATAGTATCACCTGCCTTTCTATAAATTAAAAGAGGATGTTCAAGCCAGGAGGTAAAACCTGAACACCCTCTTTTCCGATAAATGATAAATGCAATTTTATATGTCACATCATTCCACTTGTGATGCTTAAAAAATATTGATATGATTATAAGTTAAGCATAATTTTCCAATTAAACAATAACATATAAGAATAATGCACCACAAGTGCATCAATGTGACATGGTTTGTGACATTTTATTTAAGTTCAATCCCTATTTCTTCAAGGATTACTTTCCTTAAATCTTCAATACTAACATAATCCTTGTCGATAGAATCAAATACATCATCAACCTGTTCAAGCAACCTTTTAATCCTTACATGCCCCCAGCCCCATTTGTCATGAAGTGTTATTACAAAAGATGCAATCATTCCTGAAACTGCAAAATCAATTCCTTTCAAAGCTGAACTATCTTCAATAGCTTTAATATCCTTTGCAGTTAATCCTTGCTTTTGAAGCCTTCTTCTTTCAGCCCTGTTCATACCCTCACCCCTTATCTGAATATCTCTGCAATAACTTCATCAGAAAACAGATAAATTTTCAGCTTATTAATCAATCGGTTCTTGTTTCTACTAATTGTAGCAACATCAACATTGAAATACTCTGCAATTTCTTCCCTGGTCTTACCTTCAAAATATCTCAACCTTATCAGGTCATAATAATTATCATCAGCAATCTTTGAAAGTGCCTTATCAATTACATCAATATACCTTTTGGTTATAAGGATTGAATTCTTAATGGCTTCAATTTGTTCTTCAGCTTTTTCATCATCAGTCCTGGTGTCAAGCTGATGGTTTCCTGTGAAGCTTGTTATACTCTTACTTCTCTTTTGAATACCTGCTTCCTGAATAAACTTAATATGCTGTTCCTTTTCAATGATGACCTGTTTGAAATTCATGTAATTATACAAAAGCTGTTCTGTTTTCTGAAAAGGTGTATGCTTTGTATCTTTCATGAAGCCTTGTTTTTTCAATTCAGTCAGCATCCCTGAAATAGTTTCTTCTATAACTTTTTGAATATCAATTTTCAAATTTTCCATATAATCATCCTTCCTCACAAAATACTGGTTCAAGATGGTTCAAGATTCAGTTCAAGATGAACTTTCATCTTGAACCGCTTCAAAGTATTTTAAATAAAGGCTTTTCAGCATATCGGTTCAAGAAGTTCAAGATGATTCCCTATATAATGATTATTTTTATAGATATATAATAAATTTTTCTAATGTTAATATTTTATATAAAGAACTTTTATTTCATCTTGAACCATCTTGAACCACAACCCCTCAACCCCTATTGAATAAGGCTTTCAGGCGGTTCAAGATGAATTATTTTATCTTGAACCCATCTTGAACTTTTAAGCTAATCTTGAACCGCAGGTTCAATTGTAGGTTCTGCATTTGACTTTGTATGAAGCATAAAAGGAATTATTGTCTGACCAACAAAGGTCAAATAAATCCTTTTACTTTTCCTGACCTGTTCCAGTTCCGCTTCATCCAATTCAAAGCAAGTTTCTGTTGCCAGCTTCCCATCACTGAATTGAATTACAGTTGCGGGTAAAGACTGACAACCTTCACCAGTGTAAACCCTGTTTGCTGTTTTCGTTTTAATTGCCTTTATCATTCATAACCTCACTTTCATATTGCGAACATTCAATTACGTTGTCATTTCCAAACCCATCACCAAATTCAATCTTTTCAGGATTACATTCAGGAAAAACATATTTACAAGTGTCACATAAATGAATTTTTGTATTTTCCACATCCCTATTCCAACATTGTGTACAAAGCATCCCACTGCAACCAATTACTTTTTTACCTGCAATTTTTATATTACTTGAATATTTATACAAACTTGATTCCTTATGGTCATTTAATTCAAAATCACTTGGACAATAATTTTGAATTATTTCATTCTTTTCACGATTTTCAGTAATCATATCAATATACTTCATCACTACACCCCCATTATTTGTGAAGCAATCATATCCGCTGTATGTGTCCAAAGCACATTGGGATATTTATTAACTGCTGCTGAATAGAACTTCCAATTTTCCTTTTCATCAAAAGCACCCATGTGCCACCTGATGCACATTACTTCTTCAGGTGTCAGCTTCATGTGTTGCGCCAGGTACATTACCGACTTGTCACCATGACCAGCAATCAAGAAATCATTATTGTATTCAAACTTATAAGTCCTTCCTTTAACCGCCCCACCAAAGACTTCAACCCCTGGTTCATCAATAACCATCTTGTAATTATCAATCTTGCAAAGGTCATGGAACATTCCAACCACAAAAGGTGACCTTGGGTTCATCCACTTCAACCTGTTTGCTTTGGTAAGCTGCTTCAAAGTTTCTGCTACTGTATAACAATGGTCAAACAAGCCACCTTCATAATTCCCATGATGATTCATTGATGCTGGTGCTGTGAAGAAGTTATTTTCCTTCAACCATTCTATAAATTCAGTTGGAAGGAACTTACCCATCATGGTTTCAAAATTTATAATCCTTTCTTCCAGCTTCATCAAATTCACTTCCCTTCAATTTTTGAAACTTAATTTTCAAGTTCTTGAACCTGGTATGTAAAAAATTTTATTTTACCTGCAAATATTCTTTTAGTGATAAAGCCATGCAATCAGCAGCATGTTTCTGTGCTGCTCTTTTGCTTTTGCTGAAACTTCCCCAAACTAGAATCCAGGAAAAACCAACTTTGTGTGCATACCATAAACCTGATTTTTTATCTTTACTGACTGTATAAGTTCTTTTCATCACTTGAATTCCTTTCCTGTTTTCTTATCCTTAATTTCAATTCTTGCAATCAGGTCAAACCCAGCCCAATCAATAATAAATTTAATTACATTCACCAGGTTATGAACCCTCTTTTCAAGTTCCTGTTCTTCCTTGCTAACATTCTTTATTGCTTCATAAGCTGTCAAATCCTTGCATCCGCTGGTGTTGAATATTGGATTTCTCCCACCCATATCATTCACCACCTTCAATGTCATCAAAGACAACTGGAATTTTCATCTTCAGTTCCTTTAATAAAAGTTTGGCAACTTCCCGCATTTGTGGATGTGCTGCTGATGATGTTCTTAATTTTAGGAAGTGCCGCCATTCTCTGATGTTGGCTGTCATAACCACTTCAGTTTTTAAGCTGTTTGGGAGAACTGCTCTTGCTTCCTGTGGTGAACAACCCCAGTTCAGCATAGAAAAATAATATTGCTCTGCCATTTTGCAACCGCTGTACCACATATCATAACCTGCTGTTCCAGGAACTAAAAAGCAAGGTTCAATAACTGTAATTTCACCATTGAATTCACCTTTTGAATAATTACAATACCTGGTTGATTCCTGTGAATAGCTTGCTATCCTATGGCGAACAATCTCATGGGAAACCCCTCTGTCACAAATAAACTTTACTGTAAAACTGAAGTGTTCCAATACTGATTCATGACCTCTGTTAATGATGCCCTGGATAAACTTATAAGGAGAAGCTTCATTCATTTTACCTTCTGACTTGTAACAAACCCGCCCGCATTTTTCAAGCTTTCTGATAACATCAAGCCCATCAAACACATCCATAATTTCAATACTTGGTTTAATAATCTTCATCCTTAACCTTCCTTTCTTGTTGGAATATCCTGCATTTCAGGATGTTTTTCTTCCATGTATATTGCAAAAGCTATGTTCCACATGGCAGCCCTCAAATGTGGTTCATCTTTCATACCCCGCATATAACATGATAAGTGCCTGAAGGCTGAATCAATCAAACTGTGAATTGGAATACCTTTTTCACAATTCCTTTCACCATACTTCAAAGCCCCTTCTTCACAATGCTTTGCAAGTTCATGGATAGCTTCCCATGGAAGAAGGTCATATCTTCCCTTTCCTTGGTGCATATCTCTGACAGCACCGGTTTCAAATTGTGTCCTGTTACCTGAATCTAAAATTTTATTTTCCATGCTATCTTTTTACTATCCTTTCATGAACTTCAATCTGCTTTGTAATGGTATTTTGAAACATTGTAATCCCATCAAGAACCCCCTGTTGTCTTATAAACTGTTCCTTTTTGTATTCCCTTAACAAATCCCTTTTGGTCAAGGATTCTTGATATTCTTCCGATAATCTATTTGCTTTTTTCAACTGCAATTCAAAGCACTTTGAACACTGTTCCCGGATGTCATATAGAACTGGAAGAACATCATGGGCAATTCCTTTTACCTGGTCAAGAACTTCCTTGTTTTCAGATTGAATATATTCATCAACATCCAGACCTTTTTTATCACAATAGTTTTCAGCAGCATGAAGTTCAGTGAACACCCTTTTTCCAACCAAGAAATAACCAATGTTTTTATTCTTGATTCTCTTATTAAATGACATAAATCTCATTCACCACCCTTTCTTTCAACAAAGATTCTGTACTTCTTGCCGTCAATTTTCTTGTCAACTATTTCAAAATTGAACTTCTTTTTCACTTGCTTTGAAAATTCAATGTTTGATAAAGGCTGCAAGTTGTTAGCAAGGCAATATTCCTGGTATCGTTTATAAATTTGGTTTGTTGGTTCATTTTCAATTTCATCCTTGCCAACCTCTTTGAAGAATCCAATGATAGGGTTGTTGGTTTCTTCATATTCTTCAAGTTCCTGTTCTACCCTAGTTGACTGTGTAAACTTCTGATTTTTAATAACCCTTTTCAAACCTGAAAGCCCAAGAAGAATCAAGTATTCAATGCATTCCTGTTCCCGCAGTTCATATTTTATGTAAGGTCTGTAATCAGGGTCATCCACACTGAACTTTGCATCAAATGGAATAATGGTCAACCTTCTTTGAACAGCCCCGGTTTTATCTTTAATCCTTGGAATGTTGTTGGCTGAAAACAGCATCTTTGAATAGTTGTTGAATTCAAATGGGTCTTGACCTTTTCGTTCAACACTGATTCTGTCACCAGTAACCAACTTCCTGAATACCGCTGCATTGGCAATAAATTCATCACCTATATCATCACCTATGTTTGCAAGCTTCCCAAACAATTCAGCAGTTTTGAATCTATCACCCAATTCTTTAAGGTCAAGGGATGCAATATTTTCATCTCCAAGCATTGTTTTCACCATATCCAGGAAGGTTGATTTTCCGTTTGACCTATCACCAATCAGAATGAAGGCTTTTCCCAATTCATTTCTTCTGTATAAGCAATATCCAATAGCTTCTTCAAGAAGCATCCTGACCTGGTTATCATGGCAAGCCATTTTATTTAAGGTTTTATCAACCAATTCAGAATAAGCAGTAGGGTTGTAATCCCAATTGATTTTATTGGTGATGATAATGTCAGGTGAAAATGGCACAAATGAATCATCCCTGATGTTATAAACCCCATTCCTGAAAGCAATTAAATTGGCTTCTGAAGTTGGTGTATTATCCCTTATTAACAGGTTCAGGTAAGCCATAACTTCATTTCTTTTTGCTCTGTTTAAATTACTAATGTGTCTTATCATTTCAGCTTCAATTTCAGTTTGACCATCAACATAAACACCATCTTTATAAATGTGAAGCTGATTGTTTATCTTAATAATGTGGTTATTGTTCTTGATGTAGGTTGCAAACTTATCAAACAAGAAGGTTGTTCCTTTGAAGAAAATTGGCTTCTTGAAAGCATCATCCCGCAGCACTACATCAAGTTCAGAATCCTTCAATGGTACTTTTAGAACATAACTGTTTATTAACCTGATTGTTTCCCTTGCTTCTTCAACAGTAAAATCAGCAGATTGAAGTGTCAGGATATAATTAAACAAAGCCTGGTTTCTTCCATCCCCAGCTTCCATATCAAGAAATTCAAAGCTGGTTCTAACAGGGGTCATCCATTTGGGAAGTTCCTGAATTTTATCTTCAGGGGTGTCATAAAGAATTTCCCTGTTTTTGTTGTTGAACTTCAAAATTGAATATGAATTTCTACTTCCAAGCTTAATGTCAGCAGTCAAACCAATTGCAAGCTTGCATTTGGTCTTGTTAGTTGTTACACCCTTGTTTTTAAACAAGAAGTGCTTTCCCCTGCTTGTTTTATAAACTCTGCATTTCAACTTTAATGCCTTGACTATCTTGAATATAACTTCACTTGATTCAAAGTCATCAATATCAATCAGGATGGTTTCATCCCCAAGGATGCCCGCAAATTCAGGAAGTGATTGAACCTGTTCAAAGGTTTTCAAATCGGTTCTTCCCTTGAATTTTTCAATGCACTTTTTATCTTTAGTTTCAACATAACCTTTGAACAACTGCATTTTTCAATACACCCCCTTTTCTTAATATTTGATGACCTCATATCATCACCCCAAAATCTTTCAACCTCTTAATTGCCAAATCAACATACCAGTTTTTATCAAGTTTGCTTGGTATCTTTACATTTGTTACATCATCATTGATAAAGAAACAATGTTCAGGTGTATCCTGGAACTTTTCAGGATTCTTCTGAAGATTTTTCACCTTGTAAATACTGCCTTCAGATTCCAGCTTTGAAGCAAATACCCTGAAACATTTTTCCTTTTGAATCTCACCACCAGTGAACACTTTAACTGTTTTCAATTTTCCATCTTCACCACGAACTTTTTCTTCAGTAACCGTTGGATTGTATAAAGCATATAAATATTTGCTGCTTACCTTTACAATCTTTTGAAACTTCCTTAAATCATTACATTCATAAATAGTTTGTTTTGGATGAATACCATGAAGAAAGTAATTAACCAATGATTCACGTAAAATTACACAATCATAGTCAAGAAGGTCATCAATTTCTTTTTTGTTTTCATCTTTTTTAGTCCATTTTTTTACATAAGCACCTTTTGACTTATAACCACCGTCAAAATCAACAATCACATAGTTGTTTACATCTTTTTGAAACATTTTCTTGTAAGATTCAAATTCAAGCTGCATCCTGGTTCTTTGTTCCCACTCATAGCAAATATCATCAATTAGTTCATAATCATCTTCCTTGAACAGCCTGATAATCAAACCATCAGTATTTGATTGAATCAATTGGCAATGACCTTCAAGCATTTCAATCAAATCCAGCAGCAGAAGTTGACCACCAACACAAACATTATTTGCTTGTCTTGGGTCATACAAGGCATTATTCTTATCTTTCATTGCACCATAGGTTGAATTCAAAACAATCTTATATGGTGCTTGCATTGGGTTCTTTTCTGCTTTCAGCCTTAATCTTTCATCCCTGATTTCCCTATACTTATTAGGGTTTGAAATGTTCCTGCTGATGAAGTTGTATTCAATCATCAGTGCTGGATAATAAGAAGCCACATCAATATTGATGAAATAACCTTCCCCGCTGTATTTTGGAAGCGCACCATGTAACCCGCCCCAGGCAAACACATGTGGAACACCAGCAACTTCTAATTCAAAGGTCTTGCTGTAATCCCTATTTAATGGATTCTTATACCAATTCAATACTTCTTTGTACTTTCTAATTCTCAAAGTATCAGGGAATTGAATATCAAATTCATCATCATGTGTTTTCTTATTTGCCCCAAGGATAATTGCTGAAAGCTGTGCTTTAGTTTTGGATATATATGAAAGCGGCAATTTGAAGGCTTTAATCAAAGAAATATGGCTTTCAAATTCTTCTTTCCTTTGAATAAATACTTCAATGGTTTGTTCAACATCATGCCGACAATATTTAACTGTTTCTTCTATTTCAGCAGGTGTCAGTTTTCTATCAATATCAAATGGAACTGAACTTTCCTTGATGCTGTTACCCATAAACCCTTCAAGTTGCTTCAAACCATGAAAGCTGGTCATTATATCATAATTGTTCAATGGGATATTGTTTAAAAGACTTGAAAATTTCCACCCTTGTTTTCCCTGGACAATGATGTAATCATTTATTTTCTTTGCATCAAAGCCACACAACAAAGCTTTCAAAATGTATTGGTCATAGTTCCTGGAATTATACCCAACCCAAATATCATGCTTGTTGTCATCATAAAGTTCTTGAAGTTTATCCACATCATTCACAATGACATGTTCTTTTTTATTTGTTACATCAATGACCACAACCAGCCAATCATATTTGAACACTTCAAAGTCATAAAACAGCATTATTTTTCACTTCCTTTCTGTATAGGCTTGATAAATACTGGTAATACTAATAATGGGGAAGTATAGGGAAAATGGGGGGTTTAAAAATTTTTAATAAACCCCCGCCCTGACCTAATTATTCAACTTCATAAACATCAGTGATTTCATAAGTGCTGAATCCCTTTTTACCTTCACCATATTTCAAGTCATATTCAAGCTTCCCATCAATAGCTTCATGAATATCCATCAACATCTGCCCATATTGTGAATATGTCTTAAACTCAACATCAACACCACTATCCAATGAACGAAGGAATTCATTTGCAATATGAATCTGAAAGGCTTTTGTGATTACTTGGTTCATGAAAATTAAGCTGCCTTTGTATTCCCCAGCAAGAACTTTCATCCAACAACTAACCATTGGGTCACCAGCTTTAGATTCAACCAATTCCAGCTTTTCAATGCGAACTTCATATTGACCATGTGGAACTTCCCTAAAGTTCGCACCATTTTCCGCTGCTTCCTGAACATCCTTTGCCAATCCCTCAACATCAATAGCCTTATCAAATTTTTCCCATACATTTGCCATAATTTTTCACCTTATCCTTTCATTTTTATATTTGGTTTGAAATTTGTGTTTCCATTTGGTCAAGCAACTTGAACATCTTTGTTCTATCAAGCCGCTTTTGCTGCAACAGCTTTTTCAATTCTTCAATGTTGTCCAATAAATCATTGAAGCAAGCTGTGTTGCTATCAAGGGAAGCTTCATAAGCTTCAAGGTCAGTATCAACCTTTGCTTTGGTGTAATCAGCTTCATTGATGATTTCAATTAACTTCTGTTCAGCATCATAACCAAGCTTTTCATAAACCAACCTTTGAAAATCATCTCTTGAAAATAAAACTTCCATTGAACCATCAGGTAAATATAAAGTATCTGCCATTATTCACCCCTCTTTTTCCTTGTTCTTCTTTCAGGCTTTGTTTCTTCAGTACCAACTTCAGGTTCAGCCTTTGGTTCAGGTTCTTGAACTTTTTGAGCAAAAGAATTCCCTTCATTGGTATTTTCAGCAGGGTCAGATGTTTCCTGTGTTTCGTCTTTTGCTTTTCTGCCACTCCTGGTGCTTCCTGAATCAGTCTTTTCTTCTTCAGAAGGTTTTGTATTATTAGAAGGTGTTTCTACTTTTGCGCTGGTGCTTCCTTTAACAGCTTTAGCATTGGCTTCATCATAAACCTTCATGAATTCGTCATAATCCAGTGGAATAACTTTTTCTGTAACAGTAAGCCTTCCACCACCAAATATGACTTCATTTGTTTTGAATGAAAGGGTTCTTTCTTCACCATCAGCAACAACTCTTGCCACAATATCAACCATTCCAGCAACCTTATTTGCAACCTTATCCTGAAGGTTTGGTTTGATAGCTGTGATTTTATCACCGCTTTTGCGGGTTATATCCTTGCTTCTATCCTCATGGCTGATAAGAACAATATTTTCATAATCAAGGTTCATCAGTCTTTTCAAGGTTGATAAGAATTCAGTTCTGACCTTATCCCAGGCTGCAAAGGAATCATCTGATTCATGTGTAATGTTCAGCTTGTCATACATATATAAGCGGCAATGTTCATACATATCTTCCAGCAGGTCAACAACAATGGTTTTGAAGTCATTCTGCTTCTTTTCAAGTTCAGAAATAACATCCTTGAAAACATCCCATGCCATAGTTCTTTTGGTCTGCCTGCCTTCAACCTTAACTTCATCTTTAATGGCAACATAAGGTGCATCCACAAACTTGATGTTTCCATCAGTGTTCAACATAAGCGGGTCAGGGAACTTATTTGCAAGGAAGGTTTTACCGCTGAATGGCGCACCATAAAGCCAAACAACCTTCTTGCTGATTTTTTCAATATTCCTTCTTTCATTTTTAGGTAATAACATATAATCCACTCCTTTTTCACAAAATTCCTGGTATTCACACCAGTTGCATAAATAACTTGGCTCTTTTTCAAATTCTTTAGTTTCAAGTATCTTTTTGATACCTGAATAAAATTCAATAACCTTGCTTGCATCAAACTGAACCTGAACAACTTTGACTTCAGATTTTTCAAGTTCTTCCCTTATTCGCTTCCTGAAGCTTATAATATCTTCTGATTTTTTCTGTTTGATGTTCACCTTTGGAATAAACACGAAGTTCAAGTTGCGAACTTTTTTCTTATACTGCTTTTCAAAGAAGTATTTGTATAAGTGAAGTTGGTCAGATTCAAGATAACTTCTGACATTGTTTGTGTATTTGAAGTCATATATGTCATAAGTTCCATCATCATTTTTTGAATTCAAGTCAATGAATCCAATGAAATCTGAATCAGCCACTGTTAGTTCATATTCCCCATCAGGAAGAATTTCCTGAACCTTTGGAATTAAATATTCCAGCTTAATAACTTCATTGATATGTTCATCATCAATAATTGGAAAGCTGTCATAATAAGCCTGAACTCCAATCGCAACACCTTCTTCAATTCCTGTGTGTAAAGCAGTTCCAAGTACCAAAGCATTGTTCGCATCAGTTGGTGCTATTGTTTTAATTCCGTCAATATAACGCAACTTGTACTTGAATTTGCAGCTTTCAAAGCAGTCAAGCCTTGAATGTGAATATTGCATCCCATCACCCCTTTCACTATATTCTTGAACTGTTCAAACCCTTCAGGATAAAGGATTATTCCAATTCCATTTGCTTCATTGGTTACTTTGATGTTGTATTCCTGAAGTTCAGTTGGTTTGCCATTAGAAGCCTTCAGTTCAACTTCAACATAGATTCCATTGATACAACATATCAAGTCAGGAATTCCAGCCTTTTGAAATCCACCACCCCAAATTTTTATGAACTTAATGGGTTGTCCTTCTTGTTGTAATTGACGAAGCCAACCTTTAACCTTGTTTTCAAACTGTTTTTCCGCAGCCATTACTTTACTTCAACTTTCACATAAGCTGATTTCTTGGAAACCTTGGAACATTCGGCATAAATTTCAGGGTGCTTGTCCTTTAACTTCTTAGAATCAACAGTGGTTGTAGTTGTTTCAGCAACATAAGTAATGTTCAAAATATCACTGGTAAACTTCTTTACACCGTAAAATTCCATTGCAATCTTCAGCTTTTCCTTCAGGTCTTTTTCCTTTTCTTCAAGCTGCTTCTTGGCTGTAACAATATCAGCAATATTTCTGATAATATCAACATTGGCATTTTCAAATACCTGCAAGCTTACTTCCTCAATTATGGAATCACCACATTCTGAAGGATTAGAACCACAAACATCTTTACAAGTTTCTTTCAGGTCACATTCAAAGCAACAACCATCAAATTGACCTGTTGGACAAGAATTTTTACATTTAATCATTTTTGAAAACCCCTTTCATTTCTTTTATGGAATCTTTGATTGCCCACACCAGGAATGGAATTAAGGGAACAAAGATTTCACCGCCTGTTGCATTGTAACCCCTTTCCATGTCTGCAATTGTGAATATGTATGGTGTTATTCCCAGGCATAAGCCAATAAAAATCCACCAACACACTTGTTTAATTTTTCGCTTCATAAGCTTTGAATAGTTCATCTGTATAATCCTTTCTCATTTCCAGGGTTGAAAGAATATCTTCTTCAACACTGTCAATACACATCATAAAGTAATAAAAGCATCTTCTGTTTTGACCTATCCTGTGAACCCTTTTTTTACTTTGTTCAAACAGTTCACTTGATTGTGGAAGTGTGAAATAAATTACCTTGTTTGCCTTCTGAAAATTTAATCCCATTGCACCAGCTTGATATTGAACAAAGGTAATGGAATCATCCTGTGTTTCATAAGCTGTTAAATCCTTTGTTTCACCATTAACAATTGATATTGGTTTATCTTCCACCAGCTTCATCAAAGCAGCCAATTCATCATTGAAGTTATAAAACACAATCAATCTATCATCTGTTGAATCAACCAAATCCCTGAAGGCTTCCAGCTTGTTTTGGTTGTAATGACCGCAAAGCATACGAGCATATAATCTTTTTGTCAGGGCAGTATCACCAATCATTTCTTTACCATCAATGGTGACGATTCTGTTTTTCATAAACTTCCTGTATTCTTTGCTTGCCCCAACCATGACCTTGTTGAATACTTGTTCAGGAAGGTCAAGAACTTCTTCAGATTTCATAAATATTGCCCCATGTTGCTTTAGCTTCATTTTCAATCTGTCAACATTCTTGTAACCAACAACATTCTTCCTGAAGAACCCGCTTTCTTCTTCCACCCACTCTGTTTCAATGTACTGCTTCCAATAAAGGTCTTTACTGATATTCCATCCCAGCAGATGAAGTTGTGACCAAAGGTTTTCATATTTCCCCGCTGTTGGTGTTCCTGATAGAAGAATCACATTATCAGGTTGTAACTTCAAAACAAATTTTGACCGTTTTGCTGTTTCATTCTGTATCATGGAACTTTCATCAAGCATTAGGGAAAAGTTGCTTAAATTAAGCAATTCTTTTCTTCTGAAGGTTAATTCATAATTGATAACACCAATGACAGGATAGTCATGTGATACCCAAGTAAAAAAAGTTGCATAGCCTTTCTTTTCAGTCAAATTACAAATTGCAATATTAAAATAATAAGTTTTGAAATGTTCAATCCAATCATCAACTTTTGATTTTTGACATATAAGAAGGTTTGTTTTACTATTTAATTCCTTCAGCTTTTCACTTCCAACAAAGGTTTTTCCCAAACCCATATCCAAGTAATAAGCAACCCTGTTGAAATTCTTGGTTTCATCAAGTGCCTTTTGTTGGTGTTTATATAGCTGCATATATTACACCCTGATTCCTGTTATTTGAAAGAATTTTTCAGCATCAAAGTTTGGAATACTTTTAATGATGTTCTTTTCAACTTCATTAAGGGAATCCCACCAGGTAAGGAAAGCTTTATCAGTATCACAAACTTTCAAGTAACCACCAGTTGTTTCATATTCAGGATGTGCAGCTTTTTCTTCATCACTCATATCATCTGACCAAATCCATCTTGTAGGTTCAAATGGTATTCTGCAAAGAATACTGTAAGCTTCACTATTGCGCCATTGTCTGAAAGTCATATCAGATTCCTCATCGAAGAATCTTATTTTATGTTCTTCAGTACAGAAACAGCCAGTTTCATGGTCAGTGATATTAAAATCACCAGTGCAAAAGTCACCTTGGTTCCAATTGCCGCTGTTGCAATTGCCGCTGTTGCAATTGCCGCTGTTGCAATCGCCGCTGTTCCTGTTGCCGCTGTTCCAATCGCCGCTGTTCCAATTGCCGCTGTTGCAATCGCCGCTGTTCCTGTTGCCGCTGTTGCAATTGCCGCTGTTCCTGATGCCGCTGTTCCAATCGCCGCTGTTCCTGTTGCCGCTGTTGCAATCGCCGCTGTTGCAAAGTCCGGCATTTCCCTTTCCAGTATTAACAAGGGTCAAAAGTTCTTCCCAGGTGATTTCCCTTACAATTTGAATTTTATTGGTGTAGCATTTGTCACCTTCTTCAGCAATTTCACCAATAGCAAGCACTTCAGCAACCTTGTTTTCAGGGTTGAAACTGTAATAATTGAAACAATCTTTTGCTTGTTTGCAGAAATGAAATCCTGCATCACAAACACTTGGAGTTACATTTTCTTCAAAGGTCTTTCCAACCTCATACCGAAACCCTCTGCAAGTCCAATCAGGATTAAATACTTTGAATCCTTTAATACCATCCATTTCAAATTCCATCCTTTCTTTTATAAATCAACAATATTGTTTGGGTCAGTCAAATCTTTTCCTTCATATTTTTCAAGGAATTCCAGCAATGCAGTTCTTCTTATTTTGTAACTTCCAAGCTTCAAAGTTGGAAGCAAACCTGCTTTTATCAGTTCATAGACATAAGCAGGGTTTGTCTTTATCAACTTTGCAACTTCTGCGACTGTATAAAGTACATTATTTTCGTTCATTTAAATCACCACCTATTACTTGAAAAAATAATCAATATCAACCTTTAAACTTTCTGATAAAACAATCAATTTTTCTTTTCTTGGTTTATGAATTCCATTGAGATATTGACTAATTCCTGATTTAGATAAACCAGTTATTTCAGCAAGTTTCTTTTGTGTTAATCCATTTTCAACAATCAACTTTTGTAATTTTTCTGAAAAAGTATCAGGAATTTGTTTTTGAGTAATTTCTTGAACTTGTTTTTGTATTGTTGGAGTATCAAAACCACCAAGTTCAAGATAAAACATTACATATGGAATTCGTTCATTTTTACATGTTGCTATTAAAGTTGCTGCTTTTAAACAATCATCCGTTGTTAGTTCTCTTTTAACTACATTCACTGAATAAGAACCAGTTTTCCTAATAGAAGGAAGAACTTCACTTGTCACCCATCTTTTAAATTTCTTTGCTGATGGAAGTTTGCTTGACATAATTAGTGAATACAAACCTGATTCATTGATGATAGTCATATTTCTGTTTTGGCTACCGTCGTGAATTGCGACGTCAGATTTATCTTCATCATCAACATGTTTTGAAAGTGCATCCCTTGAATTTGCATATCCAAGTGAATCAGCAACATCTTTTACAACAAACCAAGGTTCATTGTCTATTGTCAAGGTTCTTATTTGACCAAATTCATTATTCTGAAAAACTTGTAATTGGTTCATTATTTTCACCTACCTTTCTTTTGGTTCATTTTTATGAACTTTTGGTGTAAAAAAATAGATTGGTATATCTTCTTCTGCAATGTTTAACACTCTACTAATTTTAGCAATATCGGATTGTTTAAATTGTCTTAAATTATTTAATTTCTTTGAAATACTGACAAAAGATAATCCAATTGCATTGGCAAATTCAGTTTGTGTTCCATATATTTCTTTAATTTTCCCTTTCAACTTACTATAATCAAATTCCATTTATTTCTCACCACCTTTCTTCACAAATTTTATAACCAGATTATTACAACATGGGGATTGTTCCATGCCTTTTACTGGTCTATATTTAGTTTTCAAGGAACAATTGGGTTTCCTGCTATCCCCTTTCGGGAATTTTAACATCAAGTAAGTTTATCAATGGTTCATCTTTATGAACTTATAGTATCACCTTTTATTTAAAATGTCAACACATAAATTTAAAAAAAATAAATAAAAAATTAAAATGCAGGTATAATTTATTGAACTTTATGATATAATTAGTTCAAGAAGCTGAAATAGAAAGAAGGTGAATTATGAACAATATATTTGCAAAAAGATTTAATGAAGCTTTATCATTAAGAAATATGAAGGCAATTGACATTGCTAATAAAACTGGAATAGGTAAAAATTCTATACATTATTATCTATCAGGTAAACATAAACCAAAACCTGATAAATTATATCTCATTGCCAAAGCATTAAATGTAAATGCAAAGTGGTTAATGGGTTATGATGTACCAATGGAATATTTTGATTTTGATTCTATTATTGATTCAAATAAATTATCAAAAGAAGTAAAAGTTATAGAAGCAATTCAAGAAGTGTTTGGTAAAGATGCTGTTAAATTACTAAAATATTTTTCTGAATTAAATGAACTTGGAAAATCAGAAGCACTTAAAAGAATATCTGAAATGTTAGATATTACAAAATATGTTAATTCTAAAAACTAAAAATATACAATTATAAATTTATGAAAGGTAGGTAATTTTCATGAATAAGAAAAAAGGTTGTTTACTTCCAGTATTTATTATTATTGGTTTGTTTATTTTTGGATTGATTTTTGGAATATCAAAAATTGTTTCTAACCAAGAAGAATATTCAAATGTTAATAAAGAACAATTCAAAATAAGTATGTTAATTGATGCAAACAAATTCAGTAGAATTTCACCTAATGAATTGAAAAAAATTTTAGGCGAACCTTCTAATATAGAAAAATGGAATAATAAAACCAGTAAAGGTAATATTCCAATGATTACTTACACATACGAAAATGGAAAATATGAATTTTTAATAGCTGATAATCATGTTGTAAGATTTAATTATTATGGAAAACAGTCATTTAATAATAAAAATGATTTATTTGCACTATTTGGAATTACCCCATCAAGTAATGTGAAAAAAATTGCTGATACTGGTTCTACAATTAGGTATCAATTAGTATCTGATAAAATTGCTGATTTTTGGGTAATTGATATTGAAAATAAAACCTTTAATAGTGTAAAAATTACATATAATCTAAATTATTTTGATTAAATAAAAAGTTCAAGATGGTTCAAGATGGTTCAAGATTGCGGTTCAAGATGAAAGCCCTGTATTTATGGGAAAGTTCAAGATGGTTCAAGATGAATTGATATTTTATTAAACATTTTATATAAATAATAAAAAATTCTATATATCTATAAAAAATAATATATAGAATAAAAATCAATCTTGAACTTGAACTGATATGGGAAAAATCTTTTATTTATAAGGGTTTGAAGCGGTTCAAGATAAATCAGTTCATCTTGAACCATCTTGAACCTAAAATATAAAGAAAGGATGAAAAGTTATGGAAGGTCATGTAAGAAAAAGGGGAAACAAGTGGTATTATTCTTTTGAAGCATCAAGTGTTGATGGGAAAAGGAAAAGAATTGAGCGTGTTGGGGGAAGAACCAAGAAGGAAGCTGAAGCTGCTTTAAGGGTTGCGCTTCAGGAATATAACAATGCTGGATTACACTTTGAACCAAGTGAAATTTCTGTTTCTGATTACATGGATTATTGGTTCAAAAATTATGTCCAGGTAAACTGCAAATATAACACCCAAAATGGTTATGAAATCATCATCAAGAATCACATTAAGCCAGCTTTTGGAATTTACAAGCTGAAGTCATTAACACCAGCCATGCTTCAGGAATTTGTAAACAATAAATATTTGAATGGAATTAGCAAGCACCATTTAACTAATATCATGACTGTTTTAAGCGGTTCTTTGAAGTATGCAGTGCATCCATGCAAGTTCATCAAGGATAACCCAATGCAGTATGTGAAATATCCTAAATATGAACATTCAAAGCTTGAAATTGACCATAAAATCATTACACCTGAAGAATTTGAAAGAATAATTGAAAGATTCCCAGCAGGAACAACTTTTTATATTCCAATCATGATTGGTTATTATACTGGTTGCCGAATTGGGGAAGTTATGGGATTGACTTGGGATGATATTGACTTGGACAAAGGAACTGTTGATGTCAATAAAATCATCTATAAGAGAAAACCAAATTGGTATTTTGGTTCAACTAAAACAGAATCATCAGTCAGGAATATAAAGATTGGAAAAACCTTGGTTGATGCTCTGAAGAAGTATAAAGTTTGGCAAATGCAAAACCGCTTGAAATATGGTCAGCATTATATTCAGCAATATGAAGTTGAAGAATTGAATGGGAAAGAAAAATTAAGAAGAATATATTCCCTTCCTGTTTCAGTTGATGCGGGTGTAATGCAACCAATAAATATGGTTTGCACCAAAGAAGATGGTGATATTGTAACACCTGACACTTTCAAATATGCTTCCAGGGTCATTCATTATAGTTTGGGAATCCTGTTCAACTTTCATTCATTGCGCCATACTCATGCAACAACTCTTATTGAAAATGGTGCTAATGTGAAGGATGTTCAAGATAGACTTGGTCATGCCAACATTGAAACAACCCTTGGAACATATACCCATTCAACTGAAAAGAGTGCTGAACAATCAGTTGATATTTTTGAAAAATCAGTCAATCAGGGTTTGCCTACCAAGTAAAAATTCCGTTGGCAAATGGTAAGCAAACCAACAAAGATTGATATTTTTATTACTTCAAACCCTTGATTTTACTGGATAATAAACAAACAGTTTCAACATGCGTCGTCCACGGAAACATATCCACCGGCTGCACCTCTTCAATCGCGTATCCTTTACCGGCCAGATAGCCCAAGTCCCGGGCCAACGTGCCGGGATCGCATGACACATATACAACCCGCGGGG
>Ga0067045_1029688_pt1 | contig 18900 bp, 16 predicted proteins | sample TerdegcTABiofilm_FD_59184 | JGI IMG/M metagenome (GOLD analysis project Ga0067045, IMG submission 59184) | Combined Assembly of (Gp0054472, Gp0054536) Wastewater bioreactor microbial communities from Singapore -Terephthalate degrading... | reverse complement strand
CTCTCTCGCTCGTCGGGCCTGTCATCACAATCCGGAAATTTGCAAAAAACCCCATCACAGTCGAACAGCTCATCCAATTTGGCTCGATCACCCCAGAGGCCATTGAGTTCCTCAAAGGTTGCGTGATTGGAAGATGCAATATCGTCATCTCGGGCGGTACCGGTTCCGGTAAAACCACGCTGCTAAACGTGATGTCTGGTTTCATCCCCGCCGATGAGCGCATTGTAACCATCGAAAATGCAGCTGAGTTGCAGCTCCGCCAGGAACATGTGGTTACCCTCGAATCGCGCCCGCCTAACATTGAAGGTCGCGGCGAGATTACCATCCGCCAGCTTGTCATTAATGCCCTTCGGATGCGCCCAGACCGTATCGTGGTTGGAGAAATTCGCGATGAAGCCGCGCTGGATATGCTGCAGGCCATGAATACCGGTCACGATGGATCAATGACCACAGCCCACTCTAACAGCCCTCGCGATACGCTCTCCCGTCTGGAAACGATGGTGTTGATGGCCGGCATGGACTTGCCCGTTCGAGCAGTGCGCGAACAAATTTCGTCAGCGGTGGATCTAATCATTCATCAGGAACGTCTGCGAGATGGCAGCAGGAAGGTTGTCAACATCACCGAAGTGACCGGCATGGAAGGCGAAATTATCACTTTGACCGATCTTTTTATCTTTGAACAAACAGGTTACGAAAATGGTAGGGTCGTTGGCAGATTACGTCCTACTGGCCTTCGCCCCCGTTTTATGGAAAAACTTGAAATGGCCGGGGTTAACTTGCCGCCCTCCATTTTCGGCGTTGGCGACCGGAGAAGATAAGGCAGGAGTAGAGGAATGGATCCCGTACTCATCCTTTGGGCTGGTGGTGCACTTGCCATTATCATGCTTTTCATTGGCGTTATTACAACGATAACCAGTGAAAGAAGCGTAGTTGAACAACGGCTGGGACAAATCATTGAAGCCGGCGGAAGGGTCGATCAACGCCGCAGGCAAGCGCCTACTCCCCTGACCGATTGGCTAAACAGGCGGGTAGAGGGTACCTCCTGGGCCGAAAAAGTCTCTCGTAATCTCGCCAGGGCAGATATCAAGATGAAACCAGGCGAGTATATTGCTCTGCTCATCATTGCAGGTTTCTTTGTCGGGTTCATCTTTTGGTTTCTAAGCGGAAGGTCGATTCTGCTTGGCATTCCAGGGGTAGGGCTTGGCTTGCTGCTGCCAGGTATGTACGTCAAACGCCAGCAAGGGAAACGCCTGATCCGGTTCAACGAACAGCTTGGCGACATGCTGAACTTAATGGTGAACGGCCTACGAGCTGGATATTCGACCTTACAGGCTATGGAAGCCGTCAGCAAAGAACTTCCGCCCCCCATCAGTGATGAATTTCGGCGGGTTGTACAAGAGATGCAATTGGGTGTGCCAATGGAAAGAGCATTGGACAACCTGCTGCGCCGGATTCCCAGCGACGATCTTGACTTAGTGATAACAGCGGTGAACGTTCAACGCGAAGTCGGTGGAAATCTGGCAGAAATTTTAGATACAATTTCTTACACAATTCGTGAGCGTGTCCGTATAAAAGGCGAAATTCGGGTTTTAACCAGTCAGGTGATGTATTCTGGCCGCTTTCTGGCGATGATGCCGATTATTGTAGTTGGCATCCTGTTTTTACTGAACCGAGATTACATTATGGAACTCTTCCGAAACGGCCTGTGCGGTTATATCGCCATTGGATTATCCGCAGTTCTGATCGTAGCTGGTTACTTCGCAATGAACAAGCTGGCGGAAATTGAAATATGATGTATATGCGTGTTGGAGATTAAATCTATGTTACCTGTGATCATTGTCGGTGCAATCATCGTAATCGGGGCAGCTGTTTTGGTGATCATTGGCTTGCGTAATCCTACTTCATCCGATGAGATGGCCCTGCAAGCCCGGCTTGAAGAATTCAGCCAGCGGGGTGAAACGGTAGATCTCGAAAAAATTGAGCTTTCTCAACCATTCACTGAACGGGTAATCTACCCTATCGCTCGAAAATTAGGTGAAATTGCCATCCGTTTTACCCCTCAAAACGCTCTTCAGGATATTTCGAAAAAGCTTGAACTAGCTGGCAGTCCTGCCCGGCTGGATCCTACCATCTTTCTAGCCAGCCAATTTATTGTCATGATATTCTTTGCCGGAGTCATTGCGCTGGTCTTTACCATTGGGCAAACCCGATGGCCGACCGGCAGGATCGTGCTAGCCGCTCTTGGTTTTGGTATCTTGGGGTTCTTCTTCCCGCAGCTATGGCTCTCCAGCAAAATCACCAGACGCCAGAAGGACATCCGGCGCGCCATGCCCGATGCCTTAGACCTGCTAACCATCTGCGTTGAAGCAGGGCTTGGCTTTGATGCTGCTATGGCTAAAGTCAGTGAAAAATGGCAGACCGAACTGTCCCTCGCCTTCGCGCGAGTCATTCAGGAAATTCAACTGGGCAAGCTGCGGCGGGAAGCATTGCGCGACATGGCAGAACGAGTCGGAATTTCTGAGATGTCCAGCTTTGTGGCCGCAGTTATTCAAAGTGAATCGCTTGGCGTCAGTCTCGCAAAAGTCCTACGCATTCAATCAGATCAGATGCGGACAAGACGTCGCCAGCTAGCAGAAGAAGAAGCCCATAAAGCGCCTATCAAAATGTTGATACCGATGGGGCTATTAATATTTCCATCCTTGATGATTATCCTGCTGACGCCCGCAGGTATCAGGATTCTTAACTCGGCTTTAGGCGGAATGTTCCGATAAAGCCGGCACAGGAGAAAAGAGTATTGACCGGCTATTCGAAAAACCCGGTTTCTGTACTCTACCATCTCTTCTGGTGCGCTGTGGACTGGTTATATCCACCTGTTTGCGGGGGATGCGAGCAATGGGGAAACCGGTGGTGTACAATATGTCAATCAAACAGCCAAGAAGTAGGCAAGGAAATTTGTTTGCGATGCGGTGATGTCTTGAAGCATGGGGAAGAATGCTCCAACTGTCTTGCACATCCGCCTTCTTATCAGGCGTTGAGATCTTGGGGAATGCACCAGGGGCCGCTCCGACTTGCAATTCATAGCTTAAAATATCAGCGCAATATCGGGCTTGCCGAAGCCCTTTCGATTCACCTGATCGATTTACTCGACCATCTGAAATGGACAGTAGATCTAATCGTCCCGGTGCCACTTGCAGCCCAACGGCGGCTGGAACGCGGGTATAATCAGGCGAGTCTGTTGGCCTTTCCATTGGCGCTCGCACGCAGGTTGCCTTACTCCAACCGGGCGTTACATCGTGTCCGAGAAACTCGTTCGCAAGTCGGCCTTACTAGTGAAGAGCGTCATAGCAATGTAAAGGATGCCTTTATCGCAGTGGGTGCAATTGTAAAGGGAAAGTCTGTGCTGGTTATCGATGATGTGGCGACAACAGGAGCTACGCAAGAAGCCTGTGCTCGCGCCCTTCTTTCAGCAGGCGCCAGCACAGTGTACGGTATAACGCTGGCCAGAGCAGGTTTCCACACGGAATCTGCCGGGGAACCCCCATCCAGCGATCATCTTATTTTATAAAAGGAGGTCTTCGTATGGCTGTCAAGGCAGAACTTTTCGCGAAAAACATGGAAATAACAGAACCAGTTAAAGATCACATCATCAAAAAAATATCTAAGCTGGATCGTTATCTCAACACAATCGAGGAAACCCGTGTGGACCTTGCTTTCGTCAAATCAGCCCGAAGCGCTTCTGACAGGCATGTCGCTCAAATTACACTACGAGGCAAGGGATATATTTTGCGCACGGAGGAACGAGCAGATGACCTCTTTGCCGCCATTGATGCCGCTCTGGACAAAATGCAGCGGCAGATCGAACGTTACAAAGGAAAGCGGTTTCGCGGTCCGGGGGACCGAACGCCAACTTCAGCTATGACACCAGCGGTTGAAGAAGAAAGCGCCGAAGAGCAACCCCTTATCGTGCGGCGCAAAGTTTTTACCCTGGTACCTATGGATGAAATGGAAGCAATTGAACAGATGAAATTGCTGGGTCACGAGAATTTCTTCGTTTTTTATAACGCTGACACCGATGCGATCAACGTACTTTACCAGCGGCGCGACGGCACCTATGGCTTGATCGAACCCAGGCTTGGTTAGCAACCTTACCCGCAACTTGTTTTTTACACCGGCAGTCTGACCGAGGGACTGCCGGTATTTTTTAGAAGTCCAACTTCCTGTGCTATAATCAGGCCTATGAATATCACCGTCATCATCCCTGTCTACAACGAAGTAAACACCATCGAAGAAATTATCCGCCGCGTTAAAACCACCAAAATACCAACTGAAATCTTGATCGTTGACGACGGTTCCAGCGATGGCACGCGAGATATTCTGGCGAAGCTAGATGGAAAAGAAAATGTCCGCGTCATCCTCCACCAGCAGAATATGGGTAAGGGGTTTGCAGTGCGAACGGGGATCCAGGCTGCCACTGGAGAGATAATCATCATCCAGGATGCCGATCTGGAATATGATCCCCGCCACTACAGTGAATTGCTTGCTCCCATCCGAGAAGGAATTGCCGATGTCGTTTATGGATCTCGTTTCCTTGGCGGCGCACGCCGGCCCATTCTTTTCTGGAACATGGTCGCGAATAAAATCCTCACCTTCCTGACCAATCTCTTATACAACAACATCTTGAGCGATATGGAGACAGGGTATAAGGTCTTTCGGCGAGACCTTATCAAAGACATCCCCCTTCACGCTCATCGCTTCGAATTCGAGCCTGAATTTACCGCCAAAATCCTCAAGCGAAAAATTCGCATCTTCGAGATACCGATCTCATTCAACCCCCGCGACTATTCTGAAGGCAAAAAAATAAAAATGAAAGATGCCTTCGAAGCTGTATGGGCTTTGTTGAAATATCGGTTCGTAGATTAATAGAATTAATCGGGCTGGTTCGCGGGTTTAATGTCGCGCACATTCAACTGGAGCGATTCACGCCCACGGTAATAATTCCGTTCAAAAGAATACAGGATATCCACAGCATTTGGCAGTTGTCTTGCCCAAAAGCCTTGCCGGAAAGCAATAGCATCATGCACAATCCCATCTCCCCGAACGGTCAGGCGCAAATGCTGGCCATCATTTCCTACTTCACGGTGATGAAGAACCTGAACATTTCGGCTCACAAAAATGGTCCCCGGATTTCCCAAACCCGTTGGCTCAATTGCATCTAGGTAACTCAACAAGCGCGGATGGAGTTCTCTGAAGCTAATTTCCATATCTGCCTGCAAGACCGGACGGAGTGATTTGTTCTCCAGTTCACGATGGGCGATATCCATTAACCGCTGAGCAAGCGCGGCAAGATTTTCATTATGAACAGTAAAACCCGCCGCCATCGCGTGACCTCCATGGCGAACCAATAAATCAGCGCATTGATCCAGGGCTTTTGTAATGTGGAATTCCGGAATACTGCGGCAAGACCCACGCGTAAACTCTGGACCCTGAGAAGCCACGACGGATGGACGATAATACAACTCGGCCAAGCGTGAGGCAACCAGGCCAACCACTCCCATATTAAACTTTGGATTCACCACAAACAGTAACTCACTGCCGTTTGCATTTGCGGTTTGCCGTTCCGCCTCTTCTTGCATTTCTCGCGTCAATTCCTGGCGTTGGCGATTCTGGTCATCCAGTTTTTGAGCTAATAAACCCGCCTCAAAGATATCCCCCTCCATCAATAACGCATAGGCTTCGAGCGCCGACTCCAACCGCCCGGCAGCGTTAAGGCGTGGTCCGATCACAAAACCGATATCATGAGAGCTGATCGTTTGAACGTTCAGACCAGCGGCGTTTGCCAGAGAGCATAAGCCAGGGCGTTGACAATTTTGTAACTTCTTCAACCCGGCTTTCACCAGAGAACGGTTTTCACCCGTCAAAGATACAACATCCGCAACGGTCCCAATCGCAACCAGGTCAATCCAATCTTCTGCCTGCACTCCAGGCAGCGGCCGCGTGGCTAAGATCGCTTCAGCCATCTTGAAAGACAATCCCACACCGGCCAGGTTCTTTTCGGGATATTCATCCCCAGGCTGTTTGGGGCAAATAACCGCCGGGGCGTCTGGTAATTCCGCTTCGGGTTCATGATGATCGCTAATGATCAGAGTAATCCCTTTTGAACGAGCATATTCAGCTTCTCTGGACGAGCGGATTCCGCAGTCGACCGTTACAATAGTACGGATACCTTCCTGATAAAGCCCTTCCAGGGCGTCTGTGTTTAATCCATATCCTTCATCGAAACGGTTTGGGATATATCCTCGCGCTTTGGCGCCATAAGCGCGCAGCAATTGAACCAACAACACGGTTGCAGTGACGCCATCCACGTCATAATCCCCGTAGACAACAATTTCTTCATCGCTGTCAATCGCTTTAAGCAGGCATCTCACGGCTGCTTTCATATCTTTCAGCAAAAAAGGATCATGAATGGAGCCACTAGCCTGAAGGAACAAATCGGCTTTCTGGAGAGTGGTGATGTTGCGATTGAACAATAATTGCTGCAAAATCGGGGGGTAACCACTCAGATTGGCAGCGACTGTTTCCGAGATAGGTTCTGCTACCTGCCAGCGTTTCCTCAAAGGAATGTGCATTCTTTGTAAACTCCATCGACCATCGCGGTTGACCAAGTATATCCTGAGAAATCTTTAGAGACAAGGAAAACCTCGTAGCCAGCAAGCTATAATTTTTTCTTATTCAAGGGTATAATCTTGACCACCCCAAGCGTGAGCGCGCAAGGTTGCACCGGCCATGTCTTGTACTTCCTTGAAGGATCAAATTGAAAGCCGGTACAAAGTGAAGATGACCCAACACCCTCCATTTCAATTTAACATCACCGCGCGTGACGGCCGCGCCAGATGCGGAGTCTTCAACACACCACATGGTGAGCTAATTACCCCTGTTTTTGCTCCCGTTGGCACGCAGGCAACGGTTAAAGCCGTGACGCCAGCGCAGCTCGAAGAACTTGGCGCAACGCTTGTCCTGGCGAATACCTACCATCTGTATCTGCGACCTGGTGCCGACATCATAGAAGAGATGGGCGGCCTTCACGCCTTTATGAATTGGAAAGGACCCATGCTGACCGATTCGGGTGGTTTTCAGGTTTTTTCCCTTTCTCAAACCCGGAAAATTGACGAAGATGGAGTGACTTTCAAGAGCCATATCGATGGTTCTCTTCATCGGTTTACCCCTGAAAAATCAATCGAGGTGCAACAAAAACTTGGCGCAGATATCATCATGGCGTTCGACGAATGCGCTCCTCCGTATGACCGCGAATACAATCGCCGCGCCCTGGAGCGGACCCACCGCTGGGCAGAGCGCTGCCTTCGCGCCAAAACCCAATCGAGCCAGGCACTTTTTGGCATCGTTCAGGGAGGCGTGTTTCCCGAACTTCGCCAAGAGTCCGCCCGTTTCATCTGTTCGTTGGATTTTCCCGGTCATGCCATTGGCGGGTTATCCGTTGGAGAAACAAAAAAAGAAATGCACACCACTATCGACGTCGTGAACGAAATCCTGCCAGAGAATAAACCGCGTTATCTGATGGGAGTCGGTTCACCCGAAGATTTGATTAACGGCATCCTGCGTGGAATCGATATCTTTGACTGCGTCCTACCCACCCGTCTAGCGCGCCACCAAGCCGCGATGACCATGACAGGCCGCATCAACTTGATGAACGCCGTTCATTCTCGCGACGCTCGCCCCATTGATGAGACTTGCCAGTGTTATACCTGTCAAAATTTTAGCCGCGCTTACTTGCGGCACCTGATCGTTTCTAAAGAAATCCTGGCAGCAACATTAATCTCCATTCATAATATTTATACATTACAAGAACTGGTCCAACAGGCGCGGCAAGCCATTCGAGAGGCCAAATTTCTTGATTTTTCCTCCCGCTTTCTTGAAAATTACCGCCACCTAAGTCAATAACCCATCACAACAGGAGCCTCCAACATCATGTCAATTTTCCAGGCGTTCATACTTGGCATCATCCAGGGGTTAACAGAGTTTTTGCCTATTTCCAGTTCGGCGCACCTCGTACTGGCGCCTTACCTGTTAGGCTGGAAAATCCCAGAATCTCAGGTGTTCTCATTCGACGTGCTGGTTCAAATGGGCACCCTCGTGGCCGTCGTCCTGTATTTTTGGAAAGACCTTCTGGATATCGTTCAGGCATGGTTCAGCGGTCTTGTTCACCGCCAGCCATTCTACAACGCGCACGCCAGAATGGGATGGTATCTCATCCTCGCTACGATCCCTGCTGGATTGTTTGGGTTTCTCCTGAAAAAACTGGTTGAGCGTGCTTTCAACAGCCCGGTTGCTACCGCCTGGTTCTTGTTAGTCACTGCATTACTCTTAGGGGTCGCGGAAACCATCGGAAAAAGAAATCGCACGATAGAAGCAATCACCTGGAAAGATGCCCTATGGGTCGGCTGTTTCCAGGCTCTTTCCATTTTTCCAGGCATATCCAGGTCTGGCTCCACCATTGCAGGTGGCTTGACACGCAACCTGGAACGCCGGGATGCAGGGAGATTCGCTTTCTTGATGGCAATACCAGTCATGACCGCTGCTGGCCTTCTGAGCCTGTTGGATCTGGTCCAACTCCCCAATCTAGGCGCTTTCTTACCGATCCTTGCCGTTGGATTTGTAACTTCAGCACTGGTCGGCTATTTTTCGATCCATTGGCTGCTTTCGTTTCTGGCGCGACGCTCATTAAAACTTTTTGCTGTGTACTGCGCTCTTTTAGCAACGATCGTATTGTTACTTACCTATGTCTTTGCCTAACCGCCTGCTGGTTTTATTCGCCGTGCTGCTGGCAGCCTGCCAGCCACAAAAAGACGCCCCCCTCACATTGCCGACACCCCAACTCTGGCAAGTGTCCTACCCGCCGGCATTGGACTGGCTTGAACCTGCCCTGAATGGCTGCACCCTCTTAACACCCGGTCGTGGATTAGTGGTCAACGAGGCGCCCTATAGCAGCCTTAAACCCGGCGAATCGGATATCGTGCTATCCTGGGGCGGTGGAGAGACCTGGCAAGGATATACCGTCGTGCTCGGTTTTGATGACCTGGTTGTAATTGTAAATTCGCAAAATTCACAACCTGCCCTTACCGCGACACAATTAAAGCAAATCTTCATGGGTGAAATTAAGAGCTGGGGAGAAGTGGCTTCAGATTCCCCCAACGAACAGAAGATAGAAGTGTGGGATTACCCTCCAGGAAACGAGATACGATCCACCCTCTCCTCGATCCTTGGGGTCTCCTCTCACAATCCCGAAGCTATGTTCGCGCCCGAACCAAAAGCTATGTTGCAAGCTGTGTCGTCCAATCCCAACGCCATCGGGTATGTGCCGCGCCGCTGGGTGAACGAAAGCGTAATAATCATTCCGGTCGAAGGGAGTGAAGCTCTTGCCAAACAGCCAATACTGGCAAACACTTCTATTGAACCTGATGAACCTTTACGCAACTGGTTAGTATGCTTGCAGCAATCGATCCGAGGGGGGAACTGAATTAAAAAAAACAGCCGGTCACTTTTGAGGGATGACCGGCTACGATACAAACCAAAAAACATTGCGTTTAATTTTTTGCAGTTGACCCTAGTGCCATGGACTGAATGGCCTTCGTTTGCGCCTGACGGGCAAAATCGGTGGCAGTTGCTAGAATACGCAGGGCTTCTTCCGGGTTATGGAACCCCATGCTGTTCTCGGCGGCGATAAAATCCCAGCGTAATTGCGCCGAACGGTGCAAAGCGCGTGCCTCCTCTAATAGCGCCTGATCGCTTCCAGGTTGTTCGCCAGCCAGTTTGATCGCCTGGATTGCGTCAATAATCGCTTTTTCAGCGTTGAGCATGGTGGTGTTGACTTGTTGTTGAATGGTGTTCACGCGCTCCGTGACATAAGCGACATCCGTATGACAGGTTCCACAAGATTTGCCAGGCTCGATCAGCGGGCTTTTTACGTCGTGGGTCGAGAACTTAGCTGCCCCATCGCGGGTATAAGGCATATGACAATCAGCGCAAGCCACGCCAGCGTTGTAGTGCGTACTCCCAGCGGAAAAAAGTTCATAATCAGGATGCTGCATTTTAATCAGCTTCGCTCCGCTTTCGGGGTGTTCCCAATCGCTAAAAGCAACCTGATCATAATATTTCTCAATGGCTTCAATCGTAACACCGCCCTCCCAGGGGAAGGTAAGATATTTACCATCACCCTTAAAGTAATATTCCACATGGCAATTCGCGCATACCACGCTGCGCATTTCCTGGCGGGTAAAGGTTTTCCAATCCTTGCCCTGAGCGGCTAGAGCTTCTTCCAAAGCCGGGTTGGTTACGATCAATCGCATCGTATTGGCTTCATGGCAGTTGGCGCAACCAATCGGTTGTTCGATCTCAGGGCTTAATTCGGTAAATTTCATCGCATCGTAAGCGGCCATACCCATTTCTGCCCAAAGGCGGGGATTATCTGAGGACTTACACGAATAACAGGTGCCTGGCGTCTTGTCATTTAAACGGGGCGTGGTGCGAACATCTTCCAACGACCAGAGGTGACCGCGATCTTCTTCGTATCCTTTGCTGAACGGATAACCTGCAAATAATTCGACCAACATCGGATCCACTGCAAGCTTATCAACTTTCTCAGATCCTCCAAAAGCGGTGCGGACATTATTCGTTTTTGTTCTGAGAAGCGTGGAATACTGATTTGGGAAATTCACACCCCATTTTTCAGATACCGGCTCCATCGCCTCAATGACAGCTAAGGGGGGTACTCCACGGGTGGGAGCTGGTTGGTTATTAATAAATAACAGTAACCCCACGACCAGGCCGGCCAGCACAACAATGATGAGCGTAATAGCAATCGGTGGAATTGAAATCTTTCTCATTAATTCCCCTCCTCTGAAAATGAAAGATAAGACCCTTTGTCTTGATATGGCAAGATAGAAATCCCGCGTTCTCCGTGCGCGACCGTACGGTGACATTCAAAACAATATCGGTCTGCGTCCATCTGACCATCTGCAACAGACTCAACTGTGTCCAGGTGGCAGCGCAAGCAATTTTCCTGGATGATCTTTTTCGTCGATTCCTTCGCCCTTAAAGGAACGGGAAGATGCCCCAATGTGAACGCCGAGACATGATTGAAACCGGAGCGGGCTTTCACAAAATATTTGGGGATGAGCGCGTGGGGGGTATGACAATCATTACAGGTGGTCCACAAGCGATGACTGGAATGAAACCATCCCTCATAAACAGCATCCATCACATGGCAGTTGTTACAGGTTGTCGGGTTGTCCCCTAAATAGACGGCAAAATCTGATACGTAAAGGAGCAAGCCAACCACGAATGTCGTTAAAACAGCTCCCATTAGAATAGGCAATTTGAGCGCATTCCAGGTCATGAATATCCCTCAAGCAATCAGTTTTCCGGAAGTATTGTAACAAAAACCATCAGCCGTCAAATGACTTTTGTTAATCTACCTCGTAAAAGGCCAAAGCGAAAACCTCTTTCGTCCTTTGATCCCAGGCCAATGATGGTTCTTTAAGAAACGGTAAAGCGCATCCCAAAATAATGAGGGCTGATCTCGATGAATATTATGCCCTGACTCTGGAATATTTACAATCTGAATTTTATTCGATAATTTCCTGGCTGTCTCAGCAACAGAATGAGTAACATTTCCCCCAGATGATACATCTGCCGTGAGTAGAAGGATTGACGCAGAAAGCTGGGAGAGAATCTTCTCCCAGGGTTCCTGGCTTTCCAGCATATAATCTGCGGCTTCCAGCCGCATTTGCTGCTTGGCCTTGGCCCATTGGAAAAGATCTTCATTCATCCAGGACGGATGAAGTTCCTTGCCCGCCTGGATGATCTCTTCCAGCGGCTTCTCTTGTAGGACGCTTACCTGCTGGCGCAGTTTATTAGAAAGCCGCTGGTTGTATTCCTTTGCTGCTTCTGGCGAAAGCGCATACCATGGCGGGTCTATCAGAACCAACCCAGAAACCAGTTCTGGAAATTTTTTTCCGAGAGCTGCTGCGGTTAAAGCGCCCATTACATGGCCAATCACCACAGGTTTATGAACACCGGTTTTTTGAATGACGCCGGAAACATCTTCAACATGGCGATCGATCTTATAACCGTTTTCTGGCGTGCCTGAGAGCCCATGCCCGCGCGCATCCACCATAATGACATCAAATTCCGGTTCCAGCAACAACACCAAACGCCCCCAGCAAAGACCATTTTCTCCTACATCATGCAAGAAAACAAGCGGATATTTCTCCCCGCCAGTCCTATAGTATTGGATTCGCACCCCATCATTTTGGATGCTATCGTAAAAGAGTTGAGGCATTGGTTATTAATATTATAAAAGGCAGCAAGTGAGAAGTTACATTCAGCACAACAAGGAGCTGCCTGTTTTCAGTGGGCCAGGGATCAGGTTCTCACCCAGGTTAACGTCCATTGAACTCTTTAATATTCGTCAGGAGAGCTTTTGCAGCTTCCCATGGCCCCTGACGCTCCATCCCGACAATGCCAAGACGGGTGCGAATTTGACCGACAAAAAGATTTCGCTTGAAGAATTGTTCAAAATATTTCTGTGCCAGTATTTCGTGTAATTCCTGGTATTGAGGCGGGCCAAAAATGTTGGCAAAGTAGGTTTCTACCAACCCTTGCGAAGAAGTTGTACCCTTGCTCATGACAGCACCTTTGCGAAAAACGTCCAGAGCTTGATTGACGTTTTGAAATCGCTCGATGATTGGCTTATCACCGGTAACTTCATCATAGTTATTGGCGTATAACACATAATCGATTGGATATCCCCGGATCAGGTGGTCAAAAGTTGTCACCGGCAAGACCACCCGGGCATTGACAAGATGAGCATTCATAATAATTGTTCGGTCGATCTGACCAAAAGCATAGCCAGGCTGCAAGTCATCCAAACGAACAAATGCACCTGTCTCAGTACCATACCCAACGATTCTGCCTTGCGGGTCAATGTCAAGTGAGCCCATGTCATCAGCGATGATCAACATATCCCTCAAATCGTCCCCAGCGATGGATTGAAGAGCATCAATCATTTCCGACTTTCCCGCACCGGTATCTCCCATCACCAAAACAGTATGCGGTCTTTTGCCGCGAATATCCACATTGAACAAGGCTCCATGATAAGGCAGGCGTCCCAACTTCATCATGCGGATATTATGAAGGGTGAGGATCATTTTCTTCAGATAACCAAAATATCCAAAAGCATCCCGAGCCGGTACAGCAGCTACCAGCATGTCGTTCTCTTGATCGTCATAAAAGATAGTAGGAAATTTTTCGGGGTCTTCAAAAGCGCTTTCTGGAGCGCCAAAAACATATACAGCATCTGGCTGGCGCTGCAGGTCAGCGTCATCGGCCAGTTCGAACAGGTTGCACAAAGAAAAACCGAGTTCGAAAAAGTGGGTGTGAAAATAAACCATCACCACCAACGGCCCCACTTTGGCTGGATAACATACGTAATCCTCTTTATTTAGACTCATCCGATCCAGCGGATTATAGTAAACTCGCTCAAACATCCCCGTCCGTTTATTCATTGGCGGCGTAAAGATCAAAGGAGGATAGATCAACACCTGGCGGATAACGGATATAGGGAGTAATTGAGCGTACCCTTTGCCAGGTAATGGGATTTGTTTAGGGAGCGCAATCGTCGCTACTTCAGCCCCAGACCGCACCTGACGATAAATGCGCGGATGAGTGTTTGTAATATTTTCCTGGACATCTCGATAAATCCCGCGCACCAGATGGGTTAACCGTTCTACTGTATCCGTAAAAGTTCGATAGGGACGTTTATCCAGACTTTCCCCCTCTTGCTCGCAAACGATAAAACGCTGCTGATTGCGCCAATAGTTATAAAGATATTCCACAAAATCATTGAACAACAGGCGGTCTTTGAACAATTGAGCCGATTCCGGAAGAACGCGTATCACCATATCCGCAGGCAGCTTATCAAGATATTGAAGCGCCCGAATCAAAAGGTCTGTATTTTCTTCCGAAAAGGACTGGTTCGCGAAAATACGCAAAAGCTTTGATTCGCGCCGAGCCAGATCGCGCAAACATCGCTTTAAGACCAGCAAAAAAAGTTCACTGTTTAACAATTCATCCGGAGTTTCACAGATGCGACCCCGCAGACGAATGATGACCTTGCCGCCATCGAACTGGTAAACTGAGTTCTGCATAATGGTGAACCTCCAATCAATAATTGAAAATTATCATACCATAACGGCCGCGATTTTTCAGGACACCGTCCCATATATCGTGACAGTCGAAATAATTTAGAGAAACATCTCATGAAGAACGACCCTTCCCTGGTTTGCATCCCTTCCAAAATCCGCTTATAATCAACCTCCCGTCTGCAACTTTCGTAGGAGACTGTGGAGTGAGCACACCCGATCAAGTCCTGAACTATGACCTGAAAAACGCCGTCCATCCTAATCGCTTGATCGGGTTATGGCGTTTAATAACCGGATTCCGGTTGCATTACACGATTGCCAACCTGAGCCTTGGCCTGGCTGCATTGGCAAAAACTGGCACCTATTTGTTGCTCCAATATTTTGTAGATCATTTTTTCGTACAACAAGATGCTGCCGTGCATGCAGGGATCGTGGCGCTCGGCTTTCTCGTTCTGGCTGCTCTAGAGGGCGGCTTCACCTTCATAAGTGGACGACTGGCCGCGCAAACTGCTGAAGGAGTCGCCCGGCGCTTGCGGAACTATCTGTTTGATCATATCCAGCACCTCACTTTTACTTATCATAGCCAGGTAGAAACAGGTGAATTGATCCAGCGGTGCACCTCAGATGTTGATGCACTGCGCCGTTTCTTCGCCGACCAGGCTATTGGCGCAGGAAGGGTATTGCTGCTCTTCACTGTCAACTTTATTGCCATCCTGCAACTGAACACACGTCTTGCTTTTATCTCTATTGTGGTCATTCCAGTTGTGGTCATAATCTCTTTCCTATTCTTCCGCAAAGTTTCAAAAGCTTACGAGGCATACCAGGAGCAAGATGCGGTACTTTCTACAACACTCCAGGAGAACTTAAGTGGCGTACGTGTCGTCAAAGCCTTTGCCCGGCAAAATTATGAAATTCAGAAATTTGAGCAGAATAACTGGGAAAAATTTCTGAGAGGAAAGCGGCTGCTGACAATGCATTCCTTATTCTGGCCGATCTCCGACACGCTTTGCGGGATCCAGATGGTTGCAGGATTCTTCACCGGGGCTATGATGGCAATCAATGGAGAAATCTCGCCAGGGACCTATCTGGCCTACGCCGGGCTTGTGGTTTGGATCATTTTTCCCATCCGCAACTTGGGGAGATTGGTTGTCCAGATGTCCACCGGTATGGTTTCTTATAACCGGGTGTGCGAGATCATCCGCCAGGAGCGCGAATCCCTGGATGAGGGAGATTATCAGCCCGCAGGAAACTTGACAGGAAGCCTGATGTTTAAAAATGTATGCTTCCGCTATGAGGAAGGGAATATTGCCCTGGAGGGCATCACTTTCAATTGCCAGCCGGGTCAAGTCATCGCTCTACTCGGCTCAACAGGATCAGGAAAAACGACGCTTGTGAACCTGCTGCCGCGCTTTTATGATTACACGGAGGGCAGTATAAAACTGGATGGCGTCGAGCTCAAGCGCTACCCACGCCGCTACCTGCGCCAGCAGATTGGGATCGTCGAACAGGAGCCATTTTTATTCTCCCGCACCTTGCGAGAAAATATTACCTACGGAATTATGCGAGAGGTATCCCAACAACAAATTGAAGGTGCCGCCAAAGCGGCTGCAATCCTAGATGTGATCCAGAAATTCCCAAAGGGGTTCGACACCTTGATCGGCGAAAAAGGCATCACGCTCTCGGGTGGGCAAAAGCAGCGGATTGCGATCGCCCGCACACTTTTGAAAGATCCGCGTATCCTGATCCTGGATGATTCAACCTCTTCGGTGGATACAGAAACCGAAGCAGAAATCCGTCTGGCATTACAAAATTTAATGAAAGGGCGCACCACCTTTATCATAGCCCATCGGATTCAGAGCATCCTCTCTGCTGACCTGATCCTGGTGCTGGACAAAGGCCGGATTATTCAGATTGGCAAACACGAGGATCTGATCCAACAAGAAGGAATGTACCGCAAAGTGTACGATATCCAGACACGCATTGAAGCAGAACTGGAAAAGGAGATCGCCAATGTCGGTGCACTTTGAGGATGAAGATTTCGACCAGCAAAAAAGTTTGGACCGTAAGACTTTCCGGCGTATTGCGGGCACGGTGCGCCCGCACTGGAAATGGGTTGCCGGTTTCCTAATCTCGATTTGCCTTGTTTCAGGCCTGGATTCGTTTTTCACCTACCTGAGCAAGCGCATACTGGATGAGGGCATCCTTGCAAAAGATGTGCAGGCGCTGACCAGCCTCCTGACCCTTTACGGCATCTTAATTCTGGTTCAGGCGGCTGGAGTATATGCTTTTATTTACCTGGTAGGTGTCCTCGGCGAGCTTATCCGGTACGACCTGCGACGCAAAATGTTCAATCACTTGCAAGAACTTTCGCTGGCGTATTACAGCCGGACGCCAGTCGGCTGGATCATGGCGCGAGTCACTTCAGATACGGAACGCGTAGCCGACCTTACGACCTGGGGACTGTTAGACGCCTCCTGGGCTGTCATGAACATCCTCACAGCAATGATTTTCATGCTCATCATCAACTGGAAACTGGCGCTCGTTGTGTTGGGGTTGTTGCCCATATTACTCTGGGTTGCCATCGAGTTTCGCCGCCGGATTCTTGCCGAATTCAGACTGGTGCGTCGTTTCAACTCTCAGATCACAAGATCTTATAATGAAAATATTACTGGCGTTCGCGTGGTAAAAGCACTGGGGCGCGAGAAAGAAAACATGCGTGAATTCAGCGCACTCACCAGCGAGATGTATAAGTCTGGTTTCAAAGCAGCCTGGCTAAGCGCGCTATTTCTGCCCACCGTGCAAATTCTGGCCGCCCTGGCGGTGGGTACAATCGTCTGGTACAGTGGGGTCCAAAGCCAGGCTGGCAAGATGACGATTGGCGGCATCTACGCCTTTGTCACTTACATTACTTTTATGATGTGGCCCATCCAAGACCTGGCACGCGTCTTCGCCGAGATGCAACATGCCATCGCCTCAGCCGAACGGATCTTCAACCTGATTGATCTTGAACCCGACGTTAAAGACTTACCTGGTGCCTTACAGCCCGCCAGTATTCAAGGAGATATCATCTTTAAAAATGTTTCCTTTGGGTACGATGATGATCCGCCGGTACTCCACAATTTCAACTTGCACGTCCAGCGCGGCGAGACGATAGCCCTGGTAGGTCCAACCGGTGGGGGTAAATCCACCATTGTCAACCTATTGTGCCGTTTTTATGAACCTCGCCAGGGTTCGATTTACATTGGCAATAAAGACTACCGGAAGCTTTCGTTAAAGGCAATCCAGTCCCGCATTGGCATGGTGCTCCAAACTCCCTATCTGTTTTCAGGATCTGTTCGCGAAAATATCCGTTATGGCCGTCTGGATGCCAGTGACGACGAGGTCGAAGAGGCTGCGCGGCTGGCAGGAGCACACGATTTTATCCTCCGCCTGGAAAAAGGTTACGAAGAGCCGGTAGGAGAAGGGGGAGGATTGCTCTCGGTTGGTCAAAAACAGCTCATCAGCCTGGCGCGAGCCATCCTTGCCAAACCGGAAATCTTCATTATGGACGAAGCCACAAGCTCTGTAGACACCTTGACAGAAACTCAAATCCAAAAAGGGATGGAAACGCTCTTAAAACAATGTACCAGTTTCGTCATTGCCCACCGCCTCTCGACCATCCGGCGTGCCAATCGTATTCTGGTCATTGAGGAAGGCAAAATTACCGAAATGGGCACCCATCAAGAGCTACTTCGAAAGCAAGGAAAATATTATCAATTATATACTCGCCAGTTTCGCCATCAAATGGAAAGAGCGCTCGACCCATTCGAACAATCTTCGGCAGCTTGAAACAGGAAAGCTTAGAAACTTTTTAACAAAACTGTTTGATTTATTTAAATTTATCTGATATACTACTAATATATCAGTAAAGAGAAGTCTTATGAATCTGTCTAGAAAAGCCTATAACCTGATTCGGGAAGAAATTATCACCTGCATCTTATCGCCGGGGCAGCAGATCAATCAGGGAGAGATTGCAAAGAAATTACAAATGGGCATTACGCCCGTGCGTGAAGCGCTCACCCGACTGGCGCATGAAGGGCTTGTGACCGTCTTGCCGCGTTACGGCTATCTCGTCAGCCCAATCACTCTGACAGACTTGAACGAACTATTCGAGTATCGGGTTATCCTGGAAACCGCCGCTGTGAAAATGGCTGCCCAAAAAGCCAGTGACCAACAGATCCTGGCGTTGTTGGCTATGGCAGATTTCACCTATCATTACAAAGAAATCCAAGACCATACCAAATTTTTAAACCGCAACGCCCAATTCCACAGCGCGGTTGCTACCCTGGCAAATAATCGCCGCCTATCCGAATCACTTTCATCCGTCTTGGACGAACTCACTCGTTTTTTCCATATAGGCCTTAATCTACGCGATAGCGCCGACGAAATGCGCACGGAACATATGGACCTTGCCAGGGCGCTACAAGAACGCGACGAAAGCAAGGCAGAAGATATCGTCAGGCGCCAGATTGACCGCTCGCGCCAGCGCATCATCGAAGCATTACAAACGAATAATGCACAATCCAGTTCGGCCGAGGTGACTGTAACATAGGCGGTGGGTTTTGACAAAAAGAGCAAGCTCCGGGTAAGATGGTAGTTATCACACTGACATCGCCCAGGAGCCTGCCATGTCAATTATTGTTCT
>Ga0067045_1029694_pt1 | contig 18903 bp, 17 predicted proteins | sample TerdegcTABiofilm_FD_59184 | JGI IMG/M metagenome (GOLD analysis project Ga0067045, IMG submission 59184) | Combined Assembly of (Gp0054472, Gp0054536) Wastewater bioreactor microbial communities from Singapore -Terephthalate degrading... | reverse complement strand
TCCCTCCTGGACCTCCCTTCCCCAAAAAACTTTCATGGGCGCCTCGAAGACAAAAATGCAGGACGTTGGTGAATTATTATGACCCGATTTTCCATGCCCTGGCAACGGAAACCCATGGTTGACAAAACTAGACGACCGGTCTATTAGCAAAAGCCATGAACACGCGCGCCGAAAAAGGCATGAAACGCGACCAGCGTACCGCCATCCTCGAGGCCGGCGCCCGGCTCATCAACCTGCAGGGATTCCACAACACCGGCCTGAAGGACATCCTGGAGACCGCCGGCGTGCCAAGGGGGTCCTTCTATTTCTACTTCAAGTCCAAGGAAGACTTCGGACTGGCCCTGATCGACCACTTCATGCGCGTCCTCGGCGACAGAATCCGCCCGCTCCTCGAAGACGAAAGCCTGTCCCCCCTTGGGCGGCTTCGCCTCGTTTTCGAAAGGGCGCGCCAGCGCTACCAGTCCGAGGACTTTGCCGGAGGCTGCCCCATCGGCAACCTGTCCCAGGAAATGAGCGATCTGTCCCCGGCCATGCGGCAACGCCTCCAGCAGGCCCTGGCCGGCATGACCGCCCGCTGGGCCGCCCTCCTGCGACAGGCGGCCGAAAAAGGGGAGATATCCCCCGGCATCGACCCGGACCTCATGGCCGGGTTCCTCCTCGACGCCTGGGAAGGCGCGCTCATGCGCATGAAGGTCGAACGCAACGCCGAACCCCTCGAACGGTTCGAGCAGATCCTCTTCAGCGGACTTCTGGCCCGCTGACGATCTCAAACCGACCGTCCCTCGTCCGGTTCTCCGGATGAAGGATCGACCGCCACCATTTCAGCCGGTTCGCCGCTCTTTTTTTGAAGCTTCACTAGACGACCGGTCAACTACTAACCCTGGAGGTCACCATGTTTCTCTTGCGCACCGCCGACCCCGATTCCCTCACGCCCGCTTTTCCCGCCGCATCCCAGGCCAATCCCGGCAACGGCGTCTCCCTGATGCGGCGGATACTCAGCGCCAGCCCGGAACTCCTGGACCGGATAGCCGGGCTGATCGGGCATTACGCGCACCACCGGACGCTCAGCCCCGAACTCATCGCGGCCGTCAATTACACGGTGGCCGCCAGCCGGGGCAACACGTGCTGCGAATCGTACAACGCCGGCCGGCTGTCCCGTATGGGCATGTCCGACGACGATCTCGCACGCCTGGCGTCCGACGCCCCGGAAAGCCCCCTGTCGCCCACGGAGGCGGCCCTTTTGTCCTTTGTCCGGCGGACCGTGGACTCCCCGGACGGCGTCACCGCCGAAGACATCGCCCGGCTGCGCGGCCTGGGCCTGGACGATGCCGACATCATGGACGCCGCCTATCTGGGGGCCAACATGCTGGCGGCCACAGTGCTCTGCAAGGCCTTTTACCGGGACGAGGCCGGCCGCGCGTGAGGGGGGACGGGGAGGCTGACCTTCCCGGGGGGAATCATTCCCCCCGGACCCCCTGACTCCGGCGGTTTTTCCCCGGCGCGTTGCGCCGGGGAAAAACCGCCGGAAATCACGGGCTATGGAGGTAACCCTGCCCCTTCGGCCAGGGTCTCGATCCATGCTTCCCGATTTCGCGGCGGTCTTGTGCCCGCGCGCTTTGCGCGCGGGCACAAGACCGCCGGCGTCGTGCTGCTTGCAATCGTCCAGGACATGGCGCGCGCTTTGCGCGCGGGCACAAGACCGCCGCGTGTCGGGGTGCAGGGGACTGAGTCCCCTGCCGGGGGGCGTGGGGGGCGGCACCCCCCACACGCTTCTCTTCCCTTTTCTCCGTCCTATCCCGCGAAGGCGCGGGCGGCGGCCAGGGTTTTGTCCAGGTCGGCGTCCGTGTGGGCAAACGAGGTGAAGGCGCATTCGAAGCCCGAGGGGGCCAGGTTTACGCCGTGCGCGCGCATATGGCCGTAGAAGCGGGCGTACAGGGCGCTGTCGGACGTCTTGGCCGAGGCGAAGTCGGTCACGGGCTGGTCGGTGAAAAAGAGGGTGAAGATGGAGGCGATGTGGTTGAGGGTGACCGGAAGGCCCTTGGAAAGAAGAATGTCGGCCAGGGCGGCGGCGAAGGACGCGGTGCGGGAGGCGAGGAAGGCGTAGTCGGCCTTTGAAAGGGCCGTGAGCGTGGCCAGGCCCGCGGCCATGGCCACGGGATTTCCGGACAGGGTGCCGGCCTGGTAGATGTCGCCCTCGGGGCTGACCCGCTCCATGAAGCGGCGTTTGCCGCCGTAGGCCCCGACCGGGAAGCCGCCGCCGATGATCTTGCCCAGGCAGGTCAGGTCCGGGTCGATGCCGAACGCGGCCTGGGCCCCGCCGTAGGCCACGCGGAAGCCGGTAATGACCTCGTCGAAGATAAGCAGCGCGCCGTGTTTCGCGGTCAGCTCGCGCAGGCCCTCAAGGAAGCCGGGGGCGGGGAGCACGAGCCCCATGTTGCCGGCCACGGGCTCGACGATGACCGCGGCGATGTCGCCCGAGGCCTCAAACAGGGCGGCCACGGCGGCCAGATCGTTGTAGGGGGCGGTCAGGGTGTGGCGCACGGTGTTTTCGGGCACGCCCGGTGTGCCGGGGATGCCGAAGGTGGCCACGCCGGAGCCGGCGGCGGCCAGGAAGGCGTCGCCGTGGCCGTGGTAGCAGCCCTCGAACTTGATGACCGCGTTTTTGCCGGTGACGCCCCGGGCCAGGCGCAGGGCGCTCATGGTGGCCTCGGTGCCGGAATTGACCATGCGCACCATGTCCATGCCGGGCACGGCCCCCACCACGGCCTCGGCCATGGCCACCTCGGCCGGGCAGGGCGCGCCGTAGCTGGCGCCGTCGAGCATGGCCGCCCGGGCGGTCTCGGTGACCCCGGGATGGGCGTGGCCCAGGAGCATGGGGCCCCAGGACATGACGAAATCCACGAGTTCGTCGCCGTCCACGGTGAAAAGCCTCGAGCCGGCGGCCCGGGCGATGAACAGGGGGTCCGCGCCCACGCTTTTGCAGGCCCGCACGGGGCTGTTGACCCCGCCGGGAATGAGCGTTTTGGCTGTGGCGAACAGTTCGGCGGAGCTGGGCATGGGTCTCTCCAAAGATGGTGACGGGTTGCGGCCGAAAACGGGGGAACGGGTCAGACGGCCTTCTGGGCGAAGGCCAGGATGTAGCCGTTGATGTCTTTGATGTAGAATTCGCGCATGCCGTAGAACGTGGTGTGGGGCCTTTTGAGGAAGGCCGTGTCCGCGTCGTCCAGGGCGGCGAAGCGGGCCTCCAGGTCGTCGCATTCGATGTACAGGGTGAACGCGCCGCCGGGGTTGGCGTTTTCCAGGGTGGGCAGCTCGGCGGCCAAGCTTTTCTTGGATTGGAACATGACCTGGACCGCGCCGGAGGAGACCATGGCGTAGCACAGGGGCTCGGTGACGGGCCAGGCGAACACGGGCTTCCGGCCCCCGTCCGTGACGCCCATGGCGAAGTCGAAGCCGAGCGCGCGCAGATAGTAGTCCACGGTGCGGTTCACGTCGTGGACCATGAGATTGGGGGCCAGGGAGGTCAGCGGCATGGGGATTGTCCTTATCTCCTGATGATTAAAAATACTCCATGGACGTCTTTTTGAGCTCCTTGCGGCTTAAGAGCATGGCGTAGTCGTCGATGCCGGACTCCCGGACCAGCTCGTCCACGATGCGCCGGCATTCCTCGGGGCTTGGCGCGTGGACCATGGTGTAGAGGTTGTAGGGCCAGTCCAGGCAGTTGATCCGCTGGTAGCAGTGGCTGATCTCCCGGCGCGAGGCCATGTACTCCCCCACCCGGGCCATGTCCTCGTCGTCCACGTACCAGGCCACCATGGCGTTGGCCCCGTAGCCGGCCTTCTGATGCCTGAGCGTGGCCCCGAAACGCCTGATGGCCCCGCTGTCCTTCAGCCGCGCCAGAAGCGCCAGCACCTCGGCCTCGGTGACCCCGGCGGCCTGGGCCATGTCCGCATACGGCGTGGCCGAATCCGGCAGGTCGGCCTGGGCGATGCGCAAGATCCGCCGCTCGGCCTCGGTGAATTCCGGTTTGTTTCCTCGTCGCGCGCTCATGCCGGCCACCCCTTTCCCCCGTCATCAAAGGCTTTGTCCTTATCCGCTTCATGTGCTAGATGCAACCTGACCCGCCTCGCCCCAAAAAACCAAAAACACGCCGCGACGTCGCGGCGCGGACGCGGCGGCGGCCCGGGACCGTCCCGAACGGACCCCTCCCGGGCATCATCCGGAGGATGTGCATGAAGATCGCGGTCATCGGCGGAGGAAGCTGGGGCACCACCCTGGCCGACATGCTGGCCAAAAAAGGCCTCACCACCCGGCTGTGGATCCGTGAACAGAAGGTCATGAACGAGATCCGCAACCGCCACGAAAACTCCTGGTACCTGCCCGGCTGCGCGCTCGCGCCGAACATCGACGTCAGCACCGACCCGGCCCATGTCGCCGACGGGGTCAGACACTTCCTGTTCGCCGTGCCCTCCCAGTTCATTCGCAACGCCTACACCCGGTTCCTGAAGTATCTGCCCAAAAACGCGGCCATCATCTGCGCCAGCAAGGGCATCGAACTGGATACCCTCATGCCCATGTCCGAGGTCTGCGAGGACGCGCTCGGATCCATCAAACCCCGTTTCGCCATGCTCTCGGGGCCGTCTTTCGCCCGGGAGGTCATTCGCGAAATCCCCACCGCCGTGTCCCTGGGCTGCACCCATAAAAAAACCGGCAAGGAAGTCCAGGAGGCCCTGTCCACGCCGTATTTCCGGGTCTACACCAATCCCGACGTGCGCGGGGTGGAACTCGGCGGGGCCCTCAAAAACATCATCGCCATCGCCGCGGGCGTGGCCGACGGCCTGGGCTTCGGCAGCAATGCCCGCGCCGCCCTGATCACCCGGGGCCTGAAGGAAATGAGCCGCCTGGGAAAGGCCATGGGCGCGGACACGGAGACCTTCATGGGCCTGTCCGGCCTGGGCGACCTGGTTTTGACCTGCACCGGCGATCTGAGCCGCAACCGGCAGGTGGGCATGCGCCTGGGCAAGGGGCAGAAGCTTCTGGACATCCTGGGAGAGATGAAGATGGTGGCCGAGGGCGTCAAAACCACCGAGGCCGTCCAGGCCCTGGGCCAAAAGCTCGGCGTGGAACTGCCCATCACCGAGCAGGTCCACGCCATCCTCTACCGCGACCAGGACCCGGCCCAGGCCGTGCGCACGCTCATGACCCGGACCCTCAAGGACGAATAGGCCGCGCCTCCCGGGCCATCGCCGCCCTTGACGGGACGGTCTTCATGGCTACCTATCGGGACGAGGCGGGCTCCGCATGCGGGGCTTCGCGCAAAAGGAGACAGACATGGAGAAACGATATTGCCCGCATTGCGGCAAAAAGCTCGAATCCTGGCTCGGCCCCCCCGAATCCGGATGGGGGGAGCTTCTGGTCTGCAACAACAACGAATGCGTCTATTACAAGGGCTCGCAAACCGACATCCGCCACAAGGACGAGGAAAACCACCTGGGCTGCCGCTACGCTGAAAACCCGGACAACGGGTACAAGCCTTTCGCCCTGCTGGCCTGGCTGCCCAATGTCTGAACCGCGGGGATGATCCTGCGCCGGAAAAACCGTTCCCCCGGGAACGGTTTTTCCGTCCGGCAGTCCCTGTCCATCCGAGAATAAAAACTCGCTTCATCAGGGTGTTACGTCAAACCAGGTCAATTCTCCTCCCGCTTGTCTTGAACCCCCGGGCCCGGGATGATATCCATCCCGTCAACGCCCGCTTCCGGGCGTGTCTCGCAACGGGGAGGGGAGGACCCGCTGCGATTTCCTCGCCAACCGCGCTCTCGACCCGGACACTCATGAACCATATCGACGTCACGCGTCGCGGGCAGTGCCTGTATGTCCGCCTGACAGGGGAATTCGCCGAGAACGCGGCTCGGGACATCGACGCCGCGCTTGCCGGCGTGGGCGATGAGCCCGTCCTCGTCCTCGATCTCTCCGGGGCCACGGCCCTGGGCGGAACCGGCATCGCCTATCTGATCAGGCTGCAGACCCGCCTCGCCGCCTTGGACGGCGCGCTTTTCCTGCACGCCCTGTCCGACCACGTCGCCCAGGAACTGGCCATGCGCGAATTGACGGAGTTTTTCCGGGTGGCCCAGGAATGGGACGAGGACATGGGCGAGGAAATGCTGCCGCTGCTCGCGGCCCGCTGACCCCCGGCCCGGGCCCCGGGGCGCATCGCGATCCGGCCGATCAGCGCCTCGCCTCCGGCGAAGACATGACCACATCGCCGTCGACATAACGAAACAGCACATCCCTGGCCCCGTCCGGGGCCTCCATGACCGTCTCGCCGATGCCGATCTCCACGTTGGCCCCGATCTCCCCCGGCACGATGACCCGGCAGACGGAAAAATCCTCCCCGCCATGGCGGTTGAGCCACAGCTTGTGGCGCAGGGCGTGGTAGCCGTCCAGCCTCCTTTCCATTTCCGCGAGTTCGGCCGTCGCGTCCCGGCCAAGGCGCCCGCCCGGTCCGGCCTCCCGGCGCAACAGCAGCACCCGCTCGGTGGTCCGGTGGATCTTGTCCCGCAGGGATCGGTCCTTGGAAATCAGCTCCGGATCGTAGCCCAGAAGAAGCCGGGTCTGGGTCCGAAGCCCCCCGCCCAGGGCCTCGCCCACATAGATCGACCCCCGGCACGTGGCCGTGCCGCCCACCAGCCGCTCCTTCACCGCCAGCTTCGCGCCCACGTACAGGTGGCACAACATGCTGGAACCATCTACCAGCAGGTTCTTCCCGGCATGCAGCTCCGCGTTCTCGCAAAACCTGGCCCGCAGGTTCTCCCCGGCCCGGATGACCGCATTGTCCGAGCCCTTGACCCCGGCCTCGGCCGAAACCGACCCCGAGGCCCGGATCCTGGCCCCTTCCACCAGCCCCTTGACCGTCACGTTGCGGCCCACCACCTCGAAACCGGCCCGCACGGCCCCCTCAACCACCACGTCGCCCACGAACACGATGTTGCCGGTGTGAAAATCCACATCCCCCGGCACCACCAGATTGCGCCGGACCATGATCCGGCCGCTGTCGAAGGCCACGTAGCCGTTGACCGCGGCCACAAGCCTGTCCGGATTCTGTGGATCGGGCGTGCAGCCCAGGCCGTAGGGAAAGACCTTCTCCGCGAAAAACGCCCTCCGGTCGGCTTCCGCCGGGGCCTGCTCCGCCGGAAGCCACTCGGCCAGCACCTCCCCGGCCAGCACGTTCTGGACATAGCCCAGGTCGTACAGATCCACGGTGCCGTCCTGCCGCCGCCTGGGCGTGAGCGTGCGACGATCAAAGGCGGGGTCGAAATGAAACTTGAGATAGTACTTCATGCCACGTTGCGCCCTTCCGTTTCAGGGCCATGTCGTCCGCCCGCGTCGACAGCCCGCCGGGACCCCGACCGCTTTTGATTTCCTCGTAATTCCTCTCTATCCGCACCAGGACAATTGCACAAGCCGAAAGCCGTTTGCTCCTTCATCCCCGACCGGCGATCGCCGTCCGTGGACCCGTTGACGCCTATGGCCGAATACCGTAGGTTTCTGCGTCATTTTCAGGTCCGACCCAACATCGCGTCACCTCAAATCATCGGGAACTTCAAGCATGGAAACCTTACGCACCCTGCCGGGCGACGACGTCCGGCAAATCATGTGGCGCTACGCCGACCGCTTCGACCTCCAGATGGCCGTCCAGTCCGCCCGGTCCGTGGCCCGGGGCCTGGTGGCCAGGATGGTCGCCGAGGGGGCGCGGCACACCCACGAATGGACCCCGCAAAAGGCCCAGCTGCTCCAGGCCTTCGACGAGTCCGGCATCACCGCCGTGTTCCTCGACCCCCACCAGGGCGGCTTCCTCGAGGGACCCAAAAACATGGGGCTGGCCCTGGTGGCCTTCGAACTCTCCTGGGTCGACGCCGGCTCGGCCACCTGCTCCCTGGCCGGAAACCTGGCCCTGTCCCCCATCCACGAACGCGGCACGCCCGAGCAGCGCGACCACTACATGAGCCTGTGCGCCCCGGCCCAGCCGGGAGAGGACCGCAAACCCTGGCGCGGGGCCTTCGCCCTGACCGAGCCCCTGCCCTACGTGGGCGTGGACACGGGCGTGTTGTGCGGCCGGGTGCGCGTGGCCTCCTGGGAGGACGGCCGGGAGCCCATGCTCCAGGTGGAGAAACGCGGCCGGTTCATCACCGGCATGGACTTCGCCAACTTCGTCACCGCCGCCGTGGAGACCGACGATCCGCGCATCAAGACCTCGTGCATGATCATCCTGGAGGAAACCGATCCCGGCGTCTTCGACCGGGGCGCGCCGACCCTCAAGATGGTCCACCAGCTCTCCTCCACCCGGGACCCGGTCCTGTCCCTGACCGTCCCGGCCAGCCGGATCATCGGCGGCTATACCGTAAAAGACGGGGTCATCGTCCCCAACTTCTCCCACAGCGAGATCATCGCCGCCGTGTTCCACCGCACCAGGGTCACGGTGGCGCTCATGTCCACGGCCAAACTCCTGTCCGCCGTCGAGCCGGTCATCCGCTACCAGCGGGCCCGGTTCCGGGGCGGCGACGCCTGCGCCGAGGGCTCGCCCAAGTATGAACTGGGCCTGCAGCAGAAGCAGGACGCCGTGCACCGGCTGGCCGAGGTCTGGGCCGCCGGCGAGGCCGGCGCCTCCCTCGGGTTCGCCACGGCCCGGCTCTTCGACCTCCTCGATCCCACGGAAAAGGCCAAGGACCAGACCCTGGCCGACATGGGCGTCCAGGGCCTGCGCGCCCAGCTTGCGGCCCTGCGCAAGGTCCAGCCCAAGGCCCTGGAATACCTCGACCTGCTCTTCAGCCCGGAGGCCTCCCGCGACGCGGCCCGCATGGCCGAACTGGCCGCCGACCCCCTGACCCTGTACACCGTGATCGAGGCCGAGGCCTCGGTCCTGTGCCCGGCCTGCAAGCTGTGGAACACCGGACACGGCGCGGTCATGATGCGCGAGGCCGTGGCCCTCATGGGCGGCTACGGCATCACCGAGGACTGCCCGGGATTCCTGTTCCACAAATGGACCGACTGCCAGCTCGAGGCCACCTACGAGGGTCCCGAGGCCGTGCAGCGCCGCCAGCTCACGGCCACCATGGTCAACGAGGTCTTTCTGGCCCTCACCCGCCACTACGTGGACGAGCTCGAGGCCCTGCACGCCGCCCGCCCGGAACTGGGCGCGAACAGCATCGCCGCCGGATTCCGCCTGTGGCTGTGGACCCTGGACTTCCTGTCCTCCGGAAAGGACGCCGACGGCAACCGCCTGTACCACGGCAAACGCCAGGGCGTGACCTTCCCCCTGGCCGACGCCCTGTGCTGGCTCGTGGCCGCGCGCCTGCAAATCCTCGACGTGGTGGAACTGGCCGAGAAAGGACCCGGGAACCCCATCCTGGCCGAGGGACTTGAAGGCTACGTGACCTTCTTCTCCGACCTGGCCCGCATCCAGTCCGCCAAGGCCGCCGCCGAGGCCGCCCGGATCGCAAGCCTCCTGGTCAACGGCTTCGCCGCCCCGGACGCCGACACCTCGGGCTTCGACAGCCTGCGCCTGGCCGTGGACAAGTCCCTGGCCGGCTCCGGCAAGGCCAGGGACCGCGCCGCCGACGCCCTGACCAAGGTCATGATCCCGGAGGCCCTGGACTATCCAGTGTAACACTCCGGAATAACGAAGTTTTCTGAAGAGGAGTCCAGGGGGGAGACTTTTTTGGAAAAAAGTCTCCCCCCTGGCCGCCGGAGGCAATCCTTATGGATGTCGAACGCCAGGTGATGGAAGCGGACATCGTGTGCGTCGGGTTCGGCCCGGCCATGGGCGGCTTCCTGACCACCCTGTGTCGCGGGCTGGTGGACGCGGAGGGCGCGCCCGTGGTCGAAAGCGCGGCCATGCCCGGCATGCCGCCCCAGGTGATCTGCTACGAACGGGCCGACGACATCGGGTTCGGCGTCTCGGGGGTGGTCAGCCGGGCAAGGGGCATACGGGCCTCGTTCCCGGACTTCGACCCGGCCATGGTGCCCATGTGTACCCGGGTGCGGCAGGAGAAGGTCGCGTATCTGCTCGACCCGATCGGGGTCAGCCGCAGGCCGCGGCTCTTGCGCATGAAGGACCGGGCGATCCGGGCGCTGGGCAGGCGGCTGCCGTGGTTCGCCCACGAGGCCGTGGAATTGCCGTATATTCCGCCCTTTCTGGCCAAGCATGACGGGTTCGCGTTTTCGCTCGGGCAGTTCAACCAGTGGGTGGGCAGCGAGATCATGGGCTCGGGACTGGCCCAGATCTGGCCGTCCACGCCCGTGGCCGCGCCGATCATCGAAAACGGCGCGGTGGTCGGGGTGCGGCTGGCGGACCAGGGCGTGGACAAGAAGGGCGGGCCGGACGCCGGGTACATGCCGGGCATGGACGTGCGCGCGCCCCTGACCGTGGTCGGGGACGGACCGGTGGGACCGGTGGGCCGGGCCATCGACGACGCCTTCGGCATGCCGCCGGGACACCATCGCCGGGAATGGGCCGTGGGCATGAAGCTGGTGGTGGACCTGCCCGAGGGCTGCGAGCTGGCCGAGGGCACGGTGCTGCACACCTTCGGCTATCCCGAACCGGAAATTTTCGGATTCCTGTACGTCCTGCCGGACCGGGTGGCGTCGCTGGGCATCTTCGTGCCCTCCTGGTTCGACAACCCCGTGCGCACGGCCTACCGCTACCTGCAGCACTGGATGCTGCACCCGTATCTGTGGAGACACCTCAAGGGCGGCCGGCTGCGTTCCTGGGGCGCAAAAAGCCTTTTGGAGTCCGGCCGGCGGGGCGAGCCGTTTTTGACGGGCGACGGCTATGCCCGCATCGGCGAGGGCTCGGGTTCGACCAACGTGCTCACGGGCTCGGGCGTGGACGAGGCCTGGACGACCGGGGCGCAGCTGGCCGAGGCCGTGCTGGAGCTGGCCAAGGCCGGCCGTTCGTATACCGGGGAGAATCTCAAGGCCGCCTACGAGGCCAGGCGGCGGGCCTCCTGGGTCGAGGCCGAGGCCAGGACGGCCGAGAAGGCCCGCGACGGATTCACCGAGGGATTTCTGCAGGGGCTCGTCGGCATGGGCCTGGCCGGGTTCACCAAGGGCAAGGTATACTGGCCCGGGGTGTCGCGGCGGGTATACGAGCGCATCCCCAGCGTGGAGGCGTATTTTGCGGACCGCATCCCGGCGGCCGAGATCGCGGCCATCCGGACCGAGTGCGCACAGAAGGGGCTATCCCTGCACGACGCCCTCATGGACCGGGCCGGCTGGCCGTCCATCGAATACGACGGGCAGCTCCTGATCTCGCACCAGGACGCCCTGCTCCTTGGCGGCAAGGTCCAGGCCAATCCGGGGTATGCCGACCACGTGGTCTTCGCCGACCCGCAGGTGTGCGCCCGGTGCGCGGAAAAGGTCTGCGTCGAGGCCTGCTCCGGGCAGGCCATCACCGTGGACCCCGAGGGCGGCGCGCCCCTTTTCGACCGGGAGAAATGCGTGCACTGCGGGGCCTGCCTGTGGAACTGCTCCAAGCCCCATCCGCGCGATCCGGAAAAGACCAACGTGGAGTTTCGGGCCGGTTCCGGCGGCCTGCATTCCGTGGAAAACTAAGGGAGACATCTATGAGCACGGGATTTCACATCGTGGTCTGCGGCGGCATCGTGCCCGATCCGCTCCAGACCCTCGAGCCGGTGACCACCCCGGCCGGGCCGGGCCTCAAAAACGAGATGATGCTGCCGGCCATCCTCGATCCCTGGGCCTCCCACGCCCTGTTCGAGGCCGCGCACCTGGCCAAGGCCGCGCCCGGAAGCAAGGTCTGGCTGGTGAGCCTGGGACCCAAGGCCAAGCTGCAGCAGGTGATGATGTCCGTGGCCCAGAAGGCCCCCTTCGAGCTGGTGGTCTGCGACGGACCGGCCGGCGGGTTCGTGGAGTCGGCGGACGTGGCCGAGGCGTTGGCCGCGGCCATCGAGGGCATCCCCGGGCTGGACACATCGCGCCTCCTGGTCTTCGGCGGCTGGCAGTCGGCCTCGCGCGGGGCCGGGACCACCCTGCAGACCGTGGGCGAGCGGCTGGGCGTCACCGAGCAGTTCCAGGGCGTGGACCGGCTGACCGTGGGTCCGGACGGGGCCCTCGAAATCATGGAGCGCGTGGACGGCGGGGCCTATCAGGTTTCGGTGTGCCAGGGTCCTCCGGCGGTCCTGGGGTGGGCCACGGGAGAGCTTCCCGAGCCCCCGAACAACCCCCAGGTGGGCATGCAGAACATGCGTCTGATCATGCCCGCCCTGCAAAAGGCCACACCGGCCAAGGCCGGCATCGAGGGCGTGACCTTCGCCTCGGTGGATCTGCCCAGACAGCGCCGGGAGACCCGCATCGTCAAGGACACCCCGGCCGAGGACATCGCCCGGGAGATCCTGGCCTGGATAAACGGCTGATCCTGACGAGCGCGACGACGCGACAACACCGATTCCGGGGATGCGCCGGGAGTCGTCCCGCGCCCCGAGCACCGGAGGCATGATACATGGAAAAGATTCTGTTTCTCGCCCATACCGAGGCGGACGGGGCCATGTCCCGGGCCGGCCTGGAGGCTCTCTCGGCCGCCAAAAAGCTGGCCGGCGAACTCGGCTGCGGCTTCGACGCGGCCCTTTTCGGCCCTGACGCGGCGGCCGCGGCCAACGCCCTGGCCGGATGCGGGGCCACGACATTCTACGGCGCGTCCGGGGAGGCCTTCGGCCAGTCCCGCTACGCCACGGACGCGGCCGCCATCACCGCCCTGTGCAAGGCCGCCTCCGCCACCATCGTGATCTGCGCCGACGACTCGCGGCTGTCCCGGGCCGTGCCCGGAGCGGCCCACCGCCTGGGCGGCCGGGTGGACGCCCACGTCACCGGACTTTCGGCCACGGGCGGCGCGCCGCATATCGTGCGCTGGTACTACCGGCAGCGCATGTCCGCCGAACTGACCCGCGTCCAGCGGCCGTGGTTCGTGACCGTGTCCGGCGGGGTGTTCGAGGCCTGCTCCGGCGCGCCGGGCCAGGCCGCCGTGACCGCCGTGGACGTCCCGGACGCGGCCTCGCGGACCACGGTGAAGGAGGTCCTGACCCCGTCCGACGACGAGCGGACCATCCGGCCGGACGCGGCGCTTCTGTTCGTGGCCGGCGCGGGCTGGACCAAGAAGCAGGCCGACGGGCAGCCCCACGTGGCCGAGGCCGGGGAAATCATTCTCGGATTTACGAACAAGGCCCAGGCGTCGCTGGGCAGCAGCAAGTCCCTGGTGGACATGGGCGGCGAGGGACAGGCGGTGTTGCCGTTTCTCACCCACCTGCATCAGGTGGGCCAGACCGGGGCCACCCCGCGCCATCCCAAGGGGCTGGCCACCTGCTGCCACGGCGAGGAGCCGCACGTGGTCGGCTGGCGGTTCATCGCCGAACGCCGGGCCGTGAACCTGGACGCGAACTGCGGCTGGGCCCAGGGCAAGTGCGACGTGCTCTACGTGGCCGACGCGTTTGCGGTCATGCGCGCGGTGAACGAAATGCTCGGATAACCCGGAACTAGGGACGGACTGGCTCACGCGCCGGGCGGATGGTCGTCCGGCGCGTTTTTCATGTCCTCGCGAACCCGGCCCACGGCGGCCAGCAGGTCGTCGAAATCCACGGGCTTGGCCAGGTAGTCGTCCAGGCCCGCGTTCAGAAAGCGCTCCCGGTCCCCGGCCATGGCGTGGGCCGTCAGGGCGATGAGCCGAACCTGGGACACGTGGGCGAATTCCGGGTCCGTGCGCACGACCCTGGCCACCTCCAGGCCGTTTTTCCCGGGCATCTGGATGTCCAGAAGCACGGTGTCGTATGCCCCCCGGGCCAGACGCGCCAGGGCCTCCTCCCCCGAATCCGCCGTGTCCACCCGGTAGCCGGCCTTTTCCAGGCACCGGCCGGCCGTGAACCGGGAGAGATCCTCGTCGTCCACCACCAGGACGCTTTTTCCGTCCGACTCCGGCCGGGGGGAATGGACGGCGACGGGCTCCGCGGCCCCGGCCGCGCGGAAGGGCAGGGCGAAATAGATCGAGGTGCCCTTCCCCGGCTCGCTGTCGATGGACAGATTCCCGCCTAGAAGGTCCATGAGCCGCCTGACGATGGACAGCCCCAGCCCCGCGCCCTGGAAACTCCGGCTGTAGGAGCCGTCCGCCTGGGTGAAGGGCTCGAAGATCGCGGCCATTTGTTCGTCCGGGATGCCGATGCCCGTGTCGCTGACGCGAAACAGCGCCCGGACCTCGCCGGGGCGCACGCCCGTGAGGTTCCAGGCCTCGACCGTGACCGAGCCGGCCTCGGTGAATTTCACGGCGTTGCCCACCAGATTGAGCAGAATCTGGCGCACCCGCAGGCCGTCCCCGGAAACCCGATCCGGAAGGGCGGCATCCTTGACCAGGGAAAGCGACAGCCCCTTCTCTCCGGCCGCATGGCCCAAAAGACCCCGCACCTCCTCGAACACGGTTCCTATGGAGAACGGCTCCTCGCGCATCTCCATCATGCCGGCCTCGATCCGGGACAGGTCCAGAATGTCGGACAAAAGAAGCGTCAGCCGCTGGCAGGAACTCCCGGCCGCGTCCGCATACTCCTTCTGTTCCGGGTTGAGCGGGGTGGTGGCCATGAGCTGGAGCATGCCCATGATGCCGTTTAAGGGCGTGCGTATCTCGTGGCTCATGTTGGCCAGAAACTCCGACTTGGCCCGGCTGCCGGCCTCGGCCGCCTCCTTGGCCCCGATCAGCTCGGCCTCGGCGGCGCGACGCCTGGCCGACTCGGCCTCCAGTTCCCCGGCCATGCCGTCCAAGGCCCTGGCCACCCGCCCAAGCTCCCCCTTGTCGTGGTCGATGCCGACGCGGGCCGAGTAATCGCCCCGGCCCAGACGCCTGGCCGCGGCCACCAGCCGATCCACGGCCCGGCCTATGGACACCGTGCCCATCACCCAGGCCCCGGCCAGGGCCACCAGGGCCAGGACGCTCGCCAGCATCAGGTTCCGCATGGTCGGCCCGGCGGCCTTCGAAAGGATATCGTCCAGAGGCAGCCCGACGAACACCGTCATGTACGGCTGCTCCGCCTTTTTCAGGCGCAACTTTTTATATCCATACAGGCGCCTGACCCCGTCGGATCCGGTCTGGATGGTGAAGCCGACATCCTGGGGTCCCCGGGCGGCCTCCCAGACCTCGTGCTTGATCGGCCGGCCGGGTGGGTTGGTTTGGGGCTGGTACGGATAGTGGATAAGGCGGATGCCGGCATGGTCGGTTATCCCCAGGATGGCCCCGGGCGGAAACTGGGAATCGTCGAACCAACCCGCCACTGAAGACAGCCGGACCGCGGCGATGAGCACGGCCCGAAGATGTCCGTCCTCGTCCATCACGGGATAGGTGAAGGGGAAGGCCTCCTCCCCAACCGTCCGGCTGACGATGTATTCCCCTGTGGAAAACTCCCGGGTACGCACCGCGTCAAGAAAATGTTTCCGATCGGCGAGGGACACCCGGGTGTCCGAGGGAATACCCGAGGCGAACATCCAGCCGTCCGCCTTCACGGCCAGGATATTGGCGTAATAGGGGTCTTCCTTAAGGAGCCGGGCAAACGTGGCCGAACAGGCGAGAGCGTCCAGTTCCCGGACCTGGGGGAGCTGGGCCAGGGTCAGAAGCATCTGCCGGGTGCCGATGGCCACTTGCTCCTGGATGCCCGCCGCGCTGATCACCAGGCGCAACGCCTCCTCCTCGGCCCGCTCCATGGCCCGGCCGCGCTCCCGAGAAACCGAAAGCACCAGCAGGCCGATGGTCGGCAGGGCGCAGACAAGGACCAGGAAGATGATCCGGCCCCGGATGGAGGAAGGAATCAGGCGCATGGCGTCTCGTTGGCACGGGGTCCGATCGCCCCGGGGTTCGCGAAACAGGGAGACGTCAACCCGTGCCCCGGATATCCGGCTTTCACCGGCCGTTGGGCGCAGTCCACGGTTGCTCCGGGCAAAGCGGCCGTCTCGCGGCGGCAGAGGTTTCAGCCCTACTTTCACCATTAGGCCGAATCCGCCATGCGGGCAAGGCGGTTCCGCAAGAAAATGCCGGACTCACGAATCGAAAAGGCGGGCCGGGTCTTCCGGAAGCTCCTCCAGACGGTAGCAGCAGGCTGTGGGGCTGGACAGCTCCTCCACCCGCCAGGCCTCGCCGGACGGAATGGACGCCACATCGACCCCCAGGTGGTGAAGCCGGGACAGGGTGCTTTTGGGCTGGGCGTCGGCGGACAGGGTGGCCAGGACCGGGCGCAGAATCTTTAAGGACAACAGTCCGGCCGCGTTCCAGGTGGAAAGCCGGCGGCGCTCCGGAAGCTCCCTGGCCTCGCGTATCTGCCCCACCTTCGACAGCCCGAGCTCCTTGCGCAGGGCCCGGAAAAGCAGGTCCGAGCAGGCGTCCTCGAACCGCTTGTCCACCATGGCGTAGGCCTCGGAGCGGGGCACGAGTCCAGATTTGGTCCACATGGCGTACATGCGCCAGAACCGGCGGCCGTCCTCGCTTAGGGGAATGATCAACATGTGGTCGGACTCGGCGACCACGATTTCGTCATGGTCGCCGCGGGATCGGACAAAAGGAGGCACAAAGGGGAAGCTGGCCAGGCCCGGGGGAAGCTCCCCGCCTCGCGGCCAGACGATACGCCGAAACCGCAAAAAACCCTGGGCGTAGCGGTCGAACAGGTCCTGGGCCGCGATCCGCGCGCTCGGCTTCTGCCACGCGGCCACGGTTTCCGGGGCGTCCACCCGGACAAGTCGGCTGACGGGATCATCCCCCATTCCGGCCTCCCTCCCGAAACCGTACGGATATGCTCCGGCACGGGCGTGCCGGTCGTGGGAACCGGTGAAGCATTACCAAAAGCCCCGCCGTCTGTCATCGCTCCAGGGCACGCCCCGGCTCACCCGGCCAGCCCCGGGAGCACCCCGCCCACCCTGGCCCGGTAGGTCCGATAGGCCTCGCCGAACGTGGATTCCAGCCAGGCCTCCTCGTGCCGGATGACCAGACGGTAGAGCACGGCGGTGAAAACGGGCGCGGTGAGCACCAAAAAACCGCCCGCCAGAAGGGAGAATCCCGGAACGAGGCAGACCACCCAGGCCGCGTACATGGGATGGCGCAAAACGGCGTAGATGCCGCCCGTCTCCAGGCGGCCCGCGTCATAGGACCGGTACAGGCGCATGACCGCCGCCGCGTATACGGCCAGCCCCAGAAGCACCAGGGCTGTCCCCACGGGACGGACGGGCAGGTATTTCACGTAGGGACGGGCCACGGCGGCAAAAAGCAGCTCGTCATAGAGAAAGGCCAGCTTGGCGTAACACAGGGAGGCCCGGTACAGGGCCGTCCCCGATCCCCATCGGTTCATGCTCGGTCTCCGGTCCTCAGTTATGTGAAATTTATCACAATCGATGCCCGGACGTCAAGCTCCCTGGAACCACGCCACGATAGTTGTTGCTTGTTGCTGATTGTCGCAATAAAAGGCTATCCGGCCAGGCTCGGCGGGCATTTATAAAATACTGGCCCCGACGAACACGCGGCATGGAGGGGTCAGCGAGCGAGGCCCATCACCCCATGCGCCGCTGCAACAGCACAAAGTCCGCCAGGGTCAGAAGCGCCATGGCCTTCAATACCGGCACGATGCGCGGGATGGCGCTGCGGTCGTGGCGGCCGCCGACCACGATGGTGGCCGGGTTGCCGTCCGTGTCCACCGTGGCCTGGGGAAGGCCGATGGAGGGGATGGGCTTGACCGCCGCCCGGACCACGATGGGCGCGCCGCTGGAAATGCCGCCCAGGATGCCTCCGGCGTTGTTGGACACCAGGGGCGCGCCGGCCGGAACCAGGGGGTCGTTGTTCTCCGACCCGGTCATCCGGGCCGCCGCGAATCCCGCCCCGATCTCCACGCCCTTGACCGCGCCCACGCCCATGAGCGCGCCGGCCAGCCGGGCGTCGAGCTTGTCGAAGACCGGCTCCCCGAGCCCGGCGGGCACCCCCGTGGCCACAACCTGCACCACGCCGCCCAGACTGTCGCCCGAGGCCACGGCCTCGCGCGCCCGGGCCTCAAAGGCCGGCACGGTCCCGGCCGAGGCCGCGAAAAAGGGCCGCTCCCACACCCCGTCCAGGTCCTCGACCGGCGAGGCCACCCCCCCGAACTCCACGGTACAGGCGGTCACGGCGATGCCGCAGGCGGCCAGCAACGCCTGGGCCACGGCCCCCCCGGCCACCCGGCAGGCCGTCTCCCGGGCCGAGGACCGGCCGCCGCCCCGGTGATCGCGCCGGCCGTACTTGGCCTGATAGGTGATGTCCGCGTGGCCGGGCCGGAAAAGCCGCTTCAGGGCGTCGTAGTCCTGGGAGCGCTGGGAGGTGTTCTCGATCACGAACCCGATGGGCGTGCCCGTGGTCGCGCCCTCGAAGACCCCGGACAACAGGCGCACCAGATCCGGTTCCCTGCGCGGGGTGGAGGTCGGGCCGCCGCCCGGCTTGCGCCGGTCCAACTCGCGCTGGATCATGGCCTCGTCAAGCGGAATGCCCGGCGGACAACCGTCCACCACCCCGCCCAGGGCCGGACCGTGGGATTCGCCGAAGGTGGTCAGCCGGAAGAGCCGCCCGAAGGTGTTGCCGCTCATGTCTCGCCTACCTCATCGGGGCGGACGCCCCGCCCTCGTCGATCGGGGCTGCCGCCCCGAACCCCGCCCGGGGGAAATGATTTCCCCCGGACCCCCTGACTTCCGGGCTTGCGTTCCGGTCGCCTCCCGGGCGCGTCGCGCCGGGAGGCGACCGGAACCCACGCCCGGCAGCCCAGGGGACGACGGGAATGATCTCTCCCGAGCGCGGACGCGAAGCTCGCCGAAGTTTTCGAAGGGGGGTCCAGGGGGGAAACCTTTTTCAAAAGG
>Ga0067045_1029693_pt1 | contig 18906 bp, 13 predicted proteins | sample TerdegcTABiofilm_FD_59184 | JGI IMG/M metagenome (GOLD analysis project Ga0067045, IMG submission 59184) | Combined Assembly of (Gp0054472, Gp0054536) Wastewater bioreactor microbial communities from Singapore -Terephthalate degrading... | reverse complement strand
GTCGCCGTCTTAAACATGGACGGCGCGGTTAAGGTGGTAAAAACAAGCAGAGATGATTATCTGTTGGCCACCGTGCCGTCCGGGTTGAATAACGTAAAGGCTATCTCAAGTACAACCCGCAACGTGATGGCCCTGCAGGGGGACGGCACGGTGACGGTCTGGGGGTATGACGGGGACGGGCAGTGCCAGGTGCCGGAAAGCGCCAGGGACGTTGCGGCCATAGCGACCGGTGGCAATAGTGGGAGCCCGGTCTGCCTGGCCTTGAAAAAAGACGGGACAGTGGTGGCCTGGGGAGGCAATATAGACGGCATACGCGACGTGCCGGCGGGCCTGAGCGGAGTCGCGGCCATATCGGTAGGCTCCGGACACTGTTTGGCCCTGAAAGAGGACGGCACGGTGGCGGCCTGGGGCGCCAACGGCGGCGGTGAGTGCGACGTGCCGCCGGGCTTGAGCGGCGTGGCGCGCGTTTTCGCCGGTAAATCCTTTTCCCTGGCCCTGAAGAATGACGGTACGGTGGCGGCCTGGGGGGACAACAGTCAAGGCGAGTGCGACCTGCCGGCCGGTTTGCAGAATGTGGTGGATATTGACATTGGAGGTCCATCCAACCGCACTTGCGTAGCCTTGAAAGCGGACGGCACCGTGGTTGTCTGGGGTGATAACTATTATGGCGAGCGCAATGTGCCGGCCGGCCTGCATGACGTGGCCGCCGTGTCAATCGGCTATGCTGTTTTTGCCGTCAAGACGGACGGCACCGTTGTGTATTGGGGTACTGGTAGTCATAGCTATGATGATAGTCTTGCCGCTTTGACCGGCATGACCCGTGTGCTGGACGTATCATCTGGTACAAGTGGTGTGGTAATCTTCCGGGACGGCACGCTAAAGAGCTTTGATAATGTTTATTCGGAACAAATTAATGAGGCGCTGGCGGGGCTGAACGTCCTATCCGGGCACTACTTCGCCGTAAGCGGCGCGGACCTGCTCAGCCCGGCCGGCCAGGTTATCAGTTCCGTGGCTGCCCAGGGCGGCTACCGCGTCAAGGCGAGCGTGGCCAACAATTACGCCGCTCCCGCCGCCGGCCTGACCATCATCCAGGTGCGCGGCGGCAGCGGCGCCACCAGCAGCGGCGGCGGCCAGGTGCTGGGCTGCATCGGGTTATCCGGCGAGATCCCGGTTGAAGGCTCCGTCGTTAGCAGTGACTTCACCATGCTGGCGGGCGTCAGCGGGCCGGCCTACGTGGACGTCTTCGTCTGGGACGGCTGGGACACCATGACGCCGCGCGCCGAAGCAAGCCAAAGCCTGAGCTTCAGCGTGACGCAGCAATAATAACCGCGGGTGAAGAGAGAAATGCAGTTGCTGAGTGTTTGATATTTTTATAAGCTAGGTAAAAATTTACTGTAGCAAGGTCCCGGGTTAATGATCCGGGGCTTTTTTATATGTATTTAAGCAAAGAAAACAACCAGTTGTGCTAACCAGGTGCGCGCCGTGTATGTTTTGTTATGTCATGTTGTGACAAAGTAATCGCAAATATTATCCAGTAAAACCCAGGGTTTGCGCAACTAGAAAAAATAAGACAATACATAACATGACAAAACTAATAAATTAGTTATTGACAATTGCTTTATGATCGTTTATGTTATATTGTAAGGATGTGGTCATATTGGGTTATATGTTTTTATTGAGTAATATTATGGCTATCCGCTTGGGTTTTACCAATAACAACACTTCCTTTAATCTAAACGCTTCTAAATTTTACTTCAGTTCAGCATGTCGCTAAGTCTTTACAAAAATAGCAGGTATGGACGTCGCGTATAGGAATATGCGTCGGGTTTTCGGATTCGGGCCGGAAGCCCGCCCTGGTGTCGCGGGATTTTGCGTCAAGTGCGGATTGCGTTTCTGCGGTCTTAAGATGCAAGCTATATTTTGTCGAATCTGGACATGCGCCTCTTCACTTAGAAAAACCGTTTGCGAGTAAATAATTTTCATCTTTAGACCTGCGGGGGCTCTATTAGTCACCGCGGGGATGTGGACAGGCTTGCTGACTTTAAACGTGGTGCAATAATCCATGGTTGAGGGGGGATAAATGATGGCTGTCTGATTAATACGTGATGATGTCTTTGGCCGCGGCAGCAGTAAAAAAATAATTGGGAGGGTCGTAAAATGAAGAAAAAAGGCATCAAGGCGATGGGGATTTTGCTGGTAGTGGCGCTGATCGTCGGCATGATTGGAACGGCCGCTTTTGCCAGCACCGCCGTTTACGTTTATACAGGTTACAGAAACGGCGCCAACACCTATTTAGGGTCGTATACCGCCGATCAATTAAACGCCATGCCCTTTTCAAGCCCATCCGTCAAACGTTATTCAAGCTACGATTGCAATAACACCGAGCTTATATCAAGAGACGCGTACGGGCCGGATTTGGAAGATGTCTTAAGAGACGCGTACGGTGATTTTGACAGTATTACCTACCTTGAGTTTTATGCAAATGCCGACGGCTGGGATAAAACCGTCACTAAGAGCAGTGTCTTGAACGGCATGTATTTTAGTGATGAAGGTGCCACCGGAGTTGCTGTGACTCCGATAATTGCCACCAAGTACGGTGATGCGGGCGGCACCCTGTCGTCCAGGGGCTGCCTGAGAAATTTCTATGGCCAGCAGACATATGATGAGGATGTTATGCAGAACTGGACCAAGAATCTTGACGCGATTTACATGAGATAGTCTCAATAGGGCGGGATAAACCGCTGTGAAGAAACGGTAAGCACCGCAAGCTGCCGCGGCCAATAATTTTATAAAATAAATAACAGTAGACAATATAGATTCGCGAGGTAGAACGAATGAAAGACGTGCAGGCCGGCATTTCCGGCGGTACTGATAACCGGATGTATGAAGTTGTGTTTTGGGGGCTGGCGATACTATTGTTTCTGCCGCCTCATTTCAAAGGGCTTTATTTCGAAGTGACGCAGGAGGTCTTTCTAATCTTGGCCGCCGTGTTGTTCCTGATCTTTTGGATCTGGAAGTGGACAAGGCGGGAAAGGGACTTTTTAAGCGGCCCGCTGGATTATTTTGCCCTGGGCCTGCCCGCGGTATACCTTGTTTCGTCTTTTCAGGCGGCCAACTACGGCCTGGCCGCCAACGAAGTCCTTAAAAACGTGCTTTGCTTCGCGGTCTACTGGCTTGCTTCTAGGCTGCCCGGGAAAGAGAAAAACGCCGCCAGTGTGCTCCGGGTGATTTACCTGAGCGCGGTAGTCGTGGCGGTGGTCGGCTTGGCCGCGGCCACGGGCCTGGTCCCGATTGAAGATAATTTTTATGATAACCGGCTCCAGTCGACTTTCCAGTACGCCAACGCGCTGGCGGGCTTCACCGCGGGGATTATTTTCATCGGGATCTACTTCTGGCTGAAAGGCAGGGAGGCGGGTTCAGCCGGGGCGGCTGCGCCTGCCGGGGACGAGGTCGCCGCCGGCAATGCTGTGCGGCTGCTGCTGCCCAGGTATCTTTACGCGGCGGGCAATTTCCTGCTGCTGCTGGTGTTGCTGGGCACCAGATCCCAGGGCGGGCTGTTGGCTTTCCTGGCGGCCTGCCTGGTTTTGCTCATAGGACTGCCGGGAATCTACCGGGCCGGCGTGTTTGTCTACTACGCCTGTCTCTTCGCCCTGTCGTCTTTCGCGGCCGCGCGCTTTGTCAGCGCCGCCGCCGGGGTAAACAGGCCGGGCGCCTGGCTGTGGGTCTTTCTTGGCCTGGCGGCGGTGCTGCTTGTGGAAGCCCTGTGGGACATGGCGCGGATAAAAGGCCTTTGCCGGCGGCTGCCGTCCGCGGGGAAAGCTTTGCCGGCTGCCGGAAAAGCTCTGCCGGTCGCGGTGTTGCTCTTGATTGCCGCGGGTTTATTGTTGTTGCTCACGCATCCGGGGTTGTTTCATGACCTGGGCGACAAGCTGAAAATGGGCAGCATGCTTGACCGGGGCTATTTCTACCTGGACGCCGCCAAGATGTTTAAGGAGCGTCCTGTCCTCGGCTGGGGAGGCGGGGGGTGGCGGGAAGTGTATCCGGCCTACCAGAGTTTTCTGTACACGTCTAATCAAACCCATAGCTACTTTGTCGAGGTCGCCGTGGAAACCGGCCTGGCGGGCTTGGCCGTCCTGGCCGGACTGTGGGTGAGCTTCCTGGCGGCGGCGCGCCGCTTATACCGCGGTAGCGAAACCGCCGCCCCGCGCCTGTTGCCGCTGACGCTGCTGGTGACGGCCCTGTGCCTCGGCATGCATGCGGCAATTGACTTTGACCTGTCTCTCGTCGCCATCGCCCTGGTGCTGTGGGCCGTCTTCGGGCTGGCGCGCGGCCTGGACGGCCCTGCCGGAGGCCGGGCGGACAGTGGGGCCGTTGCGCCGCGAAGCCGGCTTTCCGCCAACTTCCTGCATATCGGGGTCATTGCCGTGACGGCCGCAACCATATGGGTGACCATATCGTTCTGGCTTGCCAACAATGACTTGGAGAAGGCGAAATGGTACCTGCAAACCGGCGAAGCCGGCCGGGGTGTCGATTTGCTTTTGCGGATTCCCGCCCGCAATCCTTTTGACGCCACTCCCCACACCGAGTTGTCCTCTTATTACCTGCTTATTGGAGAAGTGGACAAGTCGATTGAGGAGGCCGAGAAAGCCAATGAGTTAAGCAAGTACAACACGCGCGTTTGCCTCAATCTCTCCAGCGCGTATTTTAAGAAGCATGACTATGCCCGGGCTGTGGACAACGCTGAAAAAGCCGTGGCCTTGGAACCTTTTAAAATACAGTGCTATGAAAATTTAGCCGACACGGCCCTGAACTGCGGCTGCGCGGAACTCAGCGGCGGCGGCAGGGACAGGGCGCGGGAATATTTTCAGAAATCCGGCGCCGTGCCTGATTTAATCAAGTCCCAAATGGCGGGTTTGACTGAGCGGGAAAAAGAAAGGTGGTATCTGGGTCCATTAATGAGTGACACATCGCTAATCAAGCAAAAAGCCGGCGTCGCCCAGTATTTCCTGGGCCGCTGGGAGGAGGCCGGCGTTAATCTGGAGGCTGCGCTGGCTGATGAAACAATGTCTAATACAACTATATATAGAGACGCAGCGCTGTTCCTGGCCCTCCTCCGCGACGGGCAGGGCCGGAGCGGGGAAGCGCGGGACCTGCTGGCGCGGGTGCGGGCCATGTCTCCGGAAATGGCCGGCAGTTTTGGCAATCTGAAAAAATTGCCGGTGTTAATGTGAAGTGACAGGTAAGATCCGTGCTTAAACTAGCAAAACTCGACATTCCGTCCGGTGCTTTAAAACTGGCCGGCGGCGCCGGGGCGGCGCAAGTGATCGCGGCGCTCGGCATGCCGGTGCTGAGCAGAATCTACACTCCCGCCGACTTCGGCGTCCTGGGCGTGTTCATGGCCACGGTGACGATTGCCGCCGTGTTTGTCACCGGCCGCTACGAAGCGGCCATCCCCCTGCCGAACCGGGACGGGGAAGCCTGGAGCCTGCTGAAATTAGCTTTATGTTTAAGCTTTTTGACCCAGGCGGCCCTGGCGCTGCTTCTGCTTTTCTGGTGCCCGGCGGTCTGGCAGCCGCAGGGCCGCCTGATCTGGCTGCTCCCGGTGGGCATCATGCTCATGACCGTGATCACCGCCACCGAGTTCTGGCTGAACCGGAAAGGGAAGTTCGACTTGGTGGCCAAGAGCAGAGTGGCCGGCGCGGCGGTGCTTCTGGCCGCGCAAATTTTATTCGGCCTGGCCGGCCTGGGGAGCGGCGGCCTGCTGCTGGGCTTTGTCCTCGGCCTGCTGGCCACGGCGGCGATTAACCTGGGAAAATCCATAAAAACGCGGCCCGCGGAAGCTGCCGGCGTACCGGAAGCGGCCAGGCGCTACGCCAGGTTTCCCCGGTACTTGCTGGCGGCCCAGGTGTTCAACAGCGGGGCCAACCACTTGCCCACGCTGGCACTAGGCGCGTATTTCGGGACGGCGGCGGCCGGACTTTACACCATGGGCAACCGGGCCCTGGCCGTCTTGGACATGATTTCCACGGCGGCGGGCCAGGTGTTCTACCCGCGGGCGGCCAGGCAGTATAACGACGCGGGCGAGTGCCGGGACCTGTACGGCAAGACCGCGCGGGGGCTTGGCGTGGCGGCGCTGGCGGTGTTTCCGCTAACCTGCCTGGCTTTGCCGGATGTGTTCGGCTTCGTGCTGGGGCGGGAGTGGCGCGGGGCGGGCGAGTTGGCGCGCTGGCTGTGCCCGATGTTTTTCATGAGATTTATCGTGTCGCCTGTTTCAGCCCTGTTCTATATCGCCGGCAGGCAGCACCTTTACCTGTACAGGCAGGTTCTGCTGTTCGCGCTGGTGCTGGCCGGCCTCTATGCCGGCGTCAGGTGTCAAAGCGTTTTTGTTGCAGTCGGATTATACTCGTTGTCTTATGTTGTTTCCTATCTCATTGACGGAATAGTGTCTTTTAATTTGGCGGGAGGAAATAAAAAAAACCAGGAGTCAGAAGTCAGAAGTCAGAAGTCAGAAGTCAGAAGTCAGAAGTTAAAAGCCGGAATGAGAACCCGCCGGATTATGCTGAGTTCTGACCCCATAATTCAGAATGCGAGAATAGCGGCAAGTATATTTAGCAACATGGGGTCCGGAGTGTGGGTGCCGTGGGCATTGAAGAAACTGTTTTTATAGCTTTTATATTATTCTCAATATGTTTTATTATTTACCAGATTGCAAAGGGCGAATGGAGTGAAAGTGTTCCCGGCGTTATGTGGTTTTGCCTGATGACGTTGCCCTTTGCCGTTCAATGGCCGTATTTTGTCGCGGGGCCGCGTGAAACACAGGCCGTGGGCATTATGATCACCGGCGCGGCGCTGATGCTTGGCGATTTTATAAAAATCAGGCGTACAAATGCCAAAACTGTGTTGTTGGATAACGGGGTTAATGAAAATACGTTAATCAACAGGTTGATGAATAACTACATAGTCTACGCGGCACTTTTTGGGGCGATAGCTTTATATCATTTGGCGCATATCAGCGAGGTGCCGTTATTGGAAAAATACATATATCACGCCGACCTTTCAACACTCAAGGAAATGCGGGAAAACAGCTCCAAATTGCTGGATGTTCCCTTGGTTTTTAAATATATGTTCACTTGGGCCACCGGTATTATCGCTCCCCTGGGATTCTTGCTCATGCTGAAAAGAAAGCTTTACCTGAGAGCGTTTTTGTTTATAATTTTAGCCTTGCTGTATGCCCGAATCACCATGGCCCTTCTGCCGGGCCTGTATATGCTGTTCACGGTATGCTTCGCGGCGGCCCTGGAGTGGAGGCCCGGCATAAGCAAGAAAATAATCATACCGTTGGCAGTAATTATAGCGCTCTTTCTGGTCAAGGCGGGCCTGTTTCTGGCCGCCGGCCCGTACAGCTTGTTCCGGTATCAAGCGGACCCGGCGCGGTTTACGGCTTTTTCTGACGGCGACCCCAGAAACACGTCCACGATACCCGATAATTTTCGCTTAGTCCCGCAAGATAAGCTTTCTTTTGTTGAGAAGAATATTAACTATGTTGTTTATAGATTTTTCCTGGTCCCGGCGGAGGTGTCCGGCAAGTGGTATCAGTTTTACCCGGAGATCGGCGGCGGTTATACCGGTTTTAGGGATCTCTCGCCGGGAGGCCGCGGGCAGGGTTTCGTCCACCCGTCGAATGCGGTGGGGCGGTGGGCATATGAACAGAAGCACCCGCAAATGTACCTTGCTTCCGTTAACGCTTACGCGTCGGTTGACGCCGACGCCCACGCCAGGATGGGCATGCCCGGTGTATTGCTTGCCGGTTTGGTTTTATTGGGCTTGCGGTTGTCTATTAAAAAAATCCGGGTAAACAGTCTTATCGGGAGGTCTCTTTACAGCATAGTCGTGGTACAGTTGGCTTTGTTGCCGGTGCAGGCCTCGCTGCCCGCGATTCTGGTTGCCCAGGGAATGTTGTTGGTGCTGCTGTTGATGGCCGCTCATTACATAACGACTGTCCGGTTGGCCAAACCGGCGGAAATGATCGCCAACTAATGAATTATTTATTAAAGGATTGAAATGTATGCTCAATAAGATAAAAACCCGCCGGGCGTTGGTCGGTGTGGTCGGACTGGGCTACGTCGGTCTGCCGCTGGCCCTGGAGGTCGCCAAGGCCGGCTTCCGGGTGACGGGCGTCGATCTGGACAAATCTAAAATAAAAGCGCTGCGCGCGGGAGTTTCTTATATTTGCGGCGTGGATCATGATGAATTGACAAGCGCGGTAAACAGCGGCAGGATTAATTTTACCTCCGACTACTCGTCCCTGGCCGACGTGGACATTATCGACGTGGCGGTGCCGACGCCGCTTTCGAAATCCAAGACTCCCGACGTGAGCTGCATAATAAAAGCCGTTAAAGGCATCAAGACCTATTTTAAACCCCGCAAGCTGGTGATTTTGGAGTCGACGACTTATCCCGGCACCACCAGGGAGCTTGTCGTCAACGAGCTGAGCGCGGCGGGCTTTATGCCGGACGAGGATTTTTACGCGGCGTTCAGCCCGGAAAGAGTCGACCCCGGCAATAAGACTTACGGCATCAAAAACACCCCGAAAGTGGTCGGCGGTGCCTCTTCAACCTCAGCCGAACTGGCGGCGGCCTTTTATGAATGTTTTATCGACCGGGTAGTTACCGTGAACAGTTGCGAGGAAGCGGAAATGTGCAAGCTGCTGGAAAACACTTTCCGGGCTATAAATATCGGTTTCATAAATGAATTGACCATGATGTGCGACAAGATGGGGATCAATATCTGGAATGTGATCGAGGCCGCGAAAACAAAGCCATTCGGCTTTATGCCTTTTTATCCGGGGCCCGGCATCGGCGGGCACTGCATTCCGCTGGACCCGGTTTATTTAGCGTGGAAGGCAAAACAATACGGGTTTTACAACCGTTCCATTGAGCTGGCCTCGGACATTAACGAGAATATGTCCGCGTTCACCGTTGACAAGCTGCTGCGGATCATGAACAAACATAAGAAGCTGCTGAACGGGGCCAGGGTTTTGCTGCTCGGCATGGCCTACAAAAGCGACGTTAACGATATCAGAGAATCACCCGCCCTGACCATATACGAGAAGCTGAAAGACATAGGAGCGGATGTCGGCTACTACGATCCCTACATAATGAGTTTCAGGGACAGTGAGGGACGCGAGATCGCCGGGCTTAAAGAGATGAACCCGGAATCGCTGCGGGACGCCGACGTGGTGATAATTCTAACGGCGCACAAAGTATTTGACTATAATTGCATTCTCGAAAACGCCAGGTTGATCTTTGACGCCAGAAACGCCTTCCAGGGTCTGGCGCACGACAAGATTGAATATTTATAAAAATTTTATCGAGGTTATGCGTATGCGCGTCAGTTTGCTGACAATCGGCGAGCCGCTGCCCATGGACGGCCATAATATACGGCTGCACCGCGCCGGCATGTTCGCGGAATTTTTAGCCTCCAAAGGCCACCAAGTGGTCTGGTGGAGCTCCACTTTCGACCACGTCAATAAAAAGAACAGGTTTGCGCGGGACACCACCATCAATGTCAGTGACCGTTACAGAATCAGGCTCCTGCACTCGGTGGCGTACAAAAAGAATGTATCGCTCCGACGTATTTTGAACCACCGGGGAGTTGCCGGAAAATTTGCCAGACTGGCGGAGACGGAACCGCCGCCGGACATTATCTTATCTTCTCTGCCGACGCTGGAATTGTGCTTGTCCGCGGCAAAATACGGCAGGGAAAAAAAAGTGCCCGTAATTCTTGATGTGAGAGACTTGTGGCCGGACATCTTTTTAGACCTTGTTCCGTTGCCGCTGCGCAAGGCGGCCAGGGTGGCGCTGTTTCCCATGTTTGAAACGCTTAAGGCCGCCTGCGCCGGCGCCACCGCCATAACGGGCCTGACGCCGGGTTTTGTCGACTGGGGCGTTAAGCACGCCAACCGCCGGAGAACGTCTTTGGACAGGGATTTTCCCATGGGCTATTCGGACGCGGCGCCCGGCGCGGCAGCCGTCAGGGAGGCTGAAAATTTCTGGGCCGCCAAGGGACTGCCGGGCGGGAGCGATAAAAAGTTTATCGCCTGTTTCTTCGGCACGCTGGGACGTCAATTTGACCTGGAAACGGTTATAGCGGCCGCCAAAAAATTATCAGGCCGGGAGCGACCTTTTCATTTCGTGTTGTGCGGCAGCGGCGACAATTTTGATTACTACCGCAAATTGGCGGGAGGGTGCGATAATATCACTTTCCCCGGCTGGGTCAATGCAGAGCAGATATGGGTTTTGATGAGAATGTCCGCGGTGGGACTGGCGCCATATCTGAGCACCCGGAACTTTACCATTAATTTGCCGAACAAGCCCGTGGAGTATCTTTCAGCGGGACTGCCAGTAGTATCCAGCCTGAGCGGCGTTTTGGAAGAACTGCTGTGCTCCAGCAACTGCGGCGTGACGTATCCCAACCATAGTCCTGACGCCCTGGCCGCGGCGTTGATTGATTTATACGATGATCCGGGGTGGCTCGGGGAAATGTCGAAAAACGCGCACGCTTTGTACCTGGAAAAATTTGTTGCCGGAAAAGTATACACGGACATAATGGATCATTTGGAGCTGGTATGTGAAAGCTACCGTAATGAACACGCGTGAATTAACAGTTACGGGTTTTCTGAAACCTGATTGCGGAGGTGCGGCAATTCTTGAAAAGGGCTTTTGATTTATTAGTATCCTTTATTAGCCTTATTCTGCTCAGCCCGTTCTTTTTGCTGCTGGCCGTCTTGATAAAACTGGATTCCCCGGGGCCGGTTTTTTACCGGGGAGTCAGGGTGGGGCGCCACGGGAAGCCCTTCCGCATTTTCAAGTTTCGCAGCATGGTCCGGGAAGCTGAAAAATCAGGAGTGTCTTCCACCGGTGCGCGAGACGCGCGCGTTACCAGGTGCGGCCGCCTGATCCGCAAGTATAAGCTGGACGAGTTCTCACAATTAATCAATGTGCTGCTAGGAGACATGAGCCTGGTTGGGCCCCGCCCGGAAGTGCAAAAATTCGTCGACATGTATACCGGTGAAGAGAAAGCCGTTTTAAGCATGCGTCCCGGCATCACCGACTGGGCTTCCATAAAATTTAACAACGAGGGTGAAATCATCGAGGATTCGGGCATCGCGGACCCCGATGAAGCATACGCCAGGTTAATCCGGCCCGAAAAATTGCGCCTGCAGCTTAAATACCTGAAAGAGCATAACTTGTGGGTGGACCTCAGGATCATTGCCGCCACCCTTTTGAGCATAGTGTCCACACGGGTGGGGAGTAAACGACTACCAACGGATGAAAAGCATAACAACCTGAGCGCAAATTCAATGTAATTGAGCATAAAGTTAGCCCAGGCTGGAACGGCGCTTGCCGTTAGGGCGATTTTGAATCCTAATTCAAAGAGCGAGTGAGCCTGAGGATAAGGGAGGAAAGGACAGAATCGATGGACTACAAAGTGCGGTTTGTGGACCCGGCCAGGAATTACGCCATGATTAAAGATGAAATAGATCGGGCTTACTTCGAGGTAATGTCCAAGGGGGACCTGATCGACCGGCAACAGTTGAAGTCCTTTGAAAAAAACCTGGCTGAGTTCGTGGGAACCAAATACGCCGTGGGATTGAACAGCGGCTATGACGCTTTGCACATGTCCTTGCGGGCGGCCGGGATCGGCCCGGGCGACGAAGTGATCGTGCCGGCGCATACCTTCGTGGCCACCTGCTCGGCCGTGGTCAACGCAGGCGCCACGCCGGTCCTGGTGGACGTCGCCAAAGACTTTAACATCGACGCGGACAAAATTGAGGAAGTAATTACCGGCAGGACCAGGGCGATCATCCCGGTGCATTTGAGCGGCTACATGGCCGATATGCCCAGGGTCATGGCCATAGCGGAAAAATACAACCTGGCGGTCATAGAAGACGCCTGCCAGAGCCTCGGTTCCGGCATCAACGGCAAAGGAGCCGGTTCCTGGGGGCTGACGGGCTGCTGGAGCTTTTACCCCTTTAAAATTTTAGGCGGCTATGGCGACGGTGGAGCCATTACCACCAATGACCCCGACGTGGCCCTGTTTGCCACCCGGATGCGTTACAACGGGGAGGACCGGGACACCGGTGAGTATCACGGGCATGGTTTTACCTGCCTGCTGGACAACCTGCAGGCCGCTTTCCTGGATGTCAAGCTGCGCCACCTGCCGGCTTGGATCGTCAGGCGCAAGCAAATCGCGCGGCGCTACCGGGATGAGCTTTCCGGCATCCCCGACTTGCTCCTGCCGCATTACGAGAAGCCGGGTTTCGACCACGTGTACCAGAATTATACCGTGCGGGCCAGACAGGGCGATGATTTTTCCCGGTACCTGAGGCAAAACGGGGTGGAAGTGCTCACGCAGTTCCGTAAACCCTACTATAAACATGAGGCCCTGCGCCTGGCCGACCGGGGTTTCCCGGAAACCGAGGCCTTGAGCCGGGAAGTGTGCTCGCTGCCGATGAATGTTGAAATCACCGATGATGAAGCGGCCTACGTGATCAAAGTGGTGAAATCTTTTTACGGAATTTAATCATTAACGGAGGGACATATGAGAGAGTTGTCCAGGATTACCGATACTTTCTCGGAATCTGTCATAAGAGAAATGACCAGGATTTGTGACGCCGTGGGAGGGTACAACCTTTCCCAGGGATTTCCCGACTTTGAGAGTCCCGCGGCGATCAAAGGGGCGGCCGTGGCGGCCATCAACGCCGGGCTGAACCAGTACCCGGTCACTTACGGCGAGCCGGAACTGCGGGAAGCCATCAGCCGCAAAGCAAGAGAGTACAACTCTATTCACTGCGACCCGGAAACTGAGATCACGGTTACCTGCGGCGCCACCGAGGCGATGATCGCCACGCTGAAGGCTATTATCAATACCGGCGATGAGATTATTGTCTTCGAGCCGTTTTATGAAAACTACGGGCCGGACGGCATCCTTTCCGGGGCTACGCCGCGCTACGTCACCCTGTACCCGCCGGACTGGTCCTTTAGCCCGGAGGCGCTGGCCGGCGCCTTCAACGAAAGGACCAAGGCAATTATTATCAACACGCCCAACAACCCCACCGGCAAGGTGTTTTCCCGCCGGGAACTGGAGGACATCGCCGGCCTGTGCCGGAAGTGGGACGCTTACGCGGTGACGGACGAGATTTACGAGCACATCCTTTACGACGACGCCCGGCACATATCCATAGCTTCCCTGCCGGGGATGGAGCGGCGCACCATTACCATCAATTCCGTCTCCAAGACCTATTCGGTCACGGGCTGGCGGGTGGGCTGGGCCATTGCCAGTGAGCCGATCACCCGGCGCATACGCAAGGTGCACGACTTTCTGACGGTCGGCGCGCCGACACCGTTTCAGCACGCCGCCGCGGCGGCGCTGGATTTCCCCGCGGAATATTACGCCGGTTTGCGGGAGCATTATGCCCGGGCCAGGGAGTTTCTCGCCAATCTGCTGCGGGATTGCGGTTTTAAGTTCGATTTGCCCCAGGGCGCCTACTACATCATCGCCGATGCCGGCCGGCTGATGGACAGGCTGGACGTGTCAGATGACTTCTCCTTCTGCCGCAAGTTGATTGAACTGACCGGTGTGGCCACGGTGCCCGGCTCGTCGTTCTATTCCGAACCCGCCGAGAGAAAGAGGCAAGTCCGGTTTTGCTTCTGCAAGAAATGGGAAACCTTGCACGCGGTGGAAAAAGCCTTAAAAAAATTAGTGAGGTATTAATAATATGAGCAACGCGTTATTTCCTCCCCCGCCGGAATTTGAAGTCGGAAACGATCTCAATATCGGCGACTTAAAGTGGTTCCTGCTGACCATGATGCGGATCAGGGAATTTGAAGAGCGCGTGGGCGAACTGGTCGCGCAGAATAAAATTGTTACTCCGTGCCACCTCTGCACCGGACAGGAGGCGGTGGCCGCGGGAGTATGCCGCGCCCTGGCAAGGGACGACTACGTGTTCGGCAACCACCGCTCCCACGGGCATTACCTGGCCAAGGGAGGCGACCTCCGGGCGGCCATGGCCGAAGTGTTCGGCAAGTCTACGGGTTGTTCGGGGGGGCGGGGCGGCTCCATGCACCTGACGGCCCCGGAAGTGGGCATTCTCGGCACGTCTTCCATTGTCTCCGGCAGTATCGCCATTGCCGTGGGCAGCGCCCTGGCGGAATCCATCCGGGGGGGGAAACGGGTCACGGCGGTTTTCCACGGCGACAGCGTGCCCGAGGAGGGGATATGGCATGAGTCGGCCAATCTGGCGGCCCTCAAGCGCCTGCCGGTGATATTTATATGTGAGCATAACCTTTATTGCGCGCACATGCCCCTGGACAGGCGCAGGGTGCGCGATAATCTCAGCGCCGTTGCCGGAGGACACGGCCTTTCTTCCGTCACCGTGGACGGCAACAACGTGCTGGCTGTTTACTACGCGGCCCAAGACGCCGTCAAAAAGGCGCGGGAGGGGTGCGGGCCCGTTTTTATCGAATGCCGCACCTACCGCTGGCATGGGCACGTAGGGCCGAACGACGATGCGGACATGGGCCTGCGCAGCCGGGCGGAAATAGACGTCTGGCGGGAGCGCTGTCCGATCAAGTGTTTTTCCGGGTTCTTAATTGAAACAGGTTTGCTGTCCGGGCAGGCTGTGGCTGAAATGCGCGCCCTGGCCGGGGCGGAAGTGGACGAGGCGGTCGGTTTCGCCGCGGGCAGTCCCTACCCGGACCCTCAAGACCTGACCAAATATGTTTTCAAGGAGGGCGGCCAATGGCTGTGAAAAGCTACGCTCAGGCTATAAATGAAGCCCATGAGCAATTGCTGTCATCAGATCAAAACGTTTTTGTCATCGGCCAGGGGGTGGAGAGTCCATGGTGCGTGGGGACAACCACCCTGGGACTGGTGGATAAATTCGGGCCCGGCCGGGTGATCGACACCCCCGTTTCCGAAGCCGCGGTGACCGGCGCCGCTATCGGCGCCGCCATGGCCGGGATGCGCCCTATTGTGTTCCATCCCCGAATGGACTTTATGTACCTGGCCATGGACCAGATTATCAATCACTGCGCGCACTGGTTTTACATGTTCGGCGGAAAGGTGAACGTTCCCGTGACCATCCGCGGGATTATCAACCGGGGCAACGAACAGGCCGCCCAGCATTCTCAGAGCCCGTTTGCCATGTACTTGCACGTGCCCGGTTTGAAGGTTGTCTGCCCGGCCACGCCATACGACGCCAAAGGGCTGCTGGTTGCCGCCGTGCGTGACGACAACCCGGTATTATATATTGATGACCGCTGGTTGTACAACCTGGCGGAAGAAGTGCCGGACCAATTGTATCAGGTGGCCATTGGCAAGGGCTCGGTGTTGCGGGAAGGCTCGGCGGTAACGGTGGTGGCCGTGTCGTATCTGGCCGGGGAGGCCCTGAAGGCTGCCGCGTTGCTGGAATACGAGGGGATTGACGTGGAGGTGATCGATCCCCGGACCATGAAACCGCTGGACAGCAACCTGATTCTGAACTCGGTGCGAAAAACAGGCAGGCTGGTGGTGGCCGTTCCGGAATGGCCCGTTTGCGGTTTTGCCGAACACGTGGTCGCCGTTGTAACGGCTGAGAGATTCGGCCGGCTCAAAGGCCCGGTGCAGCTTGTGACCTTGCCGGACACTCCGGCCCCGGCCAGCACGCCGCTGGAAAGAGCTTATTTCCCGGGGTGCCGGGAAATTGTGCGGGCTGTGAAGAAAGCCTGCGGCAAAGGCAAAAAGCAACGATACGCTGTAACATACATTCATACGGTAGTCGATTGATCAAAGATATTCCCGGGGCGAAACGGATATGAACAGGTTGACCGGTACTGTTTTGTTAATTGTTTTAGATATAATTTCAATCAATCTGGCCCTGGTGCTGGCTTTTTACCTGCGTTTCGACGGCGCGCCGCCGCCGGGGCAGTTCGGCGGTGCCCTGGGACTGGCGCCCATGGCCACTGTGATTTATCTTGTCTTGTTCTATTTCTTTCGCCTTTATCAACGCCTCTGGCAGTACGCCGGTGTCAGCGAGCTGCTCTCCATCGTCCTGGCCGCCTTGGCCGGTTCGGCGGTCAACGTCTCCATCGCGTACTTCCGTATGGCGCCCGATATTTTCCCTCTGCCCCGCACTATTTTCATCATCTGGACGGTGTTCTTAATCCTCTTCGTGGGCTTGTCGCGGCTTTCCTGGCGGCTTTTCCGCGAATATCGCCGGCCGGTTTTAAGCCGCCGGCGGGGACAGGCCGTGCTGATTATCGGGGCGGGCGACACAGGGGCCATGGTTGCCCGGGAGTTGCGTAACCGCAAACGCAACGGAGGAGAGCCCGTCGGCTTTGTGGATGACGATCCCGCCAAGCAGGGGCGGCAGATCAACAGCCTGCCCGTTTTGGGCACGCGGGAGGATATTAGTCATTTAGTGAAAGATTTTAACGTCTCTGAGATTGTGATTGCCACGCCGGCGGTGAAGGGAAAAGTCGTCCGGGAGATCGTTGATATTTGCCACAGCGCCGGGGCCAGGCTCAGTATCGTTCCGGCTATTCATGACTTGCTGGATGGAAAGGTCAATGTGGAACCGGTCAGGGAAGTGCGGGTCGAGGACGTCCTGGGCCGGGAACCTGTGCGGGTGGACCTGGAGGCCATCGCCGGTTATGTGTGCGGGGAAGTGGTTCTGATTACCGGAGCCGGTGGTTCGATAGGTTCAGAACTTTGCCGGCAGATCGCCTGCTTTGGACCTAAACAGCTGATTTTACTGGGGCACGGCGAAAATAGCATTTACCAAATCCACCAGGAACTTAGCCGCGAACATCCGGAAATTACTCTGGTCCAGTCCATTGCGGACGTTAAAGACAGAGCGGCGGTAGACCACGTTTTCAGGAATTATGCCCCGGGTGTGGTTTTTCACACGGCGGCGCATAAACATGTGCCGTTGATGGAAATAAACCCGTCTGAAGCATTTAAGAACAATGTCCTGGGCACGCATGTGGTTGCTTCGGCGGCGGACAGATGTAAAAGCAAAGTGTTTATTTTAATATCCACGGATAAAGCCGTAAATCCCGCCAGTGTCATGGGAGCGTCAAAACGGGTGGCGGAGATGGTGGTGCAAAGAATATCGAAAACCAGTGACACCCGGTTCGCGGCGGTCCGTTTCGGCAACGTTTTAGGCAGCCGCGGCAGCGTGGTCCCTCTTTTCCGCAAACAGATTGCCGAAGGCGGGCCGGTAACAGTGACCCACCCCGAGATGACCCGTTTCTTCATGACTATCCCGGAGGCTGTGCAGTTGGTTATTCAGGCCGGCGCCATCGCCCGGGGCGGAGAGATATTCGCGCTGGATATGGGAGAACCGGTAAAAATTTTGGATTTGGCGGATAGTATGATCATACTGTCCGGCCTTGAGCCGGGGAAAGACATCGATATTTGTTTTACCGGGATCAGACCCGGCGAAAAATTGCATGAAGAAATACTTACCGAGGCGGAGGATGTCGGCAAGACCAAGCATCATAAAATCTATGCCGCCAAGCCTGAGAGCTTTGATTATCTGAGCCTGGAACAATTTTTAATCATGCTCAGCCGGCCAGATGTGATGAATTACACTTTGCTCGAAGATTTGTTGTATTCAATAATACCCGGATTTAAAAAAGATAAGATTAAATTGTTTCAAGTATCCTAAAGACAAAATTTATTATTGTTGATTGAACCGGCTGTTACACTCCCCTTTATAATTGATAAAGCCCGCTGTGTTGGTGCAGCGGGCTTTATCCGGGTTCATTCTTTGCGGAGAGCCGCAATTTCTTCTTCGCTCAGTCCGGTTGATAGGGAAATTTGTTCGTCTGTAAAACTTAATGATAACATTTTTCCGGCAATGTCCAGCGCCTTTATCTTCCCTCCCTGTTCAATCCCCTGTTTGATTCCCTGTTCAATCCCCTGTTTGATTAAATACTTTTCGCCGGATACCCGGTCCAGATACCATTTGCGTCTTTGTTGATAAGCCGCCCTGGCGAATTCGTCCGCGCTGGCCCGGGCTAGGATTTTTTCGGCCATCGCAATCACCTCGTTCCGTTTTTTAATAGTTTCGATTAGTTCCCGCTTTTCCGTGTTTGCCGCGTCTTTGATAAAGATGAGCCATTCTTCCAAAGTGGTCAGGCCGGTGGCGTCAGGGTGGCCGGATAGCTTGTTTAATTCCAGGTAATGTATCTCCAGATCGCCCACCAGTTGGAAACCGCACCGGCGTTCCCGGATGTCAAAGACACTGTGGTAGTGCTCATTTTCACGGATCAGGTTGAAGTCAAGGATATTAATGACGATGCAGGGATTGAGTTCAAAGTAAGACTCGCCCGCTACAATTTGCTCGGCGTACATGGCGGACCAGTAGTAGAGGGAACGTTTGCGGTAGTTGTCCGTGTTTCTGATTTGTATTTCAATGTCCACCAGTTCGCCTTCGGCGGTCTTCACCTTGATGTCCATGATTGATTGTTTGGCGTCTTCAAAAGGTTTGTCGGTATAAGGGTTGAGGTAAATAATATCTGTAATTTGTTCATCCTCGTCCCGGTCGAGGATGGCGTTTAAAAGGCCGTCAAGACGGTTTTGCTCTCTCGTGAATTTCCGGCGAATATCTGTTTAAAGGCAAAGTCTATCTTGGGATCCATCAGTTCAATCCGGGTTTCGGACACGTCCGGCCACATCCCTCTCAGTTTATACTGCTATATTAATTATTATACCAAATTCCGGCGGATTATAGTAAGCTCTTGTCATATAGATTTCGCAAGTCTGACACAAGGTACGCATTAGTATGTTTATCTTGTTTATCAATATGCCGAACGTTTTTATGTTATGTTTTTGGGATTAACCCCAACTGGGTTATAG
>Ga0067045_1004523_pt1 | contig 18911 bp, 17 predicted proteins | sample TerdegcTABiofilm_FD_59184 | JGI IMG/M metagenome (GOLD analysis project Ga0067045, IMG submission 59184) | Combined Assembly of (Gp0054472, Gp0054536) Wastewater bioreactor microbial communities from Singapore -Terephthalate degrading... | reverse complement strand
TGAGTATGTTCATCATCTTTATCAACAAGTTATTGGAAAATATTTATTACAGTTATTTATTGATTATGCTAATGGTAAAAATGTTGATTTAGAAGAGTATAGCAAAAAACAATGCCATATTAGTTTTTAAATGAAGCAATCGCTCATCTACTTTCTGATTATTTCGAGCAGTATTGCTTTAATATAGAAAATATAAGTGATTATAAAATAAATGAGAAAAATCTATTAGAACTTTTAAAAAATAAATATAAAGATGAAGAAATGCTTTATGAAAAGAAGGATCCAAAAATAATTATGCCAGAATATGAAGAGCATTTAGAAACAAGGCAATATTTCTTCGATTTTTTATTGTATCTTATTAAAATTAATGGATATGATAATTTTAAGATGTTTTTATCAAATATCTTTATGGGCAGTTTCAAAAACATGGATGAATTATTCAATCATTATTTCAAAATGAATATTTATGATTTTTTTAATAGTTGGAAAGAAGCTAAGTAAATACTAGTTTATTTTATTTCTTTCAATGTAATTTGATTTAATATTTTTAATAAAAGCTCAGTAGGTTTTTGACTTTCAAAAGTATTGTGAGAGAATTCGTTATCTATAAGCAAAGAAACAAAACCATGTACCAAACTCCAAATTGTCATTGTCATCTCATCCAATGGACAATTTCTTAATATCTCTTTTTGTTGACATTCTCTTACTATATCTTGAACCATCGAAAAACATCGTTTTGAAGCTTTAATATATTCAGGATACTTCTCTTTATCCTTTTCTATGATCCCAGAAAATGTAATTCTAAAATGATCGGAATCTGTTAAGGCAAATTCAAGATAAGCTAATGCTGCTTCTTTAAGCTTTTTTTCTGGCAAATCATGAGGTATATCTTTTATTTTTATAAATATTTTTTCATAGATACGATTGAATCCTTCAGATGAAATCGAGGCAATAAGATCTTGTTTATTTTTAAAGTGCGCGTAAGGTGCAGCATGACTAACCCCTGCTTTAGTTGCGACTTTTCTTAAAGATAATGCTGAAATACCTTGCTGTGAAAGTATTTCAATACCAGCTTTTATAAGAGCATTTTTCAAATCACCATGGTGATATTTTTTTTCTTCCATAACACAAAAATTTTACAAAAAATCTTGACAATGTCAAGTTATATATTAAAATCTTTACGATGTAAAGATAATTCAAATATTAAAGGAGTATATCATGGGTCTATATGTTAAAGAGAAAGAAATTTTATTAGAGACTTCTAAATTACTTGTTTCTAAAGGATATCTACTTGCTACTGGAGGTAATTTATCATTAAAAACATCCGATGAGAAAAGTTTTTTGATAACTCCTTCAAACTTTGATTACTTCAAAATGACTATTGATGATATCTGTGTTTTAGATCTAAATATGAATATAATTGAAGGTGAAAGAAAACCATCTATAGAATCATCAATGCACTGCCTTGTTTATAAAAACAGAAAAGATGTAAAAGCAATTATTCATACCCATCAGGTATATGCAAGTACACTTGCACTCATAGATATGCCTGTCCCGGCTTTATTTGATGAACAAGTTAGATTCTTGGGTAAAAGTATTCAGATAGTTCCATATGCACCATCAGGTACAATATTTTTACAGAAAAATTTATCAAAGTTCATAAGAAATTATCATAATGCTTATATATTAAAAAACCATGGGGTAATATGTTTCGGAGACTCTATAGAAAGAGCAATAGATAATATTGAATTAGTCGAAAAATGCTCACTTACATATCTTTTAGCCTTATGTACAGAAAGGAAGATATCAAAAATCCCTGATATCGTTAAAGAAGTGGCTTTTCATAAACTAAGAGAGGATCAAAAAAAGTTTGATAAAAATATATAAAAAATTCTTAAAAGGAGACAATATGGAATACGGAATTTCAAAATATCCAGATGTTGATTTAGTATTTAAACAACTTTATAAACTTGTTGATCTACCTTTAGTTGAGATCAAAAAAGAAAAGATGGACGAATATTTGAAATATTTTGATGAAAAATGCATAAATTCAAAGCTTTTGCACGAAAAGGCAAAGAATTATATACCAGGAGGAGTACAGCATAATCTTGCCTTTAATTATCCTTTTCCGATAGCCATAAAAAAGGTAGAAGGTCCATATATGTATGATATTGATGGAAATAAATATATAGATTTCCTTCAAGCAGGTGGTCCAACGGTCCTTGGAAGCAATTATGATTATGTAAGAAATAAAGTAATTGAAGTTATCAATGATTGTGGACCTGTCACTGGCTTATTTCATGAGTATGAGTTAAAACTTGCTGAGCTTGTTAATAAATATGTCCCTTCATGCGAAATGCTTAGAATGTTTGCTTCTGGAACAGAAGCAGTAATGGCTGCCATTAGGGCTGCAAGGGCTTTTACAAAGAAAAAGAAAGTTATAAAAGTTGGTGGTGCATATCATGGTTGGAGTGATTCAATGGTTTATTCACTTCATATTCCAGGAACTAAAAGATTCGAATCTAAAGGGATTCCAAAAGGAGCTACATCAAATACACAAGAGATTTTTCCAAACGCAATTTCCCAGCTAAGAAGAAGACTTTTAATCAATAAATTAAATGGAGGAACAGCTGCAGTTATAGTCGAACCATTAGGTCCAGAAAGTGGAACAAGACCAGTACCATTTGATTTTAACAAAAAGGTAAGAGAGCTTTGTGATGAATTTGGGGCACTTCTTATTTTTGATGAAGTAGTTAGCGGATTTAGAATAGGAATGGGTTGTGCTCAGGGATATTTTAATGTTAAACCAGATTTGACAGTATTTGGAAAATGCATAACAGGAGGGTATCCTATGGCTGGAGCAGTTGGAGGTAGGAAAGATGTAATGATGTGCTTTTCTTCAGGTCTTGGAGGAACAGGTGAAAGAGCATATGTAGGAGGAACATTATCAGCAAATCCTTTATCATGCGTTGCTGGCTATTATGCATTGCTAGAAATGGAGAGAACAAATGCTCCAATTCTAGCAGGTAGGGCTGGAGATAGGTTAGCTGAAGGATTAAAAAAAATAATGGAAAAGTACAATCTTCCTTTCGTAGTTTATAATCAGGGCTCTATCGTTCATCTTGAGACCTCTGCTGTAATGCTACTTGATACAAGGAAAATATTTAAAGTGCTTAAAGAATTAAAACCACGAAAACATATGATTGAACAGATGGGAGCAGCATATATGGCAAATGGGATAGTCACATTAGCTGGAAGCAGGCTTTATACAAGTATGGCAGATACTGATGAAATAATAGATGATGCATTGAGGAGATTTGATTCTATTTTTCAGAATGTTGGACTATAAAAATTGTTATAAAAACATCAATATTTTATTAAAAACATTAATATAGAGGTATAAGATGGAACTGATATTATCTGTAGATCTCGGGACTTCAGGAATAAAGGTAGGATTAGTTAACACTTTTGGAGAAATAATCGCATGGGAAAAAGAGCAAATAGATCTATATCTATTCGAAGATGGTGGTGCAGAACAATCTCCTCAGCAGTGGTGGTCTGCTTTTACAAGTGCAAGTAAAAGATTATTGGAGAAAAATTCTTCTTTGAAAAAAGATGTTGTTGCGATATGTTGTTCTACCCAAGGAGAAGGGACAATTCCAATCGACGAAAATGGTGAACCGCTTCATAATTGTATTTTATGGATGGATATGAGAGGAGCAAAATCACTGAAAAATCATTTTAAAGGATTAGTAAACTATGAAGGTGTCAGTATTTCGCAAGTAATTCGCTGGATAAGACTAACTGGCGGTATGCCTTCATTAACGGGAAAGGATCCAGCAGGTCATATGTTATATATTAAAGATTTTATGCCTGATATTTATAAGAAAACATATAAATTCTTGAACGTTCTTGATTATTTTAATCTGAAACTTACTGGAAAATTCGTCGCAACTTATGATTCAATATTGACTTCATGGGTCACAGATAATAGAAATCCAGAAAAAATAGATTATTCTAAGGCACTATTAAATAGATCCGGAATAGATATTGATAAATTTCCTGATATTATTGCTCCAACTGATATTGTTAGTAATGTAAAGGCAGATATCGCTTCAGAATTTGGATTAAATGACAATGTCAAAGTAGTTGCTGGTGCTATAGATACGACAGCTGCCGCTGTTGGTTCGGGAGCAGTAGAAGATTATGAGTTACATCTATATTTAGGTACTTCTTCTTGGCTTGCGGCACATCTTCCTTTTAAAAAAACTGATGTTGTACATTCAATCGCATCACTTCCCTGTGCAATACCTTCAAGGTATCTTCTCATTGGACTTCAAGCAACAGCTGGTGGAAATCTTGTTTTTTTAAAAGATAATATCTTATATCATAAAGATGAACTTCTATTAGAAGCTCAAAAACCAGATATTTATAAAGTTCTCGATCAGATAGTGCAAAGGGTTCCAGCTGGTTCAAATGGTATAATATATACACCATGGATATGGGGAGAGCGTGCTCCAATTGATAATCGTTTTGTTAGGGCTGGCCTTTATAATATTTCATTAAAAAATACAAGAGAAGATATAATAAGAGCGTTTTTTGAGGGTATCGCATTAAATACAAGATGGCTTTTAAATCCAGTTGAAAGATTTATGAAAAAGAAGACACAAAAAATTAATATAATTGGAGGAGGGGCACAATCAGATACATGGTGTCAAATTTTTGCTGATGTTCTTGGAGTAAAGATGTATCAGGTAGAAAATCCTATTCTTGCAAATTTACGAGGAGCAGCTTGGATTGCTTCGGTTGGGATAGGGAAACTTTCATTTTCAGACATCCCAAGTCTTATTAAATATAAAAAGATATATGAGCCTCAAACAGAAAGAAAAAAAGTATATGATAACTTATTTAAAAACTTTAAAGAAATTTATAAGAGGATGAATGGATATTATGTAAAAGTAAATAAATAGAGAGAAGAACAAAAAGATAATAAAGTAAAAAACAATAAAAATAAGGGAGTAGATATGCAACAAAAAGAATATAAACTCTATGGTTATCGTTGGGTCGTATTAGCTTCTTTTATGCTTGTAAATTTAGCTATTCAGGTTCTTTGGATAAGTTATGCTCCTATATCTAGTCTTGCTGCTAGTTTTTATGGAGTAAATGATCTTAAAGTAGGTCTTTTAGCTATGCTATTTATGATTGCGTTTTTGCCTTTATCTTTTCCAGTTTCTTGGGCTATAGATACAATTGGTTTTAAAAAATCTGTAAGTATTGGGGTAATTTTGATGGGAATATTTGGATTAGTCAGGGGACTTGCAGGAAAAAATTTTACACTGGTATTCATAAGCACTATATTTTTAGCTATTTCTCAGCCATTTTTACTAAATTCCTGGACAAAAATTGCAGCATTGTGGTTTTCAACAGAAGAATCTGCGACAGCTGTTGGACTCGTAACACTATCAAATTTGCTTGGGACAGCAACAGGTATGGCACTTACACCGATTTTAATTGAAAAACTGACAATTCCATTTGTTCAATTTATCTATGGAGGTTTTGCCTTTCTTTCTGCACTTATTTTCATAATCTTTGCAAGAGAAAAACCACCTACACCCCCATGTAGTGAAGGTCAAGAAGTAAGAGCTCTTATGCTTGATGGGTTAAAACATGCTTTTAAGGTAAAATCATTTTTAATTTATCTTTTGATTTCATTTATTGGAATGGGTATTTTTAATGGAGTACTGACTTGGATAGAAAATATTATAAGACCAAGAGGGTTTAACCCAATTCAAGCTGGAACCTTAGGAGCCTTAATTCTTGTAGGAGGAATCTTAGGAGCCCTCATTATGCCTATTTTTTCCGATAGAAAGAAAAAAAGAGTACCTTTTATATTTCTTGGTTTTTTGTTATGCATTCCAGGCTTGGTCGGCTTAACTTTTGCAAAAAACGAGTATCTACTATATATAAGTGGGTTTTTTATGGGATTTTTCTTAGTAAGTGCAAGCCCAATAGGGATGCAATATGCTGCAGAAATCACAAGGCCTACTCCTGAAGGAACATCAAATGGTATAATCCAATTTTTCGGTCAAGCTTCTGTTGTATTTGTTTATCTTATGGAAGCTTTGAAGACTAAAAATGGAAGTTTTACTCCGGCAATACTTCTTGCCCTTTTACTAATGTTTCTATCATTAATCTTTATTATATTTTTAAAAGATCCAGATAAAATAATGAAACAAATTTAAATTCTTTTATTGTTTCCATCATAAGGTTCTTTATAAAACCTGAGAAGTACCAAAAAAATAGAATCAAAAATTTTTCTTCTTATTATTTTCCTAATGCATTTTTAATATTTTTAATAAGATTTTCAGCTGTTATGCCATATCTATTTTTAAGGTAATCTAATGTTCCAACTTCACCGAATAGATCTTGAACACCAAGTCTTATTATTTTTTTAGGATAATTTTCGCTTAAGACCTCACAAACAGCAGAGCCAAGACCATTAATTACTTGGTGATTCTCAAAAGTCAAAGTAACCTTACTATTTTGAGCTAAAGATATAATTAACTCTTTATCTATAGGTTTTACACTAATCATATCTACAACTGTAATATTGATCCCTTCGTTTGACAAGATTTGAGCCGCCTTTAATGCTTCATTAACACAAACAACACCTAAGGCAAAGACAACTGCGTCATTCCCCTTGGTTAATATTTTTCCCTTACCAAATTCAAATTCTTCAGTTTCATTATAAATTGTATTTGTCGCTTTTCGATGAAGTCTCATGTATGTACAGCCTTTGTGATATGCGCTTTTGATTAAAAGCTTTTTTAATGAGACTGGATCGGATGGTTCAAAGACGATTAAATCAGGTATGACTCTTGTTAGAGCGATATCTTCAAAAGGCATATGTGTCCCACCGTTAAAAGCAGCAGTAACCCCAGGGTCAGCACCAATTAGTTTTACATTTAATTTTGCATAATTTGCAGAAATAAAGAATTGATCATGAGCTCTTCTCGTTGCAAAGCAAGCAAAAGTGGCTGCAAAAGGGATTTTACCGACAGCAGAAAGACCACTTGCAATCCCAACCATATTTGCTTCAGCAACACCTACATCGAAAAATCTTTCTGGAAATTTTTTTGCAAAAGAAGCCGTCCCTGTCGATTTCATTAAATCAGCTTCAAGAACAACGATATTTGGATCTTTTTCTGCAAGTTCTATTAAAGTTTCTGTATATACCTGACGCATTTCCTTTTCAGCCATATATCTTCTCCTCATCATAATTATTTCTAAATTATATTTATTTTTATCTATAAAAATTTAATTTATATTTCTTTGTGCTATTTCTGTATAATTTTTTTCTTTTATAAGTCATTTTCTTTTTCTAGCTTTTCTATTGCTTCAGCTGCCATATTTTTATCAAATGTCATATTATGGCTTTCTACCTTTCCTTCCCCAGGATAGAATCCTTTCCCTTTTATGGTGTCACATATAATCATGGATGGTCTATATTTTTCGTTTAATGCTCGATTTATAGCAAAGTCAAGCTGCTCTAAGTCATGTCCATTTACTCTTTGAACATACCAACCAAAAGAAAGCCACTTTGAAGTTATATCTTCAATATTCATTATCTCATGTAGATATCCATCTATTTGCATCTTGTTGTAATCAGTGAAGGCTATTATATTGGAAAGCTTAAATTGTGATGCAGCCATTGCTGCCTCCCAGATCTGTCCTTCGTTACTTTCACCATCCCCTATTATACAATAAATATGATTGTTTAATTTATCTAGTCTACATCCTAAAGCCATTCCAACAGCAGCAGAAAAACCCTGACCAAGAGAACCTGCTGTCATATCTACACCTGGAGTTTTGGTTCTATCACAATGACTTGGAAGTCTTGTCCCACCTTGATTTAATGTGTTTAACCATTCTATAGGGAAAAAACCTTTACTGGCTAAAGTGGCATAAAGAGCAGGACCAGCATGACCTTTTGAAAGAACGAATCTATCTCTATCTATTTTATCTGGATTTTTAGGATCGACATTTAAGTATTTATAATAAAGAATTGTAAGTATTTCAACTATTGAAAGAGAGCCACCAATATGCCCAACACCAAGATTTCCAATCATAGAAATTATAAGTTTTCTAATTTCCTTAGCTTGGTTTTTTAACTTTAAAAGAGTTTGAGCTTCCATTTCATACCTCTTTATATAATTTTTTATAAAATTTTTTCTAAAATCTTGTAATAATCTATATTTTTTTTACTATTTATATTAATGAATTAAAAATGAATTTAAAAAGGAGTAATAGAATAATTAAATGAATAATAAGCTAAAAAATTAAAAGCCAACAACTTTTCTTCAATTCAATTTATGCATAAAAAGTGAAAAATGCAATTTTAAGAAGTTTGATAAGTTATAAAATTCTGTTATCTTTTGAATTAGAAAAGGTACTTAATTAAGTAGCATATCCTTTTTCAATACATTCATTAGATATATTTGTTAAGAAACAATAGTTTTAGATATATTTAAGTTATAAGAAATAATAGTATTAGATATGATTATGAGGTATTATTGTGTTAATAATAAATACAATATATTAATTAAATTTAAGGAATGAACATGCGAGTAATGAAAGAAAATGAAAATAATGACAAACAAATTTCTGCTATTAGAGAAAAGATTGAAAATTTATTAAGTTTAGAGGAAGAAAAAAAACCTTTTTCAGAAAAGGAACTTTTAAGGTATCTTAAAAAATTATTGAACCTATTAGAATCAGGCTTGATTCGGGTTGTTGATAAAATAGATAACCAATATATGGTAAATGAATGGGTCAAAAAAGCCATATTACTCTTTTTTAAGTATGGTAAAATAAGGAAATGGAAAGAAGATGGTATTATCTATCTTGATAAGTTTCAATATAGAGGAAGTGATGGTAATTTTCGTTTTTTACCAGGATCAATTTTAAGGGAAGGTGCATTTGTTGGTAAGGGTACTGTAGTTATGCCACCTTCATTTATAAATGTGGGAGCATATATAGATGAGAAGAGTATGGTGGATTCACTGGCTTTGATTGGAAGTTGTGCTCAGATAGGTAAAAATTGTCATATCTCTGCTGGTACTATTATCGGTGGTGTTCTTGAACCTGCTGTAGCAAGACCAGTAATAATTGAAGACAATGTTTTTGTAGGTGGCAACTGCGGTATCTATGAAGGTGTTATTATAAAAAAGGGTGCCGTAATCGGTACTGGGACTATTATCAATGGTTCTACACCTATAATCGATATAACAAACAACAAAGTTTACTTTAAAGAAGTTCCAGAAAATGCTATCATTGTTCCTGGTGCAAGACAAAAAAAAAGCGAAAATGATACTTATTTTATTCAAGTTCCATTAATAATAAAATATAGAGATCAGTTGAAAGATCCATCAAAAGTAGATTTAAATGATATTTTGCATGATTTTTAAATTTTTATATTTTAGATTCTTACTAAAATTCAAAGAATGAAAAAATACTCCGATAGAAACTGGATAAAAAATGAGTAAAAGATTTTTTAGGAAAAATTTAACTAAGAAAAGCGAAAATAAAATATATGTTGAAAGAAAAAAGACAACTTTAGCATTAAATGAATCATCTATCTCTACTATTTCACTTTTAAGTGATTTTGAAAAAGAAAAGATATTAAATGCAAGGATAGAAAAGTATCCCACATCTGACTTCATTACACCATTTTTAACTTCATTAAAAGAATATTGTAAAGTAAATTCAGAGCAGCAGATCCTTATCGCAAATGGTATTGATGAACTACTTTATTTTCTTTTTATTGCTATAAACGAAAAAAATGCGAAATGCATTGTAAATGTTCCGGCATATCCAGATTACAAAAATTACGGAGAATCGGTTGGACTTTCATTTATAGAAATTCCTCTAATAGAAAACTTCGACTCCAATGTAGAATATAATATTGATATAAAAAGATTGGTGAAAAAAGGTAAAAGAAAGGATGTTAAGGCAATAATATTTACAAATCCAAATAATCCTACCGGAACTCTTTTCCCATTGGCTGATATTATTTATGTTATGCAAAAACTTAAAGATAAACTGATAATAATCGACGAGGCATATATTGAATTTTGTCTTGATAAAACAATGATTCCACTTTTAAATGAGTTTGAAAATCTTGTAATCTTACGAACTTTTTCCAAAGGGTTTTTATCTCCTGGTTTAAGATTGGGATACCTTGTATCAAATGAACATATTACTTCACAGCTTAAAAAAGTCTTCCCAGTTTTTCCTGTATCACAAATTAGCATTGAGATTGGTAAATTGTTGTTGCAAAATAAAGATGAGATTTCAAAAGTAAGACAACAGATAATTGATAATAGACAAGATATCTATGAAAAATTGAGAGAATACAGAGAAAAAGGATATATATCAAAAGTGTATAAATCCAACACGAACTTCCTGTTATTTAGTTTTAAAGCAGAAGAGAGAATGAAAGAGTGTTATGATTTTCTTTTAAAAAATGAAGTATCTGTTAGAAATGTATCTTCGAAATATTTAAAAAACTCTTTAAGAGTTACGGCTACAAATGATAAAGAAACAGCAATTTTCTTAAATACTATTAATGAATTTTTCAATGGACATAATAATGAATAAAAAATAAAATATTGTTAAAAGGATAAAAATGCAAAATATTTCTTTGATGGGATTTGATCTTCATAAGATAGTCAAAAATACAGGTAGAAAAGTAAAAGGGCTCTATATTGGGGGAGTTTTAGTAGATGGAAGGCATAAATTTTTAGCTCATTCTGATGGAGATATTTTAATTCATGCCATTATAGATGCTATATCTTCCTATACTATCGGTAAAGATATTGGTCAACTTTTTCCAGATTCAGAAAAGATGTATAAAAATTACCCATCTGAAAAATTATTAGAGAAAACTTTAAGTTTAATCGACCAAAGATATAAGATTCTTAATATCGATGCAGTCATAGTGATTGATAAGATAAAAATAGCTCCCATTAAGGATAAAGTAGTAGAGAATTTGAAAAAATCATTTCCAGATGCCAAAATAAATATTAAAGGCAAAAGAACAGAGGGAGGATTTAAGAAAAATTATGGTTATTGTTGGGTGATTTGTAATATAGAATGTATATAAAATATACAAAAAGATTAAGCAAAGAATTAAATTGTTTTGAAATTGAAAAATAAAATAAAGAAAAATAATTAATAAATTAAAGAAGCATAAATAATTAGATACTTTTTATTTTCTTCATCTATAATATCTTAATTCAGAATTTTCAATCCCTATTTACACTCAACTCAATTTATTAAATATTAATTATCTGTGGCATAAAAATTGCTATGATTATTACAGTTTGTTTCTCAAATTCCTAACATTAAATTTGGGGGGTTATGATGATAAAAGAAGCTACAGTTATTAAAATTAACGAAATGGATTATGAAAACGATCATTCATATACTAACTATATAATCGATTATAATAAATATTTTGATAATTATCTTGACTTTGAAGATAAGGATAATGAAAAAGAGATACAATATGTTGAAAATGATAATTCTTCAAATGATGATAAAGACTACCTATTAAGAACATATCTTCAGGATATCAAAAAGGTACCTCTTCTAACTCGTGAAGAGGAAATAGAACTTGCTAAAAAAGCTAAAGAAGGCGATGAAAAAGCAAAAGAAAAGATAGTTGCAGCAAACTTAAGATTTGTAGTTTCTGTAGCTAAACAGTATCAAAATCAAGGTATGTCTTTGATGGACCTTATAGCTGAAGGCAACATTGGATTATTAAATGCAGTTGAAAGATTTGATCCTGATGCTGGAAATCACTTTATCTCTTATGCAGTTTGGTGGATTAGACAATCTATAATGAAGGCATTATCAGAAAAAACAAGAACAATAAGATTACCTTTGAATCAAGTAAGCACACTTTTTGCGGTTGAAAAGGCCGAGGATTCACTTATGAATGATGGTGAAAATATTTCAATAAAAAAGATTGCAGAAAAACTCAATATCAGCGATGATAAGGTAGCTACAATTATAAATGCTGCTTCTGAAATTGAAAGTCTCGATATGCCAGTATCTGACAATGCAGTTTTTGGAGATATAATTCCAGATAATTCCGAAACCCCTTTAGATATGGCTTTAAAAATGGATATAAAAGATATAGTAAATGTTGCTCTATCTTCTCTTTCTGATAAGGAAAGGAAGATAATAAAATTAAGATTTGGATTATATGATGGTAAAGAAATGTCTCTTTTAGAAATCGGGAAAAGATTTAATCTTACAAAAGAAAGAATTAGACAGATAGAAAAAAGAGCACTTCAGAAGATTATGAATTGCCAGAAACTTTCAGAATTTCATCAAGAATATGTTGCTTAAAACTCGATTGACTTAAATATAATTTTTCAAAAGGGGAATCACTAAAATCGGGATTCCCTTTTTTATTTTGATACTGTGTAGAAATTACCCATGCATGATAAATTTTCTCGGATAGTTCTTTAAATTCACTATTAACCCTAAATGTTAAATTAAGTTTTTCAGCATTTTTAAAAATATTAAGCATATTGTGTAGATATGGACCAACAATGACAAAGCATTCTTTTAATAAAGGTTCATATATGTTGTGTCCACCTCCAAGTTCAGCGAATGTTGCTCCAACAATTGCAACTTTTGAATATTTATAAAGATAATCAAGTACCCCAAATTCGTTTACTATTATTATAAAAGGTTCGTCTTTGCTTATTTTTGAATGATTCAAGTCTTCAAGTTCTTTAGTTTTAATATTGTTTATTAGTTCATAATATGATTTATTAATATTTTGATTTTGGTTTTCAAAACTTGATTCTAAATTGCTAAAGAAAATTTTAATTTCATCTTTTATACTTGAGTAAAATACAGATTTAATCCCTTTTTTAATTGCGTTTTCATGAATTTCTTTGCTTCGGTTGGGATGTCTAGGTGCAAGAAAAATCAAAAAATCTAAGCAATCCTTAGTATTTAACAAATTATCTTTAAGAAATTTAATTGAATCAAAAAAAATATCTTCCTCTTCTTCATGAGTAGAAGCAAAAATAACAGAGTTTTTTAAGTTACTCACTTTTTCTTCTGCCATCTTAAGTGTTTTAATATCAACATTATCTAATTTAACTTTATAAAAAGGAAAATTATCTGGATATTTTTCTTTGCTTTCAGTCAAAAAGATTATATCGGATAATCTTAGTAAATTTATATAAAATATTGAAGATAGTTTAGATTTAAGCAATGAAGGTCGAATCTGCAAAGTTATTATAGAAATATTTAAAAGAAAAGATGCAATAAAGTAAGAAGGCCAGAACTCATGTTCCAAAAATATTATAGAATCTGGCTTAGACATAGAAAAAATAAGAGTTAGATAAAAAATATTAGGTAAAGGAAGATAAAAAATTTGTGAATAATTTAAGTTTAGGTTTTTATCTCTTCCAGTAATTGAAGTAGTAAATATTAAAAGATTTACATTATTTGATTCAAATAATGTTTCTACTGTAGAAATCTCACCTGCAGAAGTCGCAACACATATAATAAATGGAGAATTTTTATTGCAAATTGAATTCTTATAATTTGATATGTTTTTGAATATATAAAAAAGATTAAATCTTTCGTTGAAATATCTTTTTTTATCTGATCTTTTTATATTAAAAAGGATATCTATCATCAAGAAAATTGGGATAATAAAGATTGATAAAAGAAAAAGAAGAAAAAGAAAAAAAGAATGGAAAATTCTTAATTTTTGTCTTTTCATTTCTTTAAATAAAGATATATATTAATTGGTTTATTTCAAGCAAAAAGATTAATTTTCTAATGATAAGATGGATGATGTCGAAAAATAAAAAAATAACTTTAAAATCAAATAATAAAAAATGGCAAAAGATATAAATAAAATCTTAAAAACAATTGAGCACTTTGGAGAGGGGTCCTTTGACGAGATAGACCAAATTGTAGAAGGTGAAAAATCTCTCATTTCAGCGGTAGATAAAGAAATACTATCAGATATAACAGAGGGGAAATCTTCTATTGATCTAGATTTGGATTCAATATTGGGAGAGGACCTGAAAGCTATTGGAGGAGAACTTCCAATAGAAGAATCAAAAGTAAGTGAGATACCTGAAGAGTTAAATTTAGAAGGGGTAATAGAAACTCCATCTCTTGAAGAACCTGTTTTTGAAGAAGCTAAAGAAGAAATAAAACCCAAAAAAGAAATAAAGATACAAAAAGAAGAAAAGCCTAAGAAAGAAAAAAAACCATCAATCAAAGAGGAAAAAGTAGAAGAAGAATTTGGCGGTCTTGAAGGGATAGAATTCGAAGGGTTAGAAGGTTTAAAAGAACCGTCAGCTTTTGAAGAACAGCCATTAGAAGAATTGCAAGAAGTAAAAGAAGAAATACCTGAAATAGAAACTGCACCATCTGAACTTCCTTCAACAGAAGAATTCGATTTCTCTAGTTTTGGAGAAGGACCTGAAGCTTTTAGTGAAGGATTTCAAGAACCTATTCAAGAACCTATTACTGAAGAGATTGGGGAAGTTCAAAAAGAAGAAGAAAATGTTGAAATCCCTGAAGAATTTATAGATCTTTCTTTGGCAGCAAGTGGTATTCCTATTGAAGCTGGTATAGAGCATGAGAAACCCCATGCTGATTACTCAAGCATCGAAATTTCAGATGAAGATGTACATATAATAATAAATACATTAAAAAATTATCCAGCTTGGCTTTCAAATGAGATAAAGAATTTAATACTAAACGATGCACTTTCTCCAAATGAACTTGAGGGACTTATAGATTTGCTTTCCAATAATGTCCATTGGAAAGCAGTTATGGAATACTTAAAAAATACTCTGAATATTGATTTATCGTATCATTTGACACCAGAAGAGAAAATATATATCCCTACTTTAACCGAAAAGTTACTTCCTTATATAAAATGGATTAGTGCCATAACTATTCTTTCAATAGTGCTTTTTGTAATTATTTTCCAATTTTTTATTGTACCAAATCAAGCCCAAAATTATTATAAAGCAGCAATAAATGTCCTTGAAAAAGAAAACAATGTTGAAGTTGCTGTTCAAAATTTTAATAGAGCAGCCTCAATGCGAAAATTCGAAAAGTATTATCTTATCTTTGGGAGATTGCTTTTAGAGCGTAACTACTTAGATCAAGCAGAACAGATCGCATTGAGGGGAAAGAGTGTGTGGCCTTACAATCTTTCTTTTTATGAGCTGCTTTCAGATATTTATTTGGCAAAAGGTGGAGATAAAAATAAGGAAAGAGCATTTACAATCCTAGAAGATCTATTAGCAGATAGAAAATTTGCAGCTAATCAAGATACATATATCGCAATTGCAAAAAGATACGAGATGTTTGAAGAGTATCAAGAAGCAATAAATATATATTCAGAAGGATTAAGGCACTTCCAACCAGACTTTAATTATCTTGTAAGAATGTTAAACAACTTTGTTATTTTAAGAAATTATGAAGCTGCTTCTGATTTATATTCAAAGATAGATAAAAGATTCAAAAAAATGGTTGATCCAGTTGTTTTTACAAAGCTAAGTGAATTTTTCTTGGATGTCAATAAACCTTTTGAAGCCAAAGATGTTTTTGATAAAATATTAAAGTATAACCCCACTTTTGCTCCAGCCTATCTTCCTTATGCACATTATTATGAAAAGATGAATCAACCCGATATTGCTTTACAAGGTTTATTGAAGGCAGAGAAGTTGATAAACCATGGATTATATAAAGAAACAGAGGAAAAAGTATTTGATAAGATCTTAAATGAGATAGGTGAATTATATTACGATAAAAATGATGATACTTTAGCTTATACTTACTTTGAAAAAGCTATATCAGAAAATCCACAGTTTGCTAAGGCTTACTATAATATTGGAAGACTAAACTATTTCTTCTACAATAGATATCAGCAAGCACTAAGTAATTTTAATATGGCTCAAAGTTTAGGTTTTTCGAATGATTATCAAAAATATATGGTTGGTTGGATACAGTATCATTTAAAAAATTATGAAGAAGCTTTGTTTTCCTTTTTACAACTCGAAATCGAACATCTATCAAATATAGACCTGAAACTTGCTATTGGAAATTCACATATCAATTTTGGTAAACCAGAATTAGCCATAGGATATCTTGCAAACTATGTTTCCTACTGGGAAAACATGGAAAGGCAGCTTAGAACAAGAGAAATAAAAAATCCAAAAAGACAAGAAGCCTTAATAAAACTTGCAGTTGGTTATAATAACTTAGGTGTGGCTTATTCNCTTTTAGCTAAAGAGAAAAAAAATCCTTCTTATGANTCAGAAGCCCTNAGATTATTCATAAAATCTCAAGAAATATACAACTANATTTTCCCTGGNAGAGTTTCAAACGCCGAAAGTTATATTAATTCGATGTATATTCTTCACCCAGAAGTAAAAAGATCTTTACTTTTGATGGATAATGAAAATTATTTCCCAAAGATGATTTTTTAAAAAATATTCATTATTATAATGTTATAATTATTATATTTATTATACCTTTATTGACTATTTATAATTAACTATATTGACTATATATTTCAATTTATCATTTAATACCTGTTTCATTTTTTTTTTTATTAATAAGCCTCAGACCACCCCACCACCCACCCTGATATTTTTTATTATATCTTTTTTAGTTTTTAATATATAATATTTTTATTGCAAGGTTATATTAAATCTTTAATACATTTTTATTATTTTATTTAGTATTTTAGTAGTGGTGTCATAATAATATTGTTAATAGCATTATTATAATATTGTTTTAGTAGTAATGATATATTATTACTTTAATAATATTACAATAGTTGTAATGGTATAATAGTACTTTAGTAATATTGTAAAAGTTGTTGTAGTATAATAGTAATATATTAGTGTGATTGTACTTTTTGAGTATTGTAATAGAGGTAGTTTAAAAGTTGCAAAATTTTAGTGGTGAAACTATATTTGGTCAATTTTTGTGCCATAATAATATTTATAGAATTTTTACTGTGTAAAAACAAAATTGATCTATAATCAAGGATAATAAAAATCTAAATAAATATGCTATATTTGAAAATTTTTTATACCTAAATAGTAATATCTTTCTATGGCTTAGAATAATATTAATATATAAATTTAATTGAGATAAAAAAGTAGCGAAAAATTAAATATAGGCAAAGGTAAAGTTTAATGATATGGATAAATAGATTAGATTACTATTCTTATTAAATTGAGATAATAAAAAATGAACAAGTAAAACTGAAAAAAATTCAAAAAAAGGTAAAGAAATGAAAATAAAAAAATGAGATTAATTTTATAAAAAGGTCTATCATTATTTTGATAAAGTTTCAATGGGAAAAAACAATTTTTGTGAAAAAAAGATAGAGAGTGATTTCCCATAAAAATTTAAGTAAAGATTAGGAGGAAATCATGGCAAAGGTTAAGAACATGTACAGTCCAGAAGATAAGGTAAGGATTGTGCTAGAAGGATTAAGTTATCCAGATGGTATAGCAAAGTATTGCAGGAACAAAGGGATATGAGATACATTATTTTATAAGTGGAAAAATCAGTTAAAAAAAAATGCAAAACTTGTATTTGGACCAAAAGCTAAAGAAACAGAGGTAGAAGTAAGACTTAAGGATGAATTGGGAAGAAAAGATATGATTATAAGCGAGCTAGTAGCAGAGAATTTGGCGATAAAAAAAAAGAATTTAATATAAGCACGCATAAGCATATAGTGGATGAATCAGTTATGGAAGATGTAGTGCAGACAGGGAAACGATATAAGATCTATGGTATAAGGCTTAGCGAATACTGAAAAGAGATAGGGATATCTCTGAGCTGATGGTACAGGATGCAAAGGGTATTGCATAATGGGATACAGCTAAAGAGAAGCCATAAGCCCACGGCAAGTCCTTATGCTTTAACGCTGGGAGAACAAAAATTAGTGGTAGAATATGCATTAGAGCATCCCTAATACTATCACCGCCAGATGGCATACAGGATGATGGATGAAGATATTGTATATACAAGTCCGTCAACAGTTTATAGGATATTGAGAAAACATGGACTAATACGGAATAATGTATACAAAAAACGGTATGGGTGGGCACATCGCTACAGTAAAGAGGCAAAAGGATCTGATGAATTGTGGCAGGCAGACATAACATATTTGCAGTATAAGCAGAAGGATGTGTATATGTTATCTTTTATAGATGTGTATTCACGGTTTGTAGTGTTTACGAAACTTTTGATGAATATGGAAAGTGGGACAGTCAGTCGGGTATTTCAACAGTTTATTGAAGGGGTGAAGGAAAGATTATATCAAATACCGCGGTTACAAACAGACAATGCGAGTTATTTTAAAGGGTCAGAATTCAGGAGTGTGGTACAGCGACATATGAAGGATCACACGACGATACATCCATCGACGCCAACTGAAAACGTGATAATAGAATGATGGCACAGGACTTTTAAGGAACTTTTGTATGATAAGCAAGAGCCCAGTGATTTTGAGGAATTAGCAGAAAGCAGATAGCAGGCATGTGATTATTATAATTACAATCGCATTCAATCAGTCGCTGGGATATGTGCCACCATATGAATGGTATAGAGGCAATCCAAGATCTATCTTTAACACTTGAAAATTTTTATTTTGTGTGAAACATTATAAAAATAAAAGAATATATTTAAAATAAAAAAAGTTGATTATGGAGAAAAATAAAAAAATATAAAATAAGGGTAACTAAAGAATAAAAAAAAGACAAAAAAAATTGAAAAAGAAAAAAATCAAATACAAAAAATAAAATAAAAAAATCAATATCATGAAA
>Ga0067045_1029691_pt1 | contig 18913 bp, 21 predicted proteins | sample TerdegcTABiofilm_FD_59184 | JGI IMG/M metagenome (GOLD analysis project Ga0067045, IMG submission 59184) | Combined Assembly of (Gp0054472, Gp0054536) Wastewater bioreactor microbial communities from Singapore -Terephthalate degrading... | reverse complement strand
GCGCCGCCGAATTGTTGCGAAATGGGTAGGCGTAGCACCCCCTCATCCCCAACCCCTTCTCCCTCAGGGAGAAGGGGCTTTTAGTGCCGCGGTACGCGGTCCCGTATCCGGTCAAACCCTTCCTTGATCGCCGCAAAGCGCGCGTCGATATGTGGCTCGAATTGCAAATCCGTGAAGATGTGCGGCCAGTCGTTCTCGATTGCTTCGCGCACCAGTTCGCCGACATAGAGTGGGTCGATCCCGGCGGCGATGGCTTCGGTGACGGCTTTCAGAACTTCCGTACCCGGTCCTTCGACTGGCGTTGTCTGTATCTGCCCGGCAAAGCGGCTGGGAATGTTACGGCCTGAATCCACGATATTCGTGCGGATCACGCCGGGGCAGAGCACCGAGACGCCGATGCCGCGCGCTGCCAGTTTCGGCCGCAGGTCTTCTGAGAGCGCCACCACGCCAAACTTCGTCACGTCATAGGCTGGGTTGGTGAGCGCCACCATGCCGGCGATGGAGGCGGTGGACACGATCTGCCCGCCTTCACCATGCGCCTCGATCAGCGGCCCGAAAATCTCGATGCCCCAGACGACCGACATGAGGTTCACCCCCACCACCCAGTTCCAGCCCGCATCATTCCAGCTGCCATAGTCGCCCCCGCCGCCCACGCCGGCATTGTTGACGAGAATGTGGACCTTGCCGAAGCGCGCGATGGTCTCATCGGCTGCGCGTTGCAGATTGTCCTTCAGCGACACGTCCGCGATTACGCCGTCCACGTCCGCATTGGTCTCGCGCAGGCCGGCCACTGCCTTGTCCAGCGCTGCCTTCTCGATGTCGCACAGCATTACCTTTACGCCCGCCTGCGCCAGCGCCGTGGCAATGCCGAGGCCGATGCCCGAGGCGGCGCCCGTGACGAAGGCCACTTTTCCTTCCAGATGCTTCATTGGTTTCCTCCCGATTTTTTTGAAATCATGCGCCCGGCAAAGACCCTGCGCAATCAGCAAACCGGCTTCACGCGGCGTCAGGCCTGCGCCCGGAATTGGACCGGAAAGAATCTCAGGCCTGCCTTGTTGGCGCCGTGATGTCCCGCGAAACCGGCGTTCACGAAAATGCGGGGCTTACATATGCTGAAGAAAATCCTGATTGGCCTTCTGGTTGTCATCGCCGCCCTCTGGCTGCGCAACACCAGCGTCTTTACTCCGCCCGCCAGCGATGGCCCGCTCCGCTTCATTTCCCATCGCGGGGTTCACCAGACCTACCACCGCGAAGACCTTGAGCGCGACACCTGCACCGCCATCCGCATCTATCCGCCTACGCACGACTTCATCGAGAACACGCTGCCCTCCATGCAGGCGGCTTTCGAGGCGGGGGCTGAGGTCATCGAGATTGACGTGCATCTCACGCCGGATGGTGAATTCGCCGTGTTCCATGACTGGACGCTCGACTGCCGCACGGAGGCGGAAGGCCAGACCAACAAGACGCCAATGAGCCTCATCCGCACGCTGGACGCCGGCTATGGCTACACTGCCGATGGCGGGGAAACCTTCCCCCTGCGCGGCAAGGGGGTGGGCATGATCAAGTCGCTTCCTGAAGTTCTGGACGCCTTCCCGGAAGGCAAGTTCCTCATCAATTTCAAAAGCCGCCGCGCCGTCGAAGGCCGGGTGCTGGCTGAGATACTGGAGGCAAACCCGCGCTGGCGCGCGCAGGTCTGGGGCGTCTATGGCGGGCCCATACCGGTGGAAGCATTGGTCGAACGCATTCCGGACATGAAACATTTCACCAAGGGCAGCGCGAAAGATTGCCCGGTAGACTATCTGCTGATGGGGTGGTCAGGGTTTGTGCCTGATAGCTGCAAGAACACACTCGTGCTGATGCCCGTCGATTATGCCCCGCTGCTTTGGGGGTGGCCGCGCGCCTTCGAGGCCCGGATGAGCGCGGCCGGCAGTGAGGTGATCCTGTTCGGAACGCCTGGCGGGACAGGCAATGACGGCGCGCCCGGCATCGACACACCCGCCCAGCTGCGCAAGGTTCCCAAAGGCTTTGGCGGCTATGTCTGGACTGACCGGATCGAATCCCTCGGTGACGTCAATTAGGGTGGCCCCCTATTGTGGATGTCCCGTAGGCCGGGTTCTGTTGCGGCGATAAAAAACGGGGAGGGCGCAGATGCCAAATGCAGAGATCATCCAAGCGACCTTCGAGCGGGCCGCTGAGGCCTGCGCGGACCCTGCGCCGCTCGTTTATGCGCGCCTTTTCGCGTTGCGGCCGGATTTCAAGCCGCTGTTTGATATGGACACCGATGGCGGCGTGCGCGGCTCGATGCTGGAAACCTGTTTCGAGGCGATCCTGGGCCTGGTGGAGGGATCGGGCTCTCAACGCGTCATCCTTTCGGCGGCCCGCTTCTCCCATGGCGGCTATGGCGTGGAGGGGGCGGAGTTTGATGTGATGTTCGCCAGCATCCGCGATGTGTTCCGGGATATTCTGCTGCCCGATTGGACGGCAGAGGAGGAAGCCGCCTGGGCTGATCTCCTGTGCGAGATTGCCGCCATCGCCTGATGCGCTAGTGTTCCCTTGGAAGAACAAGGGGAGACGGAGCGATGACGGACAAGACAAATGCCACCTATGGTGGCCTCTCGCGGCTGAACCACTGGCTCGGCGCGCTCCTGTTTGGAGGGGTCATTCTGGTGGGCCTCTATCTCGCTTATAGCGGCGTTGAAGGTGAAGACCGCGCGCCCATCATGGCGATGCACCGGGCCACTGGCTCCGTGCTGCTGCTGTTTGCGCTCTGGCGCGTCTGGTGGCGCATTCGCCAGGGCTTTCCCCCGCCGGTCGCGGGTGTGCCTGCCTGGCAGGTCACCGTAGCGCGTGTGACGCATTGGGGGATGATCTTCTGCATGCTGGCCATGCCGCTTTCAGGCGTCTTCCTGATGTCGTTGCTGGGTGGCCGGCCCATCAATATCTATGGCCTCCTCACCATTTCGCCGATCATGGACATTGACGGCATTCGTCCCATCGGCCGCCAGATCCATGGCCTCGTCGCCTACGCCTTCATCGCCCTGATCAGCCTGCACATCCTTGCCACGCTGAAGCATGCCTTCATCGACAGGGACGGGACGCTGGCCCGGATGCTCAGTGGCAAACCAGCGGGCGTATAGGCAGGGTTTAGGCAGGGTAATTGCCAATTCCCGCCCGCTGGGGTTAGTCTGCGTTCAGCAGCCCGCCGCACTCCAGAGAGCGGGCAGGGAGGAACCATGCAGATCACATCCCTTGATGGCGCCGGCGCAGAGGTTACCGGTGTCGATATCCGCCAGCTGTCAGATGCGGACTTTGCTGCCGTCCGGCAGGCCTATGCCGATCACGGCGTCATCTTCTTTCGCGATCAATCGCTCACCGAGGACGACCACATCGCCTTTGCCCGGCGCTTTGGCCCGATCAATATCAACCGCTTCTTCCTGGCGCATGAGCGCTATCCGGAAATTGCGCTCGTGCTGAAGGAGAAGGAGCAGAAAACCAATATCGGCGGTGGTTGGCATACGGATCATTCCTATGATGCCGAACCGGCCATGGGGTCTGTCCTCGTCGCCCGGCAATTGCCCGATGCGGGCGGCGACACCTGGTTTGCCTCCATGTATACTGCTTACGACACGCTGGACGACGCCACGAAGGAAGAGATATCCAGCCTGCGCGCCGTGCATTCGGCCAAGCATATCTTCGGTTCGGCAGAGAACAATTTCTACAAGGCAAATGAAGATACCGGCGGGCGCATTGGCAATACTTCGGCGGCGGATGCATTGCAGGATGTAACCCATCCCATCGTCATCACTCATCCGCTCAGCGGCAAGAAGGCGCTCTATGTAAATCCGGCCTTCACCACGCGCATTGAAGGTTATGATGATGACGCGTCAAACGCCCTGCTGATGCGCCTCTATGCCCATGCGATGAACCCCGATCATGCTCACCGTTTCAAATGGCGCGAGGGCTCCGTTGCCTTCTGGGACAACCGCTCGACATGGCATTGGGCGATGAACGACTATCATGGAGAGCGGCGCCTGATGCACCGGATCACGATTGAAGGCTGCGCGCTGAATTAGCGCCGCCGGTTCAGTCCATCCGGAATTCGACGCCTACATCCCGGCCGCTTTCCCAGCGCTTCATGCAGGTGCGGGGATATTTAAATTGCGGCAGTGTCATCACGAACTGATCGGGCAGCGCGATCCCTTCCGGTACGCAGATGCGCGCGCCGCCGGGGGATATGTCCCGCAGCTCGCATTCCACACGCTTGAACAGGCCGAGGCGCACATACGCCTTGCCTTCGACACGTATCCGCTGGCCCCGCCTGTTATATTGCAGGAAGGGCTGATGGTTGATTTGAGAGCGCTGTTGGGTCATGGGGATGGCCAGGCGGTCATGGGTAGGATGTTGAGCCATCAGGGGAATGGCATATCTTTATAATGACATATCCAAGTAAAGCCCTGTCCAAAGCCATTGATTTAATTGAACAGATTCCGGTCATCCGGACTTCATGATTGGGGAGAAGCAAATTGAGCGCAGACGTAAACATCAGAGCCGCAGGTGGCATCGGCCGTATCACGCTGACGCGCCCGGCCGCGCTTCATGCGCTCAACACGCCGATGTGCGCGGCCATCCTCAAGGCGCTGGTTGCCTGGAGAGATGACCCCTCCATTCATATCATATGGATCGATCATCAGGAAGGCACGCGGGGGTTCTGTTCTGGCGGGGACATCCGGATGCTTGCGACAAGCGGCGCGGACGACGCGGCCGAAGCGCGGGATTTCTTCCGCACCGAATATCGCATGAATGCCGCGCTGAAAGCCTTTCCCAAGCCGGTCATCTCCATTCTGGATGGCGTTACGATGGGCGGCGGCGTGGGGCTTTCCGTGCATGGCTCTCACCGCATTGCCACCGAGCGCACACTGTTTGCCATGCCGGAAACCGGCATTGGGCTCTTTCCTGATGTGGGCGGCGGCTGGTTCCTGCCGCGGCTGGAGGGCGAGCTGGGCACCTGGCTTGCGCTGACCGGCGCGCGCCTGAAAGGCGCCGATGTGGCTGCGGCTGGCGTGGCCACCCATTATCTCCCGTCCGAGCTTGTGCCGGCCCTCGGCAGGCAGCTTGAAGCGGCGGACTTCTCGATGGATGCCAGCGCCATGCTGAACGAGATACTCCGTGGTCTGACTCATCCCATCCCGGCGCCGTCCTATGGCGCGCATCGCGAAACCATCCATCGCTGTTTCACCGGCCAGAGCGCCGAGGCCATTGTGGCTGCGCTGGAAGGTGATCCCGGTGACTGGGCAGAGGGCGAGGCGGCCACGATCCGCGCCAAATCTCCCGAAACGGTGAAGGTTGCCCTGCGCCAGTTGCGTGAAGGCGGGCGCTGCGAAACCTTTGAAGACAATATGCGCATGGAGTTCCGCATTGGCTGGCGCAAGGTTCAGAGCCATGACTTCCAGGAAGGTGTGCGGGCCGTAATCATCGATAAGGACAACGCGCCTGTCTGGTCGCCAGCGCGCCTGGAAGATGTCAGCGAGGCAGAGGTGGCGCGATACTTTGAGCAGCTGGGTGAGAATGAGTTGAATTTCGAAGACTAGAAGCAGCGTCTCCAGATATTCAGTCTTATTCAAGATAAAGACCGCCCCGATACTTTCGAGGCGGTCTTTTTATATCCCTTGTTTCAGAATGAAACGGAATCCGGCGCAAAAACACGTTACGGGCCAGTAACGGTTAATGAATGCTCTGATTTGTTTACCAACATCATTTGAAACCGCATTGTGCTTATCAATTTATTAGGCCTGATCCTGTAAATCTACTCAAACTACAACAAAAGTTGAGTAAAAGTTGAGTGGTGGTGAATATGATGATGATCGACATGCAGGACACTGCAACAGGCACAATCGGCGAATCTTTCCTGAAGTCGCTGTCCCTTCTTGAGCAGGCGCATCGCCGTCTGCACGATGTGGTGAAGGATGATCTGGAACGCGCCGGCGAACGTTCGCTGACCGGCGTTCAGGCTCTGCTCCTTTACGAGATTGGTGAAGGCGAAGCCCCGGCTTCGGTACTTCGCGCTCGCGGCGCCTTTGCCGGCACCAGCCTTTCCTACAACGTGAAGAAGCTTCAGGAGGGCGGCTATCTCGTCCAGACGCGTTCGGAAGATGACAAGCGTACGGTTACCCTGCGCCTGACCGACCGCGGCAAGAAAGTCCGTGCACGTGTGGAAAAGCTGTTCGAGAAGCAGGCAACTGCGCTTGAGCCGACCGCCAGCGTCCGTGCTGACGACCTCTCGCAGCTCAACAAAACCATTTCGCGTCTCGAGCGCTTCTGGTCTGACCAGATCCGTTATCGTCTCTAGGTTCTTTCGGGGGGGGGAAGAAGACGGGAAAACCCCGGAGCGCGGACAAGGCGCTCCGGGGTTTACTTGTATGTAGACGGATCAACTGTACCCGGCGGATTTGCCCGGCGCCGCGCGCGGCAGGGGGCGAGAAGGGGAGCGATAGGGGGGCTTGCTCCAAAGGCCCCAGTCTCTAATCTGGCGTCAGGATTAGAGGCGACCCTCATGAAACTCTTTGCCGTCTTTGTCGGGGGGGATCATCCCCGTGCCAGTATCGAGGTCCACGACTTGCGCTTTGTGGTGGGCGAAACGCTTGAGGACACCCTCCCGGCGCTGCGGGCCGCCTGGTGGGGGACGCCCGGGTCCCTGCATATTGATGGCTATGCGGAACTGACCGAAGTGGATGGCTGGCAGGTCGTTCTTGCGCCGGGCAAGGCGGGTGCTCCGCCTGCCCGCCGTCTCTGGTTTGTCAATCTCGGCGGCTACACGCCCGGCCTCTTCGGCGAGCAGCACAACTATCTCTTCCTGGCTGGCACGGACAAAGCTGAAGTCTGGAGCCGCGCCCGCGCGCTCTCCCCGGAATGGACCGGCCGCCACAAGGACAATTTCGTCTGCATCGATGAGGTGATCGATGTGAGCGACCTGCTGGACAGCGAAGGCTGGCACCTGCGCCTTGACCATCCCGCTACCGGGGAGACGCCCGGCCGCATCGTGTCGGACTATATCAAGCTCTGATCGGGCCGGGGGGGGATGGAATAATTTTCTGATCCTCTGTTAAATCAAGGCTTAACCCTGTGGAATTTTCTCCTTAGGGTGGTGGCCATGCGGGGGATCGCTTCCATCATACTCGCCGGCGCCAGCGCGGCCGGCACAGCCGATGCGGCCCCCTGGGTACGCGAAGATGGCGGCTGGTATGCCCGCGTATTGGGCGCTCACGACACGCTGAACGGCGCCGACGGCTGGCGCCTCGATCTTTACGGCGAATACGGCGTCACAGACAAAATCACCGTCACCCTGAAGAACGAAGCCGTCACCTATCCCGACTTCCGCGCCTTTGACCGCGACACCTGGCGCCTCACCGCGCGGCGCACCCTTGGCAGTTACAAGGGATGGACCGCCGGGGCCGAGTTCGGTGCTTTTCACGGCAGCACCCTGAGCGGAAGCGGCGCGCAAGGCCTCGTCTTCTGTGAAGGCACAGGCTTCGAGGGGCGTGTAGGCGCAGGGTGGTCAGGCAACTATCGCGGCCGTCCGCTATACGCCTTTGTGGATGCGGCCCATCTGGCCCAGGATGGCGGCTGCAATCGCAACCGCATTGAGGCCGGCTATGGCCAGGATCTGTCGCGGCACATCTTTATCGGCCAGCAGGTCTGGTTCGAGGAAGGCGAGATCAGCGGCCGCTCCGTGAAGACCGAAACCCAGCTGGGCGTACATTTCGGGCCAGCCGATGTCTCCCTTGGCTACCGCGAAGAGATTGGCGGCGCCTTCAACGAAAACGCCGTCCTCATCGCTGTCGTCATGCGGCGCTAACGCGCCGGACTTATTCCGCCGGGGCAGCTTCGCCCTGATAGCCCGTTTCGACCATCAGATAGGCAATCACGCCCAGACGGTCGGCTTCGCGGCGCACGCCGGAAAAGCTCATCCGGTTGCCGGGAACAAAGGTGCGCGGGTTTTCCAGCCAGTGATCGAGCTGCTCGGGCGTCCACGTGAAGTCTTCTGCCTGCAGCGCGGGGGAATAGGCAAAGCCTTCGGCGCTGGCGACCTTGCGGCTGAACACACCGTGAAGGTTCGGGCCAACAAGGTGCCCCGCCCCTTCTGCGGTGAGGTGGCAGGATTGGCAGAGCTTCCAGGTGCGCGCGCCCACGGCATAGTTGGCCGTGTTGTAAGGAGCCGGCAGGTTTGCAAATTCGGGGCTAGGCTCGCCAGGGGCGGCGGCGGGAGTGGCTGGGGCCGCAACCGGCGCAGCGGCCGGGGCGGTTGCCGCCGGTTCTGCCGGCTGGGCAGGCGCGGGGTCAGAACCGCCACACGCCGCAAGGGCGAGCGCAGCAATCAGGGCGAGCGGGGCAGCAGCAGAAAAGCGCATGGGTTTTCAATACCTTGTAACGGCCTGGATACATCCGGGAGCATCTTCGCGCCGCAGCCGCCCAAACTCAACAGACAGCCTGCCGCAGCGGCGAAAATTCTCAAAGCCTGCCGAAACAAGGCGCTGGCAGCCAGTCCCCGGGCGGGCGGGACGGGGCGCAGCGAAGCGCAGGACAGCCCGCCCCCGATCGGCTACTCTCCTCGGCCCATGGCTGATTCTGCTCCTCCCCGCCCTACGATCCGCAAGCTGCCTGCGGATGTGGTCAACCGCATCGCCGCCGGCGAGGTGGTGGAGCGCCCGGCCGCGGCCGTGAAGGAGCTTGTGGAAAACGCCCTCGATGCTGGCGCGCGCAATGTTGCCATCGCCATCGAGGAAGGCGGCCTGAAGCGCATCACCATTGAGGATGATGGCTGCGGCCTTTCTGCCGAAGACCTGCTGATCGCGCTGGAGCGTCACGCCACCTCGAAACTTGTGCCGGATACCGACGGGCGCGTTGATCTTCTCAACATCTACACCATGGGTTTCCGCGGTGAGGCGCTGCCCTCCATCGCCTCGGTCAGCCGTATGCGCATTGTCTCGCGCGCGACCGGGGAAGAGGCTGCCGAAATCTTCTCCGAGGCCGGGCGTCTCGATGGCCCGCGCCCGGCGGCTTATACGGGCCGCAGCGCCACCGGCACGCGCATTGACGTCAACGACCTCTTCCACGCCACGCCCGCCCGCCTCAAATTCATGCGCGGCGAACGCGCCGAAGCGATGGCTGTCACCGACGTGGTCAAACGCCTCGCCATGGCCAATCCGGAAGTTGCCTTCAGCCTGGAAAGCAATGGCCGCAGCCTCTTCCGCTACGCCGCCGAAGGCCCCGGCGATGCAGGCCGCCTGAAACGTCTCGGCGCCATCATGGGGCGGGAGTTTTCGGAGAATGCCGTTGCCGTGGACGCCACGCGCGAGGGCGTGCGCCTGTCAGGCTTTGCCGGCCTGCCCACGCTCAATCGCGGCAATGCCCAGCTGCAATTCCTGTTCGTCAATGGCCGCCCCGTGAAAGACCGTATGCTGACGGGCGTTGTCCGCGCGGCCTATCAGGATTTCCTGGCGCGGGACCGCCATCCGATGGTCGCCCTGTTTGTGGACCTTGACCCGGAAGGCGTGGACGTGAACGTCCACCCGGCGAAGACCGAGGTGCGCTTCCGCGATGCGGGCGGTGTGCGCGGCCTGATGGTTTCGGCCCTGCGCCATGCTCTTGCCGCCGCCGGTCACCGCGCCTCCACGACGGTGGCGGGATACACTCTCGGCAAGGTGCGCGCCGAGCCTGCGCCGCAAGCGGGCTTCCTGTGGCAGGCGCCCCAGAGCGGCGGCTATGTGCAGCGCCCCGCCATGCCGCCGCAGGCTTACGCCCCGCGCCATGTGGAGGAAGACGCGGCGGAAGAAGAGTACACCCCGCGCGGCTATGTGCCGGAGCCGGGCGCGCTGGAAGCTGCGCCCATGGCCAGGGTTGAGACCGGCCCCATGCCCGCCCCCGGCACGCTTGCCGAATATCCTCTCGGCGCGGCCCGCGCGCAGGTTCATGAGACCTATGTTATTGCTCAGACGGCGGACGGTATCGTCATTGTTGATCAGCACGCCGCCCATGAACGCCTCGTCTATGAGGCGATGAAGCGCCAGATGGCCGAAGGCGGCGTGCGCCGCCAGGCGCTGCTGATCCCGGATATTGTCGAGCTTTCCGAAGACGAGGCCCACCGCGTGTGCGCCCGCGCCGAGGAGCTCGCGGCTCTCGGCCTCGAAATCGAGCCCTTCGGCCCGGGCGCCATCGCCGTGCGCGCTACCCCCGCCCTCTTCGGGGAAATGGATGCTGCCGGGCTGATCCGCGACCTTGCCGATGATTTTGCCGAATATGAAGCCGGGCTCACCCTGTCGGAGCGTTTCGAGGAAGTGATGGGCAACATGGCCTGCCGCTCCTCCATCCGCGCCGGGCGCCGTCTGAATGGGGACGAGATGAACGCGCTCCTTCGCCAGATGGAAGCCACGCCCCATTCGGGCCAATGCAATCATGGCCGCCCCACCTATGTCGAGCTGAAGCTGGCCGACATTGAACGCCTCTTTGGCCGCAGAGGGTAACCCCGCGATGAATTTCAGTGTCCTGATCTTTGACTGTGATGGGGTATTGGTGGATTCCGAGGCGATTGCCATTGCCGCCGAACGCGAGATGCTTGCGGGCTGGGGCCTGGACTACGATCTCCAGACCTTCGTTTCCCGCTTTGTTGGCTTGCACAACCGGGATTTTTACACGGCGCTTTCGGCGGACGCTGCCGCGCTCGGCCTTGCGCTGCCTGAAGGCTTTGGCCCGGCGCTGCAGGCCAATAACTGGAAGCGGTACGAGACGGAGCTGACGGCCATCGAAGGCGTCGCCAGCGTGACCGAAGCTTTCGGCGGGGCCCTTGCGGTTGCGTCCTCATCGGAAGCTGACAAGCTCGTCCGTAAGCTGCAGATCGCTGGACTGCATGACCTTTTCGTGCCGCATATCTATTCCTCCGATCTCGTCACCAATGGCAAGCCTGCGCCGGATCTCTTCCTGCTTACGGCGGACAAGCTGAACGCCGCGCCCGAAGCCTGTCTCGTCATCGAAGACAGCATCAACGGCATCAGGGCTGCCCGCGCCGCGGGCATGACCGCCTGGGGTTTTACCGGCGGGGGCCATGCCGACGCAGGGCTTGCCCAGCGCCTTGAAGCGGCGGGCGCGCACGGCGTTTTCAGCTCCCACCGCGAAATTGCCAGCGCCCTGAGCGCGCGCTAGCCTGGTGCCCATGTTCACGCGCCGCGCCGTCCTCACTGGCCTTTCCGGCCTTGCTCTCTCGGCCTGCGCCCACCGCTCCGGCGCGGACGCATTGCGCATCCCCGCGGCCTCCGCGCGCCGCCGCATCGAGGATCTGGTCTATTCGGCCATGGTGCCCGCCGCGGGTCTGGTCGTGCGCTATCGCGACGAGGTTGTTTTCGCCCATACAGAAGGCCTCGCCCAGGGCGCCGCCGGGGAAGCAGACCGCGCGCCCTTCACGCCGGAAACCGCTTTCTGTGCCGCTGCGCTCTCGCCGCTTGCCGCCGCGCCCCATGATCCCCGCTTCGCGCCGCGCGGACCTGCCGCCACGCTCTATACCCGCGAAGATGAGGGCTTGTGGCAGGTACAGACAGAGGCTGGGGAATGCGCCGGCGCCAGCTTTCTGGGCCTTGCCAGCCTCGCCCGGGCAGCGGGGCGAACCTCAGACCTTCCGGGCGTCCAGACCTATCAGGCAGACACCTCGCCGATCCCGGGCGTAAAGCTCATCGGCCATCAGGGCGAAGCTTATGGATCATATTCCGCCGCCTTCCACGCGCCCGATCTGGAGGCTGAAATCGCCTTTGCTGTCACGGGAACGTCCGTGTCCGGTACAGAAAGATCAGTCCATCATCCCGTGATGATCAAGGCGACCGAGCCGCTCTGGGCGGCCGCGGAAACCTTACTCGCCGCTCTCTAGCACGGCAGCCTTCGGCGGCGGTCCGATCAGCAGGAAGTTATAGGGCGTGCAGGTTCCCTCAACGATGTAGCGCTTTTCGAAAAGATAGAATTGCCCAACTTCAACAGGCTCCCGGAACGCTTCGGCCCGCTGGTAAAAGGTCACGCCGTCTTCATCGACAAGGTCAATCTCGGGGTCGCCAACGCCGGTAACGGTCGCGCCGATCACCTTGGTCTCATAGCTGCACGGCCCGCCCACCATTGGGGGATCCGGTGGCATCGCGCAGGCTGAAAAACTCACGGCAAAAGCCAGCAATGCAGAGGTGGCGGCAAATTTCATGGTAGGCGTCTTCCCGGAAAACCCGCCCCACCCTTATCTCTGCTCTTGCAGCGCGCAAGCCGGTCTCAGCCGGATTTCTTTTTCGCCTTGCGCGGTTTGGCGGCTTTCTTCTCCGCTTCCTTCGCCTTGCGGGCCCGGTCGGCCCCGCCGCTCGCGACCCACCAGAAGATGCGCCACCCTTCCGCGAACGTCATCTTAGGCGCCGGAGCGAGCGTGCCCTGCTTCTCGGGCTGGGCCACTTTCGGCGGTTTGCGTTTCTTCTTCAGGGGGCGGACAGGTTCGGCGGGTTTGGGCGGGCTCTCCAGGGGTGCCTCATCCTCTGTAAACTCCACCTGCGCGGGCACGTCCCCACCCTCGAACTCCGCCTGCAGATTATTCAGCAGGTGCGCGTCGGAGAAGTCGATCGCCAGCTCCACCCAGAGCGGCAGGTGATCGGACATCTGCCAGGTCAGCCAGCGTTTGGCGTAATAGTCCTTGTCCTTGCCGGCGTCGCGCGGGCTGCCATCGGGCTTGAGGTCGCGGTGGCGCGTGGGCAGGATTGGCGCATAATGCTCGTAATGATCCGGCCGGAACACGGTCTGACTCCAGTCGAACACCCCGGACGACAGGAAGGTCAACTCATCCTTCTGGGTGCGGAACGCGATCTGGTCATAATAATGGGTTCCCAGAAGGTTTGACGGATACTGTTCCGGCGGCAACTGGAAGCCCGCCTTGGTCAGGGCGCCCATTGTTTCATCAACCGGGTTCTTGATGTTGAAATCGCCCAGAAGAATGTAGTTCTCGTTCTCCCGGTCGGCGCGGCTGGCCATCTCGCGGGCGATATAGTCGATCTCCGACACGCGCCGGGCATAGCCATCGCTCCCCTTCGATGCCTCCCCGAAATAGATATGCACCGTGCACAGTGAAAACTTGAACCATCCCGCCTGAAAGCTCACCATGAACGGCGTGCGCGCAAACTGTTGCTCGCCGGGCAAGAGGGCGTGTTTGGGCAGCACGATTTCGCCCACGATATTCCGGAAGCGGACCTTGCGGGCATCAAACACAAAGCACATGCGTTCACGATTGCCGCTGGCGCCGGTCGTCACATCCGTCGCGATGAAGTCCCAGCCGGGCCCCATCAGTCGGATCACATCCTTCAACGGCCCCAGATCCTCGTTCACTTCCTGAAGGGCACACACATCAAACGAGGAGAGCACTTCGGCAATATAATGCAGGCTCTCGCGGCGGCGGGGGCCGTGGCGGAACTTGTTGTTGTCGAAATCGCGGATGTTCCAGGTGCCGATAATGAGGCTGGCATCCTTCGTTCGCCGGGGTACGCCGCGTGGAGGCGGCGAGGCGAGTTGCGCACGCAGCTCCAGCAGGCGGCGCGAGGTCCAGTCGCTCTCGGCCTCCGAGAAAAGCTTGCGATTCCGAAGGTCGGTATACCAGACCATAATGTCCCCATCGCGTTCTGCGGCTGGCCTGCTTTGCGGAGGCCGTGGTTAACGAAGGGTTAATATGCCGCCGATTCGCCGGGCGGGGCAGGGTGTCAGACAGTCACAACCCGGCCAGGGTTCATGATGCCTTGTGGATCCAGCGCCCGTTTGATCGCGCGCATGGCGTCTGTGGCCGCGGGCGGGCGCAGGCGGGCCAACTCGTCCCGTTTCAGGCGCCCCACGCCATGCTCGGCAGAGATGGAGCCGCCATGGGCCATCACCGTATCATAGATCACCCGCGTGATGGCCGCTTCCTTCGCTTTCAGCTGCGGGCTTGCCGCATCCAGGGCTTCAACCACCGAATAGTGCAGATTTCCGTCACCCACATGCCCGAAGATAACGAAATCTGCCGTAGGCAGAACATCGCGCACAGCCGCGTTGCACGCTTCGATGAATACCGGAATGCGGCTCACCGGCACGGAGATATCCTGGTTCAGCGCCGCCCCGTAGGCGCGCTTGGACAGCGGAATTGTCTCGCGGATATGCCAGAAGCTTTTCGCCTGGGTTTCGCTTTCCGCAATCACGGCGTCCTGGATCAGGCCTTCCTCCATCGCCGCTTCCAGCGCGCTTTCCAGCAGGCTGCGGGCATAGGCCCCATCGGTCTGCGAAATATCCATCAGCACCCGCCAGGGCGCGTTCGAGGGCATGGGATCCCGCGCGGTGGGGATATCGGCGACCACCATATCCACCGCATTGCCGGGGATGATCTCGAAACTTGTTACCGAATCCCCCACCCGCCCGCGCACCAGGGCCAGCAGCTTCACCACATCTTCCGCAGACGCACAGATCACCCAGGCGCTTGCCCGCTGCACCTGCGGGAACAGCTTCAGCGTCGCTGCCGTGATCAGCCCCAGCGTGCCCTCGGCGCCTGCGAAAAGATGTTTGAGATCATAGCCGGTATTGTTCTTGCGCAGGCCGGAAAGCCCGTCCCACACCTCGCCGGAAGGCAGCACCACTTCCAGCCCCAGGATCAGGTCGCGCATCATGCCATAGCGCAGCACGGCCACGCCCCCGGCATTGGTGGAGATGAGGCCGCCAATCGTCGCGGTGCCTTCCGAACCGAGCGAGAGCGGGAACAGCCGGCCCGCCGCATCGGCCGCTGCCTGCGCGGAAACGAGCGTCGCGCCTGCCTCTATGGTCAGGGAATTGTTGAACGGGTCGGTCTCGCGCAGGGCGGTCATCCGCGTCATCGACACGCAGACTTCGCCATGCGGCGTGCCGCCATCGATCAGGCCGGTATTGCCTCCCTGGGGCGTCATCGCGACGCCATGCTGCGCGCAGAGTTTCACCAGCGCGGCGGCCTCTGCGGTCGAGGCGGGCCGCGCGATCAGCGGCGTTTCGCCCTTATAGGTGCCCCGCCAGGGCGTTGCGGCGGCATCGAGCTTTTCCGGCTCCTGCGTCCAGCCCCTGGGGCCGAGCAGGTCTTTGACGGCGGCGAGAAATATCGGTGGCAAGGTCTGGGTCATGGTTCATTCTAGCGCGTCTCGCGCCCCTGTCATCTCGGCGGGTTCCGTATCGGCTGGTGGATGTCCGCTTATCCTGCCTGCGCCGCCAGCGCGCCCAGTGCGTCGCCATCCACCCGGTAAACCGTCCACTCATCCATCGGCCGCGCGCCGAGCGCGAGGTAGAAGTCGATCGACGGCTGGTTCCAGTCCAGCACGGACCATTCCAGACGCCCGCAGCCGCGCGCCATGGCAATCTCCGCCAGTTTTGCCAGCAGCGCCTTGCCATAGCCCTTGCCGCGCGCGGCGGGGGCTACGAACAGGTCTTCCAGATAGATGCCGGGCTTGGCCAGGAAGGTGGAGTAGTTGTGGAAGAACAGGGCAAAGCCATGCGGCTTCCCCTCCTCCTCGATCAGCAGGACTTCGGCATAAGGCTTTTCCCCGAACAGGGTGGCGCGCAGGGCTTCCTCCGTGGCCACACATTCGTGTTCCAGCTTTTCATATTCAGCCAGCGCGCGAATGAAGCCGAGGATCACAGGCGTATCGGCCGCCTGCGCGAAACGAATGCGGTGCATGTCTTGAAACCTTCTGTCAGATACAAAAAGGCCCGCCTTGGGGGCGGGCCTTTCCGGTAAGGATCAATCCTCGAAATCTTCGTCCTCAACGACGACATCCGCGCCGCTATCCTCGTCGGCTTCGTTGCGCAGTTCCTGTTCGGCTTCTGACAGGCGGCGCAGCAGGTATTCCTCGCACACGGCGATCAGCTCGTCACGGCGGTCTTGGTAGAAGTGGTTGGCGCCGGCCACCTTGGCGCGGTCAACCTTCTGGCCCTTCTGTACGCGGACTTTCGTCAGCGCGCGTTCCACATCTTCGGGAGACGCAATGGAATCCTTGTCGCCGGCCACGATCAGGCCGGAGGCCGGACACGGCGCCAGGAAGGAGAGGTCGTAATGGTTGGCCGGCGGCGAGATGGCGAGGAAGCCGTCAATCTCCGGGCGGCGCATCAGCAGCTGCAGCGTGATCCACGCGCCGAAGGAATAGCCCGCACACCAGACGAAGCGCGGCGATTCCGACAGGTTTTCCAGATAGTCGAGCACATAGGCGGCGTCTTCCAGTTCCCCGATGCCCTGGTCATAGGCACCCTGGCTGCGGCCCACGCCGCGGGAGTTGTAGCGCAGCACGCCGAAGCCATGCTTTTCGAACAGCTGGTAGAGCATGATCGTGATCGGGTCCTGCATCGTGCCGCCCGCTTTCGGGTGGGGGTGCAGGATCAGCGCAATCGGCGCGCCCGGATACGGCGGCTCGGTGTAACGCGCTTCAATACGGCCCTGAGGGCCAGGAATGATGATCTCGGCCATCGCAAACCTCGGCATTATTTCCACAGAAGGGGGGGTAGATAGGCCAACTCGCCTTCAAAATGCAAATTTTTCTGCAGGGTGCGGGATTGCCCGGAAAACACTATATAAAAGGAACCATGATCTACGCCGATTACAACGCCACCGCCCCCCTGCGGCCAGAGGCCCGGGCGGCCATGCTGGCTGCCCTTGATCTGGGGGCCACAAACCCCTCCTCCGTCCACAAGGCCGGGCGGGCGGCGCGCGCCGTGGTGGAGAAGGCCCGCGCCGAGGTCGGCGCCGCTATCGGCAGCCGCGCTGAAGACATCGTATTTACCAGCGGGGGCACCGAATCTCTCGCCCTTGCCATTCAGGGCGCCGTTGCCGCGCTCGATGGCGCCGCCACCCTCATCGTCTCCGCCATAGAGCATGATGCCGCCACCAAGGCCGCCGCCCATGCCGGCGTGCCAGTCGAGACCGCCTACGTCCTCCCCAGCGGCCAGGTTGACCTTGACGACCTCAAGGCCCGCCTCACCGCCTGGGACCGGAGCCTGAAAGGCACGCCCATCATCGTGCTGATGCTGGCGAACAATGAAACCGGCATTCTCCAGCCCGTTCAGGAGGCCGCCGCCCTGATGCGTGAGGCGGGCGGCCTCACCGTGTGTGATGCCGTTCAGGGCCTCGGCAAGGTGCCGGTCAATGCCGCCCTGCTGGGTGTCGATTACATCGCCCTCTCCGCCCACAAGATCGGGGGGCCGCAAGGGGTGGGCGCGCTGTGGCACCGGGCGGGCGCGCCGCTCAAAGCCGTTCAGTATGGCGGCGGCCAGGAGCGCGGCCTGCGCTCAGGCACCGAGAATGTCGCCGGAATTGCCGGTTTTGGGGTGGCTGTGTCCAAAAGTGTCCAGGATTTGCCGCGCTATGCCGCGCTTGGGGCCCATCGTGACGCGATGGAGGCGCGCCTGAAGTCCGAAGGCGGCGTCACCGTGATCGGCGAAGGCAGCCCGCGCCTTGCGGGGGTATCCTGCTTCGCCCGCGCTGGCTTTCGGGCGGAAACCCAGGTGATGGCCCTTGATCTGGCAGGGGTTTGTGTCTCCGCCGGCTCTGCCTGCTCCTCGGGCAAGGTGAAAAGATCGCTTGTGCTTATGGCGATGGGCGCAGATGACGCCCTTGCGGAATCGGCCATCCGCACCAGTTTTGGCTGGAACAGCCAACCGGAAGACTTCCGCAACGTCGCTGACGCCTGGCTTCAGGTAAACCAGCGGGCAAGCTCAAAACTGGGCGCCTGACCCTGACGTTCACAGCCCAGCGCTTACTGTTCCTTGGGGCCGACGGCTGCGGGCTCTTCCAGGAAGACCCTGGCGAATACGTAGCCTCCATAGGAATACTCAGTCTTGGGGCCAGCATCTGCTGCGGTCCCAATTTGCGTTTCGGCAGGGTTGGCGGGCTGTTCCGTGAAAAGGTAAGCCTTGCCGATGAGGTCGGGATTTGCGCGGATCAATACATACCGCTCGTTGGCGCGGGATGGAAAGAACACGGACCATGTGCCGCCGCGTTGCAGGAAGGCTTCCGGGCCGAATGTGCGAACAGGCGCCAGTTCCGCGTCGAGGGTAACGACTTCAGAGGCAAACAGGCGTTTGGCCTCGAATACGCCCCCAGCCTGAATGGTGGAAATCTCGACGGAGCCGGGCAGCTTGTACAGCACGTAGGGGAGCTTGGTCTCGTTGACGACCTGACAGGCGGTTTCCGGGCCAGCGATGATTGACAGGGTGCCGGCGCGCTGGCGCTTCTTGATGGTCACCGTCTGAGCTGTATGCGCCTCAATGTTCTGCGTGCAGCCCGCCGCCCCATCAAATGACAGGCTGGCCGGAGGCGGTGGTGGTGGCGGCGTCGCGCAGGCGGCAACCATGCAGAGGGCGGCGGCCGCAGAGGCGGCCTGCAAGTGGGAAAGTTTCATCTGGAACAAAGCCTTCTGGAAAGTTGCGATCACAGCGTTTCGGCTACCGTGTCTGTGTCGGGCGCCGCTGCGAGAATGAGGGCGGCAGTTGCCTGCGCGGTGCGTTGCAGGGCGTGGGTCAGCGCGGCCACGGCGCGCTCGGGCTCATCCTGGGTGTAGGCGTCAACATTCTTGAAGGCGCTGTCCAGAACATAGGGCACGACGATTGTTGTGGAGCCAACATTGGGGTCTGCGGGCTGGTATGGATTCATCTGGACGGGCGCCTGCAGCCCTGGGCGGCCATAGCTCAGCGCGTCGTTCATCAGCAGCTTGCCCGTCTTGGCGTCGTGGATCTTCACCTGGGCGAAGACGGAAGGATACCAGACCATGTTGTCGATGGTGAAACCATACTGGCGGATCAGGACATCCACTGACGCATCGTGTTCGGCGGCAGGGTCCGCCGTTACGGGAACGAATGTCCCCTTCGCGCGCGAGACCGGCTT